>Ga0180433_10000221_pt1 | contig 100642 bp, 113 predicted proteins | sample SS_ome_8_FD_132980 | JGI IMG/M metagenome (GOLD analysis project Ga0180433, IMG submission 132980) | Hypersaline lake sediment archaeal communities from the Salton Sea, California, USA - SS_1_D_1 metaG | ecosystem: Environmental > Aquatic > Non-marine Saline and Alkaline > Hypersaline >... | reverse complement strand
TTCTTTTTATTTGGCTTTATTAAGCCCTATATTGATGCCAATCCTATTGATTTTCCTTTTAGCGACGGCATCATCGTGGTAGAGCCCTTTATGTTGTTTATGAGGATTGCACTACTTTTTGTTATAACTATTGTGGCAGGCTTTATTCCTGCCAGGATGGTAATTGAGAAAAATACTCTTGATTCTATTCTTGGGAGAAAAAATGAGAATAGTTAAATGATTGAAGCAAAAAACATTGTTAAAGTTTTCAGGCAGGGAGAGATTTCCTTTGAGGCCTTAAAGGGTATTAACCTTTCAATCAAGGAGGGCAGTTTTGTGATCATTACGGGTCGTTCAGGTGCTGGCAAGAGCACTCTTTTGTACCAATTGGGATTGTTAGATGAACCTACTTTGGGGAAGATAATTTTTGATGATTATGATACTTCTTTGTTCTCAAATAACGCCAAGACCAGCTTTCGGTTGTCCAACATTGGATATGTGTTTCAGGACTATGCTCTTCTGCCAGAGCTGACAGCTCTCGAGAATACTGTTCTTCCTCTAATGATGATGGGGGTGGGGAAGAAAGAATCAGAAAGAAGGGCCAAGCAAATTCTTTCCAGGCTTGGGCTGGAGGAAAAATTCGATAACCTTCCGAGCCAACTCTCAGGAGGGGAGCAGCAGAGGGTGTCAATTTCCAGAGCCGTGGTTAATGATCCTCGAGTTGTTTTTGCAGACGAACCAACCGCTAATCTGGACAGCAAGAATGCCAAGGACGTGGTGGAGGTCTTCAACAGTCTTTATAAAAAAGGACAAACCATTGTGATGGTGACCCATGAAAAAGGTTTCTTTAATCATGCCGACCGGATCATAACTTTATCTGACGGTAAGGTGGAGGGAATCAGTGATTGACTTTATCATTTGTTTATGTTATAGTAAAAGCATTAATTGAATTAGACAATCATACTATGAACTTCATTAATCAAGAAAAAGGAAACATTATTTTACTAGCAGACTTGGTGATTAGTCTGGTTCTTATGGCTTTAATGTTTTACCTGATTATCTATTAATAAAGGATTAATTAAGACAACGCACGGCTACTCGTAGAGAGTAGCCGTTTTATTTTAGCTGACAATGCTATCATATTAGAGGGGATATCTGTCATTTGGTCGCGAAAAAAATAAGATGAAGTAAAAAGATTAGCGTTTCTAGATAGCAATTAATTTGTTATAATGAGAGCGTGAATATAAAAATCACACAGGCTCTATGCCCCAAATCCTATCCCAACAAGAATTTGACGAATTAATGGTAATAAAGGGTAAGATCAGGGGAGTTACTCTCAAGACCATGGGAGAATACCTTCTCCAAGAAGAAGGTGAGATAGGGGTTGGGTTAATGGAGAAGGAGATCGAAAGGCTTGGTTACGATTTTAAATTTAGCGAAATTGAAACCATGGACTTTTATCCCCTCGGACTCCAGGCAGTTATTCTTATTTTAATGAAGAGGATGTTGAATTATGGCAATGGGAAGTTCCAGGAAGTGGGTAGGGCCAACGCTAAGTTCTCCCTTATTATTAGGTTGTTTATGAAGTATTTTTTTTCTGTCAGGGCAATGGTGGACAAGGTTCCCAAGCTCTGGGAGAAACATTATACAGTTGGGAAACTAGAAGTGGTGGACTATGATGAGGAGGAAAACTACATCATTTTAAAACTCAGTAATTTCAAGCTCCACCCTTTTCATTGCGAAGACCTGAAAGGTTACTTTTCTGTTGTTTCCCAGATGATTGTAGGGAAGGAAGTAAGCTGTGAAGAGAAAAGATGCGTCCATCGGGGGGATAATTATCATGAGTTTTTGTTAGAGTGGTGAACAGAATATGAAAAATAGAGAAAAAAGAACCATATCCCAAGACGAGTTTTTGAAAATGATGTCCAAAAAAGGGGAGGTCAGGGGTGTTTCCTTGGAAGCTGATGCTGAGTTCATACTGAAAAGAAAGGGAGAAAAAGGGCTTGCAGAACTTGAAAAAACTTTTGCTCAGCTTGATTATCCGCTTGCATACAAGGAAATTCGCACAGGTGATTTTTATCCTTTAGGGCTAAAGGCTGCAACCCTCCTGGCCGCTAAGAGGATTTTTGATTTCAAGGAAGAGGATTTTATTGAAATGGGAAGATTTGGAGCTAGTCTGCCTCAGGTGATGAGAATCTTCCTTAGGTTTTTCGGCTCTCCCAGCATGCTTGCCAGGAGTGCTCCCCGTATGTTCCGGAAATATTATACAGTAGGAAAGCTCAGCGTTACTGATTTTAGTGAGCAGGAAAAATATGCCAGGACGAAGATAGAAAACTTTAATCTTTCCCCGCTTCATTGCCAATGTCACATTGGCTATCTGTCACGGATGGTGGAAATGATAGTGAAATCGAATGCTACTTGCAGAGAATCCAAATGTATTCACCGGGGGGATGAATACCATGAGTTTTTAATCCATTGGTAGCCTTATTTTAAGTTTTCGGCCACCGATTAAAGCCTCTGAAAAAGAGGTTTTTTATGCACAAGATCACCTTGATTTTAGCTTTAAATTAAGTTAAAATAAACTATATTGCTGGGTTGCTTTTTTTTTAAGAATTAGATTATTTCAGATGGATAAAAAGAAGATCAGAAAAATACAAAAAAAAGCTCAAAAAGAGATTAAGGCGAGTAAGAACTTGACCGATCTTAACAATGTCTTTAAGAGTTATTTGGGCAAGAAAGGGGAACTCTCCGAGGTTTTTCGTTTTTTAAAAGAATTGAAAGGAGAAGAGAAGAAAAAGGTTGGTCAGATGGCCAACCAAGTTAAGAACCTTATCGAGGAAGAGATTGGGAAAAAATCTAAGAAAATAAGGAAGACAGAGAAAAAGAAGGAAAAAGAGGAATGGTTTGATATTACTATGCCGGGCAAGGAACCGGTTTCTGGACATTTGCACCCCTTAACTCAGGCGATGCGCAAGATCATGGATATTTTTAAATCCATGGGTTTTGAAATTATTAATGGTCCCCAAATGGAAAGTGAATGGTATAATTTTGACGCCTTGAATTTTCCGAAGGATCATCCGGCCAGAGACATCCAAGACACTCTGTTCATTCAGCAAAGCGAGAAAGAGAGGGCGGGTCCTAAACAGAGGCTTTTAATGAGGACGCACACCTCTCCTGTCCAGGTCCGCTACATGGAGCAGAATCAGCCTCCTTTCCGGATTATTGTTCCTGGACGGGTTTTTAGGCACGAGGCGACAGACGCCAGGCACGAGATTAACTTTTATCAGGTAGAGGGGTTGATGGTTGGGAAAGACGTTTCAGTTGCTAATTTTCGGGCTGTTTTTGAAGAATTTTTCAGAAGGTTTTTTGATAAAAAGGTAAAGATTGTGCTTCGCCCCGGGTATTTTCCCTTTACTGAACCCTCTTTTGAAATTGATTGCTCCTGCCCCATTTGTGGGGGCAAGGGTAAATGCTCTACCTGCAGCGGGACAGGATGGTTAGAGATTATGGGGGCTGGCATGGTTCACCCTAATGTTCTTAAGGCCGGGGGGCTTAATCCTAAGCACTGGCAGGGATTCGCTTTTGGGGGCGGCGTGGACAGGTTGGTGATGATAAAGCATAAGATTGATGACATCAGGCTTTTTTATTCAAGCGATTTAAGGTTTTTAAATCAATTCTAATCCTATGTTGTTTTCATACAACTGGATAAAATCATTTTTTAAAGACAAGATTCCTTCTCCCAAGCAAACGGCAGAAGGTCTTAAGATGCACGCCTTTGAGATTGACGGGGTGGAGAGAAAGAGGGGCGACTATATAATAGATATCGACGTCCTTCCCAACAGGGGACCGGACTGTTTTTCCCACATTGGAATAGCAGGGGAAGTGGCAGCAATTTTTGATCTTGAGTTCAGAAAAAAAGAAGAGGAAGTGAAAGAAGGAAAAGACAAATCCAAAGATTCTTTAGAGCTTAAGGTAAACGACAAAGAAGGCTGCCATCGCTACACAGCGCGGGTAGTCAAAGGATTGAAAGTGGGCCCAACGCCTAAGAATATTAAAGAAAAATTAGAAATCCTTGGCTTGCAATCCATAAATAATGTGGTAGATCTTGCTAATTACGTGATGCTTGAAACTGGTCAGCCTCTGCACGCCTTTGATCTTGATAAGGTTGCTGATCAGAAAATAATAGTGAGAAGGGCGAAAAAGGGAGAGAAGATCGACACACTAGATGATAAGACATACCAGTTGGACAAAAACGTACTGGTGATTGCAGACCCGGAGGGCCCCTTGGCCATTGCTGGGATTAAGGGAGGGAAAAAAGCAGAGATCACGAGGGATACAAAAAACATTGTTATTGAGTCTGCCAATTTCAATTCTCAGTTGATTCGGACAGCTTCCCAGAGGATCGGCCTGAGGACAGACGCTTCTTGGCGCTTTGAGCACGGATTAGATCTGAACCTAACAGAAAGTGCGGTTGACAGGGTCGCTTCCTTGATAAGCAGTGTTGCCGGGGGAGAGACTTCTGGAGGGAGAGTAGACTTTTATCCCCAAAAACCTCCAAAAAGGAGGGTGAAGTTAAACTTAGAATACGTTAATAGTTTGCTGGGAGTTGAAATCAGTGCCAAAAGGATAAAGGAAATATTAGAGAAATTATATTTTGAGATCATTGAGGAATCCAAGGAAGAATTGCTTGTCGGGGTTCCGAGCTTTAGGTTGGACGTTTACATTCCTGAGGACCTGGTTGAAGAGGTTGGTAGGATCCATGGATACGAAAACATCAAACCGAAATTTCCCATTGCCTCTCTGGTTCCTCCACTTACCAACTTCAGTGTTTTTTGGAAAAAAAGAACCCAAGATATTCTTAAGGAGTCTGGATTTAGCGAAGTTTATACCAGCTCGTTTGTCAACCAAAGAGATGTTGATGTCTTTGGCTACCAGGAGGAAGAACTTATTGAAACCGATAATCCCATTAGCGCTGAGTACCAATATTTACGGCCAAGTCTGATTCCAAAACTGGTTAAAGTTTTAGAGGAAAATCAGAAATTTTTCAAAAATATCCGCATTTTTGAAGTAGGAAAGATTTTCAGAAAATTATCTTCTAGAGAGAGGAAAGAAAAGACAGCTCTGACTGGGGTGGTTAGTGGCGATGTTTTCTATGAAGTTAAAGGGGTCATGGATTTGCTTTTAAACGAAATGGGAATCAGCGATATTTGGTATGACGAATATCAGCCAACGCCTGAGGACTCCAAGATTGCTATCTGGGAATGCAAGAGGTGTGCGGAAATAAAAGTAGGGGATGACGAGATCGGTTTCTTAGGGGAGATAAATTCTCAAGTTTTAGATAGTTTAGGGGTAGAAGGGAGGGTAGTGGTATTTGATTTTGATTTCGAGATGCTGGAAGGAGAGGCTTCAGAAGAGCACGAATACAATCCCGTTTCCTCTTATCCGGAAGCAGTTCGAGACGTGGCTGTCTTGGTCCCTAACGATATTTTTGTAGAAGATGTGCTCAACAGGATATCAGAGGCAGGAGGAGAACTAGTAAGGGACGTCGATCTCTTTGATATCTATGAGGGCGAAGAGCTGCCAGAAGGTAAAAAGAATCTAGCTTTCCATATTATTTATCAAGCAGAAGACAGGACCCTTTCTTCCCAAGAAATAGACAAGCTCCAGAACAAAATTATTAAGGTTCTGGAAAAAGAACCGGATTGGGAAGTGCGGAAATAGTTTCCCTTCCATAATAAAGGAGTTGTTTTTAAATTTTAAGAGATCAGAAAAATGACAAAGAAAAAAAAGAAAAGCAAAAAGAAAAGCAAATCAAAAGCTGAAAAAGGAAAGAAGGGCAGACAAAGTAAAAAAGAGTATACTGCCAAAGACATATATGTCTTAGATGGTCTTGACCCAGTCAGAAAGAGACCGGGCATGTATATTGGATCCACTGGCAGGCAGGGCCTCCACCATTTAATAAAAGAATGCGTGGGGAATAGTATTGACGAGGCTCTGATGGGTTATTGTGACGATATTGAAGTGACCCTGCTACCTGACAATATGGTGAAGGTGGAAGATAATGGAAGAGGCATTCCAGTTGACAAACATGCACGTACGAAAAAGTCAGCCTTGGAGACGGTCATGACTACTCTTCACGCTGGTGCTAAGTTCGGAGGCAAGGTCTATGCCTCCACTGGCGGATTACACGGAGTGGGCGTTTCTGTAGTCTGCGCCCTTTCCACTTACATGAAGGCGGAAGTGTGCAGGGAGGGGAAGAGGTATTCCCAGGAATACGCTCGTGGTAAGGTGAAGGGCAAAATGAAAAAAGAGGGAGGATGCAGAAAAACAGGTACCATTATTACTTTCCAGCCAGACTCTTCTATTTTTAAAACCATAGATTTCAGCAGAAAACAAATACTCAAATACCTGCGTCAGCAGGCATATCTGACCAAAGGGGTTAGGATAAGGTTTATTGACAAGAGGGTGGATCCCAAATACACCTATAGTTTCTATTTTGAAGGAGGGATTGTCTCTTATGTGAGGTTTTTGACCAGGGGGAGGAAGAGAGTTCACGATAACATCTTTTATTGTTCTGACCAGGAAGAAGGGGTTTTAGTGGAAACTGCCATGGCTTATACTGATGAATTTGAGTCTTATGAAGAGAGTTTTGCCAATAATGTTTATACTAAAGAGGGAGGGATGCACCTAACAGGTTTCCGTCGCGCTCTGACCCGGACCATTAATGATTACGCCAAGAAGTATGACTTGGTTTCTGGAAAGAGCGATAATTTTTCTGGCAGTGTTACCCGGGAAGGGCTGACTGTGGTTATCTCTGTGAAGATTAAAGATCCCCAGTTTGAGGGACAGACCAAGGCAAAACTCGGGAACGCAGAAGCCAGGTCTGCTGTAGAGAAAGTGATCGGGGACCATCTCACTGATTTTCTGGAGAGGAACCCGGGAGATGCGAAGGATATTGTAGGAAAGTTCATCATCGCCCAGAAGGCCCGTAAGGCAGCCAAGGCGGCAAAGGATGTCATCCTTAAGAAGAGGAGCCTGGATGGGTTAGCACTTCCAGGGAAGTTGGCAGACTGCTCTTCTAGAAAACCTGAAAAGTCAGAAATCTATATTGTGGAGGGGGAATCTGCTGGTGGCAGTTCTCGCCAGGCAAGGGACCGACATTTCCAGGCCATTCTTCCTTTGAGAGGCAAGATTCTGAACGTAGAAAGGGCGCGCCTGGACAGAATGCTTTCCAACAAAGAAATCAAGTCTCTGATTATTGCCTTGGGTACGGCAGTGGGGGATGAATTTGATCTTGAGGGGGTCCGCTATCACAAGATCATTATCATGTGTGACGCTGACTCTGATGGTAACCATATTAAGGCTTTGCTCTTGACTTTGTTCTATCGTTATTTTAAACCTTTAATTGAGGAGGGTTATCTCTATATTGCTCAACCCCCTCTATATAAAATAAAGGCAGGAAGGAAAGTCAAGTATGTTTATATGGAAGAAGAAAAAGAAAAAGTAGTCGGGAAACTGAAGAAAAAGAACAAGAGGTTTTCCGTTCAGAGATACAAGGGTCTGGGTGAAATGAATGCCGATGAGCTTTGGGAAACTACGATGAACCCGGAGAACAGGACCCTGTTGCGGGTAGAAGTAGAAGACGCGAGAGAGGCAGACCGGATCTTCGACACCCTGATGGGAAGCGAGGTTTCTTCTAGAAAGAAGTTTATCCAGACTTACGCCAAAAAAGTTAAAAATCTTGACATTTAATATTAATTCAATTTCATGAGAATCACAGAAATACCCTCAGCAATCAATACCTTTCTGACTGGGGTAAAAAGAGAAGTAAAGAAAGTCAACTGGCCCACTCCTCGAGAAACGATACGAGATACTTTAATCGTGATTGCTGTTTCTACGGTGGTCGCCATATTTTTGGGCGGAGTTGATTTTCTCTTTACTAGGATTTTAAGAAGATTTATTATTTAAAGTTTATGCCTCGACAAAAGCTACCTAGACAAAAAAAGTGGTACGTTCTTCATACCTATTCAGGATATGAAGATTCTGTGGCTGAAAACCTCAGACAGAGGATCGAGTCTTTGGGCATGGAAGACAAGATATTCAGCGTCATTGTACCCAAAGAGAAAAAGATCAAGATAAAGAACGGGAAGAGAAAAGTGATCGAAGAAAAGATTTATCCTGGTTATGTGTTGGTGGAAATGATCGTAACAGACGATTCCTGGTACGTGGTGAGAAATACCCCCAACGTAACAGGATTCATTGGTGCGGGGACCACGCCGATTCCAGTTTCCGAGGAAGAGATATCCAGCCTGAAAAAGCGCATGGAGGTTGAAGAGCCCCAGTTTAAGATTGACGTTAAGGTTGGAGACCTGGTTAAGATCACTGACGGTCCTTTTAAGGGGTCAGACGGGCGAGTTTCTGAAATTGATGAAGAAAGAGGAAAGATCAAGGTTTTAGTAAATATGTTTGGAAGGGATACACCAGTAGAACTGGATTCCCTCCAGGTTAAGAAGATATAATTAAAATTATGGCAAAAGAAGTAAAATCAGTAGCTAAATTACAGATTCCAGCTGGGGAAGCAACTCCTGCACCCCCGGTCGGTCCCATCTTGGCCCAGCACGGCATTAATATTGCTGAGTTCTGTGAGAAATTCAACAATGCTACCCGGGAACAAAAGGGGTTCAAGCTGCCAGTGTCCATCAAGATTTACAAGGACAAGAGCTATGATTTTAAGATCAAAAAACCCCTGGTTTCTGATTTGTTGAAAAAGGCAGCCGGCATTGAAAAAGGATCGGGAGAACCCAATAAGACCAAAGTAGGAGAAGTCACCGAAGACCAACTGAAGAAAATAGCTGAACAAAAGATTGACGACCTGAACACCTCAGACATTGAGACAGCAGCCAAGACTATCGCAGCTACTGCCAAGAACATGGGCATTGAGGTGCCCAAGAAATATCAAGATGAAGAATAATTTCAATCTTCAACACTCTCCAAAAGAGTTCAACCAGCGGCCTCCCAAGGACAGGTATTATTTAAATATTGCCAAGCAAATTGCTCAACGCTCCACCTGTTTCCGGATAAGGTTCGGGGCAATTGTGGTTAAGGAAGACGCGATTGTGGCCACAGGATATGTGGGGGCTCCCAGAAAGACCCTTGATTGTTTTGAAAGGGGAGAGTGCTTGAGAGACAGGATGCACATTCCCCACGGCCATCGATACGAGATTTGTCGGAGCGTTCATGCAGAGCAGAACGCTCTTATTAATGCTGCCCGTTCCGGAGCCAGTGTACTGGGTGCTGACATGTTCATTTATGGGGAAAAACCAGACGGTGAATTCATTGATGCCTTTCCCTGCTTTATCTGCAAGAAAATGGTGATTAATGCTGGCTTGGAAAGGGTTGTTTGCTCGACTCATAATGGTGGCTATCAAGTGTTTAAAGTAAAAGATTGGATCAAGGATTGGCAGAAAAAAGACATTATTGATGACAAGCATCAGTACGGCGTAGACCAGAACAAGAAAGAATCTTAAAAAGAAGACGGGGGATAAAAAGAGCTGGAGGCTCTTTTTTTGTATGTCTTTGAAATAATGTTATAATGCCAGATAATAATTTTAGAAAATCTTATGAACAAAATCATTTCGCTCGTTGAGAGACACAACCAATGGAGGAGGAGCTGTGTCAATCTTATTGCTTCTGAAAATGTAATGTCTCCCACGGCCGACGACATTTATGTTTCTGACTTAATGCACCGTTACGCCGAAGGATTGCCCTTCGGTCGTTATTATCAAGGAGCAAAATATTTTGATCAGATAGAAGACTTGACCACCAAGGAGTTTAAAGAGCATTTTAATGCTCGGTTTGCAGATCTCCGCCCGATATCTGGTACCTCAGCCAACATGGCTGTCTTTGCGGCACTGGGGAAGAGAGGAGACAAGATCATCACCTTGGGGATCGGGGGAGGATCTCATGTCTCCCATGAAAAGCCTGGGGCTGCTGGCCTGCTGGGGCTGGAGGTGCACCATTTTGATTTTAACGAAGAGATATTCAACATTGATCTGGAAAAAGCCAAAAAGAAAATCTTGGAAGTGCAGCCCCGTTTTATTGTCGTTGCCGGTTCAGTGATTCTGTTTCCTCAGCCTGTCAAAGAGCTCAAAAAGGTCTGCGAAAAAACAGGAGCCAAGATAATTTACGATGCAGCACATGTTTTTGGGCTGATCGCAGCTGGACTCTTCCAGGATCCCTTGGCAGAAGGAGCAGATATTATAACTGCTTCTACGCACAAGACATTTCCGGGACCTCAAGGAGGAATTATACTGGGGAATGTTGAGGAAGGTCTTCAAAAGAAAATCCAACAAAAAGTATTTCCTGGCGTCCTGTCCAACCATCATCTTCACCGGATTCCACCGCTTCATTTGACCTTGCAGGAGATGAAAAAATCTGGTGAACAGTATGCAAATCAGACAATCAGCAACGCCAAGGCTTTGGCTGTTGCCCTATCGGATTTAGGATTTGACGTGTTGGGTAGAAAGAATGGATTTACCGAGAGTCACCAGACAGTGGTCAACGTGAAAGAAAACGGAGGAGGGGATTGGGTGGCCAAGACGCTGGAGGGGGCTAACATTATTCTCAACAAAAACATTATTCCCGGAGACAAGATTGACCCTGAGTCCCCGGCTGGCATCCGGATTGGAGTGCAGGAGATGACCAGGTTCGGTATGAAAGAGCAGGAAATGAAACAGATAGCTCAATTTATAAAAGAAGTGGTGCAGGACAAGGAGTATCCAGAAAAGATTAAAGAGAAAGTGGTTGATTTCCGTAAAGGTTTCCAGGAGATAAGGTATTGTTTTCAGTGTGAATAATATTATGGAAGATCAAAGCTTTGACATTAAAATAGTAAAACCAAAGGTTTGGAATTTTGAGGTAGTGGGAGGAAAGGATGCTTGGAAGGAAGTGGTTTATTCAGCCAGGGTCAGTGGCGTTCCTCCTTCTGTCAAGGACAGGAAGGTCTTTGAAATGATAATCAAAAACTATTATGGCTCTACTTTAGAGCATATCATTATTAAATTTGACATTAAAATATCAAAAGGCAATGCACCTGAGTTCTTGGAACACCGGATTGTCAGTCACACTGGCCAATCCACAAGGTATGTCAAGGCTGACCGCGGGGTTCATGCCAAGACCCACCAGTACGAGGTCATTCTCCCCTTGCACTTGATAAGGAACAAAGATGACGCAGATGTTATTCTAGATGGAATGAAAAAAGCCATTCAGGCTTATGACCAAATGATTTCTCGGGGCATACCAAAAGAAGTGGCCAGATATTCTCTTCCTTTTGGCCAGGCAGTGGGAATCTACCATGTCACGCTCAACCTGAGATCATTTTTGAATATGTTAGCTCTGCGTTTGTGCGTGAGGAGCTCTCCAGAATTTCGTTCTGTGGCGGCCCAGATGTATTTTAAGCTCATGGGAGAGCTTCCCCTGATCAAGGGACTGGTCGGATGCCGGGGATTCATGAGAGGAGTCTGTCCGGAAGGGGGAGTGACCGGAGTCAGGACAGGAAAACAGCACCCTTTTTATCCTCCTTGTCCCTTCAAAAACAAGGAATCTCCTCTTTATATTCCTACTAACCAGGAAATCGAGAAGGGAGATAAAAACCAGTCTTTTGACAGGAAAAAAGCAATCAGGGCCCAGGAAGCAATATTTGAGAAATGGGCAGATTGGGAATAGGGACGGTCATGCAATTATTAAATTTGAACTCCAGGTTTTCTGGAGTTTTTAATATTTTGAATTTTTAAAAGAAGAGTTTATAATAACCTATATGAAAAAGAATACTTTTCCAGGCAAATTTATTGTTTTTGAGGGGCCGGATGGCTCTGGACAATCTACACAGTCTGAGCTGTTAAAGGACTATCTGTCAGAAAATGGTTACGGGGTAGTGTTAACAAAAGAGCCCACTTTTGAATCTGAACCCGGCAAAGAGGCGAGAAGGATGATGGAAAAGGAAATCGAGTTTGACCCTAAGAGAAATCAAGAGCTGATTACCCAGGACAGGCAGTATCATTTGGAAAAAACAGTAATCCCTGCGCTGAAAGAGGGGAAGATAGTAATTTCTGACCGCTATTTTTTTTCCACTTTCGCTTATGGTGTCGCCAGTGGGATGGATATGGATTGGCTGGTTGAGATCAATGACGATTATATATATCCTGACCTTGTTTTTTTACTGAAGGTAGCTCCAGACATTTGCGTGGAAAGGATTGTCAAGAGAGGGAAGAAGATTTCCGTATTTGAAAAAGAGGAAAAACTGGAGAAGATTTTGAACGCTTATGAAAAGCTCCCTGGGCGTTTTGAGAACATATATATTGTGGACGGAGAAAAAACAATCCCAAAGGTCTTTGAACAAATTAAAGATATAATAGATAAAAAATTATTAAAAAAATGAACAAAGAACAAGTTGCAAAATTAATTGACCATACAGACATTAACAAGTCTGCCACAGAAGAAGACATTAAAAAGCTTTGCCAAGAGGCAAAAGAATATGGTTTTCGGGGCGTTTGTGTGAGGCCAGAGTGGGTTAAGTTCTGCAAAAAAGAATTGGAGGGCACAGACATTAAGGTGGTTGTCCTGATTGATGCTCCCATGGGACTCAGTTCCCACCAAAAGAGGGTAGAGGTCTGCAGGCAGGCCGAGGAAGATGGTGCTGACAATTTGGATATTGTCATGAACATCGTTGATTTAAAGCACGAGAGATACAGCGATATTGTGGAGGACCTCAAGGAGATCTGCAAGATATTACCCACCAAGGTCATTATTGGTTCTGGATATTTGACTGACGAAGAGGTCCGCAAAGCCTCAGAGCTCGTGAAAGAGGCTAACTGCTCTTGTGTTAAGACAGCGACAGAGAAAGATCCGCTTGAAAGAAGGGAGCTTCCAGAAAAATTCCGTCACTTGAAAATCATGAAGCAAGCAGCACCGGGGCTGGAGATTAAGGTAGCTGGCAAGATCCGGACTTTAGAGGATGTCCAAGGGGCGGTAAAGGCTGGAGCTGATATTGTCGGAACCAGCACGGGCGTGGAGATAATGGAGCAAGCAGAATAAAAATTATGGAATACAAGCCGGTCATTGGTCTGGAGATTCACGCTGAGCTTAGAACAAAATCTAAGATGTTTTGTTCGTGCTTGAACGATCCTGACGAGAAGAGGCCGAATCTTAATATTTGTCCTGTCTGTTTGGGGCACCCGGGCACACTTCCGGTTATTAATCAGGAAGCAGTGGAAAAGGTAATTAAGGTAGGATCTGCCTTAAACTGCAGCATAGCTGAAAAATCAAAGTTTGATCGTAAAAACTATTTTTATCCAGACCTGCCCAAGGGATATCAGATTTCTCAGTATGATAAACCTCTATGTGAAAAAGGGTTTTTAAAGATAAGAGACCGGAAGATCAGAATTACCAGAGTGCACCTGGAGGAAGACACAGGAAAACTTATCCATCCTCCTGGCGCAGACCACAGCCTGGTGGATTTTAACCGGGCAGGTGTTCCCTTAATGGAACTGGTGACCGAGCCTGACATTCGTTCAGCTAAAGAGGCTACTGATTTTGCCCAGGAGCTCCAATTGATCCTTCGTTATCTCCAGGTTTCAGAGGCGAACATGGAAAAGGGACAGTTGAGAGTGGAGGCCAATATTTCAGTTTCTTTGAAAAAAGGGAAACTGGGCACCAAGGTGGAAGTTAAAAACCTCAACTCTTTTAAGGTGGTCCAAAAATCAATTGAGCACGAGATTAAAAGGCAATCTGAAGCTTTGAGGGCAGGAGAGAAGATTATCCAGGAAACCAGGGGATGGATGGAAAAGGAAGAGAGGACAATCTCTCAGCGTATAAAAGAAGAAGCCCATGATTACCGTTATTTCCCAGAACCTGATTTGCCAGCTTTCAATTTTACTGCAGAGCAGATAGAGGATATTAAAAACGGTATCCCCGAGCTCCCTCAAGCTAAAAGGGAGCGCTTGACAAGGGAATATGAGCTGGATGACCAGAGTGTTGAGTTTTTTGTTCAGAACAAAGATTTGGGAGAATATTTTGAACAGGTAGTAAGCGAATTCGGTCCCAACCTTAAACCCAAAAACCTGTCAGAGCTTATTAGATTGGCTACCAATTATTTGATTACAGATGTCCAAGCCATGCTGAAAGGCACAGATGAAATGGAAGAAGAGTTTTTAATTACAGCAGAAAACTTTGCAGAATTTATTGCTATGATTAAAAAAGGCAAGATTTCCAGCAAGACAGCCAAGAACATCCTGGTTGAAATGTTTGAGACAGGAGCAGATCCTTCACATATTGTTGATGAGAAGGGCCTTGAGCAGATCCAGGACCAGGGCGAGATTGAGCCAATCATCCAGGAGGTCATTGCCAATAATCCGCAGGCAGTAGGCGATTATAAAGAAGGCAAGAAAGAGGCGCTCCAGTTCTTGATTGGAAAGACCATGGCCAAGACCAGGGGAAAGGCCAATCCCGAGGTGGTGAGAAAAACTCTTCAGGAATTGCTTTCTTAAACATCGAATGCACAAAACTAACCTTCTATGGTTGGTTTTTGTTTTCTTGACAATTTTCCTATTATATCCCAGAATATTAGACACCAATTAAAAAGGTGACAGATCATTAAAAATTTAAAAACAAATCTAGATTTGGCTAAGAAAGTGGGAACACTGATGGAAAAGTTAGATAGCCTTATTTTTCCTGGAGACCAATGCGAAGCTATAATTTTAACCCAGAAGCCCAAAAATCTATCTACAACCTTCGGATATACTTCTAATATCCCTCCTCATCCTGCTTGGGATAATTATACGGGTGAAGCATATATCATTTTCGCTTTTGGCATAGAGGGGGTTATAAAAGCAAAAGAGTTAAGTATTATGCTATCGCTTGAAAGAGAAAAATTAAGCGAGATAAAAGATTTTTCAAACCACGTGTTTATTGCCATTTCTTCTCATGAAGTAAGACACAGGGTCTGGCAACATTTCCCAGATAAGCGTCTTGATCCTTATAGCATTGCGAGAGAGCCTCCTTCCTTACAGGCGATTCTTCGAAAGATCTACACGGATATCAGAATGGGAGATGTCCCTCAAAAAAGATTTGAGAAGGAGTTTGACGCGACTGTAGTGGAATACTTTGTATCACAGATTTACCGTAAAGAAAGAATGAGCGCTGAAAAAGAGAAGGATATGAAAAAAATAGCCCAGATTGTTCAGTCTGGACCCCAAGAAATTTTTAAGATGAGAGTCTAACTCTCAGATTTTTTTTGTAAAAATTTCTTTACTAGCTTTTCAGCTTCTCGGTATTCCTCGAGCCAATGGATTCTTTTATCTTTTTTAAACCAGGTCATCTGGCGCTTGGTGAACTGTAGAGTATGGAGCTTTATTTCCGCCTTTATTCTAATCCTGTCTTTTGTCCTTATTTCTTTATTTTTCTCTAAATAAGGCATCCATTCTTGGTAACCTATGGTTTCCAAGAGGGGAGAGGAACCATATTTTTTATATATTTCCTTAACTTCTTTCTCTAGGCTCTTTTCGAACATTTTTTCTGTTCTCTGATCTATTCTTTCTCTTAATTTTTTCCTTGGTCTTTTGAGTCCGATCTGCAAGCTTTCAAAAAGAGGATCTCCTCTTTTTCTTTGATTCCAGAAGGAACCTCCTTTTTTTTGGGAAACCTCAATGGCTCTGATGAGTCTTCTCTTGTTTTCTTTTTGTATTTTTTTTGCCCCTTTGGGGTCGAGCTTTTTATAGATCTCAAAAAGTTCTTTTTTTGTTTTTTTCTCCAGCTTTTCTCTTAATTGCTTTTGAGCCTTAACATCGGGAAAGAGGAAGTTGTCTACTACTGCTTTTATATACAGCCCCGTTCCTCCAACGAGGAAAGGTATTTTGTTCCTTTCTAGGATATCTTGGATAGCTTTTACAGCCATTTCTTTGTAGGTGGCGACATTGAACTCTTCTTTCAAGGAGATGAAGTCAACTAGATGGTGGGGAACTTCTTTCTGTTCTTTTTTTGTAGGTTTGGCTGTTCCTATATCCATTTCTTTGTAAGCCTGCCTGGAGTCAGCTGATACTATTTCCCCATTAAATTCTTTAGCTAATTTAATAGCTGTGCCGGTCTTGCCAGAGGCTGTTGGTCCTAAGACTACTATTAATGGGGGTAATGCTTGTTTATTCATCTTTCACAGTCATCAAGTCACCTTTAAGGCCAAGGGAAAGGGCATTGGATATTTTTATGTCAACGAAATTTCCTACCAGATCCTTTTTAAAATCGAGGGATAAGAAAAACTTAACTGTCTTGAACTCTCTGTTTTTTCCGAGATAAAGGATTCTCTCTTTCTTTTTCTTCTTTGCTTCAATCAGGACTTTTACTGTTTTCCCGACAAATTTTTTGTTGTTTTCCAGGGATGTTTTTTTAAGTATCTTGGTCAGTAATTCCCTTCTTCTTTCTTTTTCTTCTCTCGGGACAGTGTCTTGCATTTCGAATGCTTTGGTGCCAGAACGGGGAGAATATTCTGCAATATAGGCCATATCAAACTTAATTTCTTTGAAGAGTCTTGCTGTATTCTGGAATTGTTTTTTTGTTTCTCCTGGAAAACCGACAATAACATCTGTAGACAGGGCAATTTCTGGTATTTTCTTGCGTATTTCTTTTATCAAATCCTTATACTCTTCTACAGTATACGGGCGGTGCATTCTTTTCAGTATTTCATTGTCTCCAGACTGGACAGGCAGATTAAGATACTCAGTCACTTTTTCGCAGTTTCTTATATTCTTGATAAGCTTTTTTGAAAAATCTTTAGGGTTCGGGCTATGGAATCTCAACCAAAAATCTCCGGGCAAGTCGTTGACTGTTTTTAGGAGTTCTGGAAACTTGATTTCAGGATTCTCAGGAGAAGAATAGTCATTTACGTTCTGTCCCAATAGCCAGATTTCTTTTACGTCCTTTCGGATCCAGTCTTCTGCTTCTTTGAAGATTACTCGGTGAGAGCGGCAGGTCAGGGGTCCTCGGGTATAGGGCACGACACAATAGGAGCAAAAATTATTACAGCCAGTAGAAATAGGGACAAAAGCTGAGAAGGCTCTTTTTGGATTCGATTCTGTTTTTAGATAATCAAGCCCATGTTTCTCAGTAAAACTGGGACTTCTCTGGTTAGAGTGAAAAAAATGAGATTCTTTTTTCAAGAGCTCTGGCCAATAGGGAAGAGCCTTTATGGGAAGAATCAAATCAAACAAACTCTTAAATTTTTTCCTGTCTTTCTTTAAAAAACATCCAGTCAGAACAAGCTTTAAGTTCGGGTTTTCTTTCTTCAGCTCTTTGAATTTCCGAGCTAAACCGTAAACCCTATCTACAGCTGACTGTCTTACAGAACACATGTTTACAACAACCAAATCAGCCTCTTCTATTTCTGATGTTTTTTCATAACCATTGGTTCTTAAAAGAAAATCGATCTTTTCGCTATCGCTTTTATTCATCTGACAGCCGAAAGTAATGATGTGATATTTAAAAGCCATGAGTCTTAATGTTTATTTATAACCTTTACTATATTCTCAGGCAAGAAGAACCTAAAACAGACAGGAGTTCTCTGTCTGTTTTTTGAGCCCTATTTTTTATAATTATTGAGCGCTGGAAGGGCTTAATGAACGAGCTCTGTTTTGGATAGCCTCCTCTATTCTTGCCCTTATATTCTCGCAGGCCTCAACTTTTTCCCATCCTTCAGGTACATCACAGGGAGTGGGGAAGTTTCGGCATTCTCCAGTGTTGGGATTTTTGGCGGGAGTGATTACTTGAATGCAGGCAACAGGTTCTTCGCAGCGCGGGATGACGCATCTTCCGTCCACGCATTTTGATTCTAAGCCAGAGCAACGGGGAAGGGGACAGTCTTCGTCTTGTTGGCACTCAAAGGTAGCATCCGGGCTCCTGCAGACACTATAGCTCCTACTTACTCTAACTTCTTGTAGTCCTTCGCAACAGGACTGGCTGGTAGGGCCTAATAGGGGGTTCCTGTTTACTCTTTCTCTTTCTCCGGCACACTCCATGTCTTCCTTGCATTCTCCGCGGTAGGTGATTTTTACGCCTGCCTGTTTTGCCTTACAAATATTCCCGTATGTTGTGCCATCTTCTCCGCAAACTGGGTTGTAGACTTCAGCACAAGCCAGGTTTTCTATTTCTGTGTTAAAGCCCGCTCTGATTTTAATGATCCGGATGGCGTTGCGGGACAGAGAAAGTGAAGCAACTGCTTGACCATAAGCTCTGCCGTAATTCTGGTTTTCAAATTCTTCTTTTGCGGTTTCTAATTTCTTCTCAGATTCCTCTAAGAGGCGGAAGACAGCTGGCATGTCGTCTTGGTTAACCTCTTCTCGGTCTGTGATCAATTTTTGTAGGTCATCTAGGGACTCCTCGGCCTCTTTGATCTTGTCTTCAGCCCGCTCTTTGGAAACAGCTTCTTGTCTGATCCTTTCTTGGAATCTGTTTGTAATTCTTTCTACCTTCTGCTCTTTGACTCTTTCCATTATTTGTTCCAGGTTTTCAGGCAGCCCTTTGCTTTCTAGGGCGTTGAAAACATCCAGGACGGTGAGTTCGTCTCCGCTTATATCGCCAAGGTATTCTTCTAATTTCCCCTGTTCTTCAGGAGGCATATTCTCAAGCCGTTCTCTTAGTCTTTCCATTATCTCTTCCTTTTTCTGTTCAATTCTTTCTTTCACCTCCTCAGGCATTTTTTCCTCAATCTCTTCTAAGAATTGGAGGTTTTTAATTTCCTTGAAATTACTACCCCGGAGTTTTTGAAGATTGTTTTCTAACCGTTCTGGGATCTTGTCCTTTTCTTCTAGTTTGAGCATTACGTCTCTAAATCTTTCAAGGTGTCTTTCCCTTACTTGTTCAATTTTCCCTTGGGCTTGAGAGGAAACTTGGTTTTCTAATCTTTGAAGGAGTCTCTGGTGGAGAGCTTGATGTTGAGTGAACTTATCTAGGAAGCTTCCCACTCTTTGATTATTTTCTGCTCGTTCCCTGATCCTTTCAGTAATTTGGTTTATTTTCTCTATGCTTTCTTGATAGTTTTCAGTAGCTGCTTCAACCTCTTCTGCAGACTTATTTTCCTCAATCATTCTCTTCATTTCAATTAATTTTTCATTGGCAAACCTAGACTCCAATTCTGCCTTGTCTAAGGCGTTGAAAACAAAAAAGGAACGTATTCCTCGCCCCCATTCTTTTAGGAAGTAGAAAGGACTGTCTGGGAGAACAGTGGGTTGCCCCACTTCAAGATCTGCTGCCTGGATGTCTTCGTCAGCTGTGACTTCATCCTGAGCCTGGATTGAAGAAAAACCAATCAGGCCTAGTGATAGTATTAAAGCAAGACAGAAAAACTTATGAGTTTTGGTCATATTTTTTTAGAATTTTAAATTTATAACGGAGAAGAGAAAAAAGTGCCTTTATTTCTCTTCCTCTACCTCTATTTTCGCCTTCTTGATAAAATCTGTCAATTTCATTTCCCCTAAATCTTCTCCTTTATACCGGGGGCTAACAGAGTTTGACTTAATCTCCCTGTCTCCAACTACTAGTAAATAAGGGATTTTTTGGAGCTCTCCTTCCCTTATTTTTTTGGAAACCGTTTCGTTATCATCTCTCAGTATGGAGCGGAAGTTGTTTTCCAAGAGCTCCTCGTGAACCTTTTTTGCGTATTCTGCGTGATTTTCAGAAACAGGGATAACCCACATCTGTTCTGGAGCCAGCCAGAGAGGGAAAGCGCCTGCGAAGTGTTCTATAATCAGGGCTAAGAATCTTTCATAAGAACCCAGAACAGCACGATGGACCATTACAGGAGGCTTCTTTTGACCGTTGCTGTCGATATAGAAGAGATCGAATCTTTTAGGAGTAGCAAAATCGACCTGCACAGTGGGGATCTGGATTTCTTTACCCAGGGCATCCTTGAACATAAAGTCAAGCTTTGGTCCGTAAAGGGCGGCTTCCCCTTCACGCTTTTCAGCATCAAGATTCATTTCATCTGAAACCTCTTGTAGCATCTGCTCGCACAGGTCCCAATCTTTTTCTTCACCGATGTAATTTTCTGGGTGATCGTAATCTCTTACTGACAGGGACACTCCATGGCTTCCCCAGAGGCCGAGGGAGCTGTAAAAATCTTTGATAATATTAACCATTCCTTTCACTTCATCTTTCACCTGGCTCACTTCACAAAAAGAATGACCGTCTTCTACGGTTATTGCATACACCCTGCTTAATCCTCCAACCTCTCCTGGTTTTTCTGCCCTGTACTGTCTGTCTGATTCCATATATCTTATTGGGAGATCGCGGTAGGAGCGCATTTTGGATGCATAGATTTGCGTTTGGTGGGGACATTGGACAGGCCTTAACACAAATTCATGCCCCTTACCTGAGCTTACATGAAAGAGCTCGTCTCCAAATTTTTTCGCATGACCTGAGAGTTCATAGAGTTTAATCTTGGCCAGATGAGGAGTAAAAACCTTTTTGAATCCGTAACGTCGGCATATTTCCTCTACCTTTTTTTGTAACTCATCTTTCAGGAAGGTGCCCTTGGGAGTGTACAAAGGAAGGCCTGGACCGACCAAATCAGAAAAACAAAAAAGATCCAGCTCTTCACCTAATTTTCTGTGGTCTCTCTTTTTAGCTTCTTCCTGTAATTTCAAGAATTCACTTAATTCTTCTTCTGATTCAAAGGCCACTCCATAAACACGGGTGAGCATCTTGTTTTTTTCGTCTCCCCGCCAGTATGCCCCTGCGATACTGGTTAGCATAAAGGCCTTGGGGTTAATCTCTTTTGAAGACTTAACGTGTGGCCCCTTACAAAGATCAACAAACCCTCCGCTTTCATAGACGCTTATCTTGTTATCCTCGAGCTCTTCTATCAGCTCCATCTTATAAGGCTGGTCCTTGAAGATCTCTTTTGCTTCCTTTTCGGAAACGTTTTTTTGTTTAAACTCCACTCCTTCCTTGATGATTTTTCTCATCTCTTTCTCTATTTTGGGGATGTCATCCGAACTGATATCGCTAGGCAAGTCCAAATCATAGTAAAACCCGTTTTCAATAGCCGGGCCGATCCCAAACTTTACTCCAGGATATAATTTCTGAATGGCTCCAGCCATGATATGGGAAAGCGAATGCCTTATTTTTTCTAATTTTTCCTCCTTTTTTTTATCTTTAGACATATTTTTATTTTTTATGTTTTTAATCTTTTTGACTGTTTAAGAAAAAGAAAAACCTCTTTCGGGAAGAGGCCAGTTTGCTAAACATGTGTTGTTTTATAGTAAACTCGCCTCTTAGAAAGAGGTTGTAGTAGTGGTTGTAGTAGTGGTAACAGAAGATAACATTCTATTCTTAGGATTAAATAAATTTAAATTTATGTCAAGGTGGAAAATTCAAGCTTCCATTACTTCTTCTATCCCTTCACAAATTACCTTGAGTTCCCCGCGTCGTCTATCAAGTTTTCCTGAAATTAATACAATCTTGTTTTCTTTAAACACTGTGGGGTTTCTTTCTATGATACTGGGGAAAACCACCACTTCGACGCTGTCTGATAAATCCTCCAGCTCCATAAAGAACATGGGCCGACCGTTCTTAGTGATAATCTTTTTGAGACTGGAAATGATGCCTCCCACTTTTACCTTCCTGGTGAACGAGTTGGGGGAGAGGGAAGCGATTTCAGTTGTCCTGGTCTTTAGTATTTTTTTATAATCCTCAAGGGGATGACCGCTGACAAAGAGTCCGAGTAGTTCTTTTTCCCATTCCAATCGCTCTCTTTTCGTGGCGGGATCAACTTGCTCCAGTTTAATATGATTATTGAATTTGGAACTGCTGAAAAGAGCCTTTTGTCCGGTTTCTTGTATTCTCTTTTGTTTGCGACTTGCTTCAAGAATATTTTCTAGATTGCGCAAAAGAATATTTCTTTCTTCTAAACTGTCGAACACTCCTGCCATGATCATACTCTCCATAGATTTTTTATTGAGGCTTCTGGCTGTCACCCGGGAGATAAAATCTTCTACTGACTTATAATGACCGTTTTCTTTTCGTTCCTGGATTATGCTTTCCACGACGTTAGCACCAACATTTTTAATGGCTAGCAGCCCAAAGCGGATCTTTCTGCTGTGAGGGACAACCGTGAAGTTTCTCCAACTTTCATTGATGTCTGGGGGAAGGATCTCAATGTCCATTTTTTTGCACTCACCAATCAGTTCTCCAATTCTTTCCACGTCGTTTTTCTCAGAAGTAAGCAGGGCAGACATAAAGGCGACCGGATAGTGAGCTTTCAGATAGGCTGTCTGGTAAGCAATTGTGGCGTAGGCGCAACTGTGGGAACGGTTGAATCCGTACCTAGCAAAAGGCAAGACCCATTCCCATATTTTTTTTGCTACATCCTTGCTTATACCGTTTTTCAGCATCCCCTTAATTAGTTTTTCCTTCTGTTTCATCAGTAGGGTTTCTATCTTTTTTCCGATCGCCTTTCTGAGAGTATCAGCTTCAGACAATGAAAAACCAGCCATTTCTTGGGCAATTTTCATTAAGTCTTCTTGGTAGACCGGAAGACCATATGTCTTTTTCAGGATTTTTTCAAGCTTTGGGTGGATGTACTCAACTTCTTTCTTTCCTTTCTTTCTGGCAATATATTCTGGGATCATGGACATCGGCCCTGGCCTGTACAGGGCGACCATAACAATCAAGTCTTCAAATTCTGTTGGCTTTAATCTTTTTAAATATCTCTGAAAACCGCCAGACTCCATTTGGAAAACCCCTACCGTGTCTCCTTTCTGGAGGAGCTTATAAGTTTTTCTGTCATTCAAAGGAATTTTTTCAATATCTATCTTCTTTTTCTTCACAGCATATATTCTGCTCAGAGTGTCTTCGATAATGGTGAGGTTTTTAAGTCCCAGAAAGTCCATCTTGAGCAGGCCGATATCCTCAATGCCATGCATCTCATACTGAGTGACTATGGAAGTGTCATCTTGAGTAGGGTGCTGCAGGGGCACAATTTCATCTAAAGGGTTTTTTGAAATCACTACGCCACAGGCGTGTGTGGAAGCGTGACGCGCCACGCCCTCCATCTTTTTTGCAAAATCGATCAGCTTTTCTGCCTTTTGATCAGTGTCATAAAGTTGTTTGAATTCAGGTATTTTTTCCAACGTTTCCTTTAAGGTAAACCCAAAAGGAATCATTTTTGCTACGCGGTCGCAGTAGCCGTAGCTGTAACCTAGAGCTCTGCCCACGTCCCTGATCGCTCCTCTGGCTGCCATGGTTCCAAAAGTAATTATTTGAGCCACCTTGTCCCTTCCGTATTTTTCAGCTACATATTCAATGACTTCGTCCCTCCTGCGGTCAGTAAAGTCAAGGTCAATGTCTGGCATGGAAATCCTAGCAGGATTCAGGAATCTCTCAAAGAGCAGATCATACTTTAGAGGGTCGATATTCGTAATTCCTAGCAGGTAGGCCACCAAGGATCCGCCTACCGAACCTCTTCCTGGTCCGACCACAATTCTTTTTTCCTTTGCCCATTTTACAAAATCTTGCACTATTAAAAAGTAAGAAGAAAAACCCATTTCGTTTATAACCTTTAGTTCATAATCCATCCTTTCTTTCACTTCTTTTTTAGGAAGCCTCCCATATTTTTCTTTTATCCCTTTGAGGCAAAGCTCTCTCAGGTATTCTTTGTCTGACATCTCTTCTGGTGTTTCAAAATAGGGAAGCTTAGTCTTTCCAAGCGTGAATTCGAAATTGCATTTTTCTGTAATAGCTTGAGTATTTTCAATGGCTTCTGGCACGTCTTTGAATGCTTCAACCATTTCTGTGGGTTTCCTCAGAGAAAAATCGTCAGCTTTCATGGTCAGTCTTTCTGGGTCGTTTGGATCAGCTCCTGTGTTAATAAGCATTAGGATGTCTTGGGCGTCTGCATCGTCTGGCCTGAGATAATGAGAGTCATTGGTCGCTACCAGGGGAATGTCTAGCTCCTTGGACAACTCTGTAATTCCTTTATTAGCCACTTCTTGTTCTTTTATTCCTGGATGGTGTTGAATCTCGAGGTAGAAATTTCCCTTTCCAAGAATATCTTGATACCTGAGCGCGACTTCTCTTGCTTCGGCAAACTTTTTGGCAACTATTAATCGAGGAATTCTTCCTGCTAAGCAGGCGGACATTCCAATCAGGCCTTCTGAATATTTAGCTAAAACTTCTTCATCAATTCTAGGCTTGTAATAAAATCCTTCCAGGTGCGCCCGCGTGATTAGTTTCACTAGGTTGCGGTATCCCTCCTTGTTTTTTGCAAGCAGGACCAAGTGATATCTTTTGTCGTCAATGTTTGGTCTTTTCTGGGTCATTTTTTCGTTGGCCATGTACATTTCAGCCCCTATGATCGGTTTGATATCTTTCTTTTTAGCTTCCTTAAAAAATTCCACGGCTCCATAAAGAACGCCGTGGTCGGTTAAAGCAAGAGAATCCATTCCTAGTTTTTTTGCGTAACCAACTAAATCTCCGATTTTGGATAATCCGTCCAATAAAGAATAGTGACTGTGAACATGGAGATGGGTAAATTTTTGGCTCATAAAATTGGTGCGCTGCTGGGTGAAATTTTCGGCTGGCTTTTTGAGCCAGCTTCTTTAGGTCTTCGTTTTCTAATCAAACCTTAAGTCATTTTACTTGCTTGAAATGGGCAAGTCAAATTTCAGAAAAATTCACTATAATTCTTCTTTAAAAATTAAAAAAGGCACTTTTCATACCTCTACAATAAAATAAAAAAAAGAAAATTTTTAAGGAGCTGGCTTTATTGTAATTTCGAAGATGTTGAGACAATACCTTGCACTGTCCACTATTTTAAATTGATTCGTGCTTACATTTCGCACTTTTTCTTTGTCATCTGCTCTTGCCGCTTCTAGTATTCTCCATTTCATATCAATCTTTCCTTTTTCCATTTCTTTCTCTGAGACGGTAAAGCAAGCTACGGGTATTTTTTCTTTTTCTAATTCCAGCTGGCAAACGAGATAGACATCTCTGCTCGTCATATTTATATTTAAAAATAATAATTTTTTTTTGTCAAACAGGACTTATTAAGCTTTGCTTTTATAAGAATTGTATTATAATAACATAATGAAATACCCGAGCTTTCATCATGAAAAAAAACTATGGAAAGAGGGATACGAAATTGTGATTGGGATTGATGAGGCGGGAAGGGGACCTCTGGCAGGCCCTGTGGTGGCAGCTGCAGCTTCTGTCGAGCCCCTTTCAAGGATCAGATCCAGGCTCTTGAAAGTTGGTGACGTCAAAGATTCAAAACGCTTAGCAGAGAGAAAGAGAGAAAGGATTTTTAATCGGATCATTAACCATCCTGCTGTCAGGTGGGGGATAGGAGTTGTACCAGAATCTATCATTGATAGAGTAAACATCCTGGAGGCCACTAAATTAGCAATGGTGAGGGCTGTTCTGAATTTTCAAGGAAAATATCAACACGAGATGTTTTCTCTGACAGCTAATTCTGAGATGGAGATTACTCCTTATTTTCTGCTGATTGACGGTCCGATAGAAATTGATTTATCCTTACCCCAAAGATCAATCAACAGGGCAGACGAAAAAGTATTTTCTTGTTCTTTGGCTTCCATTATCGCCAAAGTCAAAAGAGATCAGATAATGAAAGGGTATGCTAAAATATATCCTGAGTATCAGTTTTCAAGCCACAAGGGCTATGCTACTCAGGCGCATCTTAAGAGACTGAAAAGACACGGGCCGTGTGAAATCCATAGAAAAAGCTTTGGTCCAGTAAAGGACCTTGCTACAGAGGAGGCTTGATTTTTTTGCCTTAAATATATAATATAGGTTCATTACGAAATTTATTATAATCTTGAGTTCCCAATCACTGTTTGTGCGGCGGACGGCAGGATTTAATTTTTTATTATGTCAGTACCAAAGAAAAGAACAACCAAATCAAGAAGGGACAAGAGGAGACAGCACATTTTTTTGAAGAAGCCAGCCTTGACTGCATGCCAAAAGTGCGGTAAAAAAATTCCGCCACATACGGTTTGTACTCACTGTGGCTTTTACAAGGGGAAGGTTGTTTTGAATGTCATGGAGGATTTGGATAAAAAAGAGAAAAAGAAGATAGAGAAAGAAATGAAATCCCAGGAAGAAGAATCTCCTAAAAAGGGAGTGTTGGACTGGAAAAAGCTTTCCAAGAAATAAAAACTCTTTGACAACACCAAAAGCACTATATGTCATCCAGGCACTTATCCAGAAGCATTGCTATGCAGTCTCTCTATGAGTGGGACTTTTCAGGTAGGAAACCAGATTTGAAAGAAATTGTAGAAAGAAACCTCGAAGAGTTTGGTCCAGGCTTGGAAGATACCGACTTTGTTAGAAATTTAGTTAACGGAGTCATAGACCACCTAACAGAATTGAATGAAATAATAAAAAAGGCCGCTCCTCAATGGCCTTTGAATCAGATTTCTATAGTAGACAGGAACATTCTGAGGCTTGGAATTTATGAATTGCTTTATGCTGACAAGAAGGCGGTGCCACCTAAGGTGGCTATTAATGAAGCGATAGAGTTGGCAAAGTCCTTTGGCGGGCAGAATTCGGGAAAGTTTGTCAACGGCGTTCTGGGTACAGTTTATGAGCTGATTTCCCCTTCTTTGAAGGAGCAAGAGAAAAAGGATTCCAAGAAAAAGCCAAAGAAGAAGTCTAGCCAAAAGAAAACAAAAACGAAAAAGAAGAGTAAGAAAAAAAATAAAAAGTGAAGGATTTTTCAACTTTAGAAAAGAAAATAGGGATAGGATTCAAAAATAAAGATCTTTTGACTCAAGCCTTTGTCCACCGCTCTTACTGTAATGAGCACCCAGAATTTCCTCTCTTTCATAACGAAAGACTGGAGTTCCTGGGAGATGCAGTTCTGGAACTGGTAGTAACAGAGCATCTTTTCCGGAATTACCCTGATAAACCAGAGGGAGAACTGACAAATTGGCGAGCCGCACTGGTGAATTCAAAAATTCTTTCCCGTGTTGCTCGCAGGCTGGAGTTTAACGATTATTTATTGCTTTCCAGAGGAGAAGCAAAATCAGAAGGTAAAGCCAGAAAATATATCCTGGCAGATGTTTGTGAGTCTTTTATCGGTTCTCTTTATCTGGACCGAGGGTACAACGTTTGCCAGAAATTCATTGCCGAGCACATTCTGACAGAACTGCCCCAGATAATCGAAAAGGGTCTTTATAAAGACGCCAAGTCTCGTTTTCAAGAGGAAGCACAAGACCGGGTTGGCATTACCCCCACGTATAGTGTGTTAAAGGAGTGGGGGCCAGATCACGCCAAGCATTTTGTGATCGGAGTGTTTCTGGAAGACAAAATAGTCGCGGAAGGAGAAGGATCTTCAAAGCAGGAAGCAGAAGAAGATGCGGCTAAAAAGGCATTAGAAATTAAAAAATGGTAAACTAATTTATATAAATAAAGCATGTTAAGAATCAGATTATTCAGAGTAGGGAAGAAGAATCAGCCATCTTTCAAAGTTGTAGTCACAGAAAGGGAAAATCCCCCCAGTGGCGGCAATTTTATTGAGCAGGTGGGTTTTTGGAACCCTTTGACTAAAGAAAGAATACTCAAGGAAGACAGGATAAAGTATTGGATTTCAGTTGGTGCCCAGCCTTCAGACACTGTCCACAATATGTTAGTGGGTGTAGGTATCATAGAGGGTGAGAAAAGAAGAAAGCACAAGAAATCCAAGAAGAAAGAAAAGGGAACTGGAGAGGAGGCCACTGCTGTCGGAGGGCAGGCTGGTGAAGCAGAGAAAATAAAAGAAGAACCAGAGAAAAAAGAGGAGGATGAGAAAAAGAAAGAAGCAGAATCAAAGGAAGAAGTAAAAGAAGAAAAGAAAGAATCAGAAGTCCAGCAAACCGAAGAAGAAAAGTAAAAAGAAAATGAAAAACTTACCAAAGACTCAAGGGTGAACATCGTTGTTCCCCCTTTTATTTTTATATGACAGAGAGCAAACATCACCACCTAGAATCTGCGCCTTCTGATAAGGACAAATCTTTGGCAGAAAAGCATGGTTTTAAAGAGCCGGGAGAGAGATGCAAGAAAGGCGAGATAGAAAGAAAGACGTGGCCGGAAGATGTTAACGCCTTTCTGATAGAAAGCTTGCCGGGGCATATTAGGAAAGAAATCGGTTCTTTGTTAGAGTGGGGAGGGATAGATGAGCTGGTACGGATTAATATGGATGCTTTTGAGGGTTATACAGAGGAGCAGATCGAATCTGATAGGGAGAGGATCAAAAGGGAAAAGGGGGGAGAAGACGAGGCGTATAACAAAACAAAAGAAAAGTTCAAACTTTTAACAGCTTCTTTTTTTGAGAAATATTCTGAATTTATTCCGATTGGGGGCTCTGAGTACGATGCAGTTCAAAACAACTCCGACGTTCTTCTTTTCGACCCAGAAAAAGGCAAATGCTGCGGGGCTTTAAGTGTCTTGGTTTCTAGTAGAGAGAAGGAAACGCCCTTTGAGGACTCTACAAAAATAGGGCCTACCAAAGAAAAAATAGATCGGGCGAACCTGAAAGGAGGCATAAAGTTAAAGTACGGTCTAGAGATAGGGAAGAAGGAGGTTAAGACATCTTCTCAAGAACGTATCTGCATAGTACCTCTGGAGTTTCAGGAAAAACAATTAAAGAGTCTTCTTTATGGATTCGATCCCTCCAATGAAAAGTCAGAAACTGAGGAGCATGTCTTCAGGCAGATGTTAAAAAGAATTAAAGAGTATATTGATTCTTATGAAAAAAAGCCTGTAGAGCAAGGTGCTGGATGGAGGGTGAATCCTAATTTTGATCGCCTGAAAATTGAAGAAATGATGGAGGAAATAGAAAAATAGTGTTTTCGTGAGTTATTTTATAAATGGACGGGGCTTTTACCCCGCTTTTGGTTTAAAGATTGACAGTTCTCTTCAAAACCATTAAGGTAGTAATCCACAGACCTTTGAGAATTGAATAACAGAATGGGGGTGAAAGAAGTATAGATAAAAGAAAAATTAGAGTGGCTTTAGTTTATTCTCCTTTTTTGCCTACGATAGTTTATCGAAAAGCAAAGGAGTGCGATTTCATAGTCGTGACCACGTTGGGAAACCAGAAAAAGAAACCAGTTTTAATCTGTAATAATGAAAAAGCGCAACGATTAGCACGGAAGATAAAAGGCAGAGAGAGGTTTAGCGAAACAAATTTTGCATTTGATATGCACCTGCCTGAACTGATAGGGGAGATAAAAGAATTAATTAAAAAAACTGGAAAAGAGATTTTCATTAAAAACTTTCCAGGCAAAGGGTTATAAGCCCTTTTTATTTTGCTCTTTTTGACAAAGAGCATTTTTTATTTTATATTCAATAAGTCAAATAGTTCTTTAAAGGTGAAAATCAAAAAATGTTGATAGGTTCCTTTCTAGCTGAAAAAGAGCTAGAGCAGAAGGATGAGCTTCAAGATTTTTTTCTTAAAAAGGGAATTGAGCCCTGGAAACAGATAATATCCATGGATATAGGAGGCGCCATCGATAACCTGGAAGAAGAAAAAAAAGCAGAAGCCAAAGAAAAGATAGAATATCTATTACGGAAGTTCGGAAACGTTATTATGTTTTCGATCACAGATACTCCTGAAGGGATAACCAAAAATGTAGAAATTATCGATGAGAAAATTGAATCACTTTCTATTGAATTGCGCATAGAGAACAGAAAGCGGGACTTTTTGAAAATGATAATGAATAAATAAAATTTTTTACTTCTCTTTTTTTAAAAAGAGATTTAATTTTAATTAAAGCTGAAATTGACGTTTCGGTTTTTTTATGAAATAAAAAAACAATTAATATAAAACTAATAAAACAAACCATGAGGTCTGATTTTCTTAAAAAGTTTGGAAATTTTAAAGACCCTGAGGAGATTCAGCGGCAGCGAATAGAACGGATAAAAGAACAGAACCCTGAATACAAGGGTAAAGAAAAATTGAAGGAGAAATTAAGAGAAATATCCAAAGAACTTCTTGAAGAAGGCTTTCCTGTTAGAGAGGACGCTCGTATCGAATGTAGCTCTGAATTTTTTAATGACATTTACACAGAAGAAGAGCAAGAGAAACGTATGAGGAAGTTAGAAAAGTTCGAAAAAGAAATACATGGAGAGGACGAAGAAGGCAGAATGAATACTGCAGGTGAGTTGTTAGAGATGAGAAAAACCACCTTGTTTAATAAATTTTTAGAGGATAGTTTTCGGGTTATACGGACCTCTAAATATGATGATTATTTTAATCATCTTGACAACATAATCATGGATAGAGAAACAGGAGAGATGGTAGCTGCATTTGACGAGGTTTCAGCTCTGGCTGATCCTGACAAAAGGAATAAAGACCCAAGGTTTCGGGAGAAAGAAGAAAAAGTTTTTGATATTAACGCCTCAGGCGGAGGAAGATTAGACTATGGATTCCAGCTCCTCGAAGATGAAGAAGAGAAGAAAATCATTCCCGCCAAGCTGGAAAATATTCCTGTTTTTTGGATTCCTCTTTCTGGTTCTTCTGTAGAAGAGTCTGTTAAAAAATTTGGCTCGGAGAAAGAAGAGGATTTAGAGTATGAAAAAGGAATTTTTAATTATCTTGTTGAAAATCTCTATAACCAGGCTAAAAACCTGAGAACCCTACGTAAATCCCCCTCTGACCTTGAAAAAAGAGAAAAAAGTTTCCTGATTACTAAAGACTGGAAAAAGCGCTTGGATACTTTTTATGGGTACCTGGAGACTTTTATCGAGGCTTAACCCATTGACTTTATATAAATTTTTGTGTTATAATAAGAAATATCGCGCAAGCGATTAGGACTAAGAATCGCACAGATTCTCCTTTCCCGTGCTACTCAAGTAGTGGTAGGGAAAGGAATGGAGGGGAAAAGGTCAATTTTATATTATAATTTCCCTCCATCCCTTTCCTTATTGGGAAGCCTAAAAATTATTGACAAACAGTGATTAAAACGTATAATTTTAGGTAGCAGTAGCTTTTTTGCTGTTTAGCCGTTCCTCCGAAGGATTGAAGGAGAAAGAGGCTGCAAAGGTCGGGCTACTGGCAGTAAATGACAATCTGTAGGAACATATGGCAGAGAAACAACCTGATAAAGAGTTTCTAGAGTTTGTAGTAAAGTCCTTAGTCGACCACCCAGATGATGTCGAAATCGGCAGGAAAGTCGATGAAATGGGGGTCCTTCTCACTTTGAAGGTTCATCCTGAAGACATGGGTCAGATTATCGGCAAGGGAGGCTCTACAGCTAGAGCTATCAGGAGTCTTGTTCGAATCGTTGGGCTAAAAAATCATGCCCGAGTGAATTTGAAGATCGAAGAACCTGAAGGCTCAAAAAGAAAAAGCTCAAGCTCTGAAGACTTAGACGACTTGAAGCTGTAAATCTAATTAGATTTACGCCTCGAAGGAGCGATGCTATAATTTAATAGCATCGCTCTCGGTTTTAGAGGGTGTTAATGAATTTTTAATCTTATGCTTCGTTTTGATATCATAAGTATTTTCCCTGATATTTTTTCCTCTTATTTGGAAGCGAGTCTTATTGACAGGGCGCAAAAGAAAGAGCTTATTGATGTTCATGTTCACGACCTGAGGGATTGGACTGATGACCCCCACAATACAGTGGACGACCGTCCTTATGGCGGCGGCATTGGGATGGTAATGAAAGTCGGACCCATTTACCGGGCAGTAAAGGAAATCAAGGAAAAAGGAGGTTTTGACCAGAGAGAGTCAAAAGTTGTTTTGTTTACTCCCCGGGGAGTAAAATATGATCAAAAAAAGGCTGCTCAATTCAGTAAGCTCAAGCAGCTCATTATGATCTGTGGCAGATACGAGGGGATTGATGAGAGGGTAGCTGAAAATATTGCTGACGTTGAGCTTTCTATCGGAGATTATGTTTTGATGGGAGGGGAGCTGGCAGCAATGGTGGTCTTAGAAAGCGTTTCCCGTTTGATCCCTGGGGTTCTAGGTAAGCCCCAACTGCTAGACGAAAGAGTTACAGAAGAGAAAGGGTTTGTGGAATATCCTCAATACACGCGGCCAGAAATCTTTAAAACCGAGAAGGGTGAGGAATGGAAGGTTCCAGAAGTCTTACTCTCTGGACACCATCAGAAAATAGAAGAGTGGAGAGAAAAACGCAGCAAAATCATTAAAGAATAGGTTGATATTTTGGTGAAAATACGGTAAGCTGTTAAATTAGTTAACGCACAGTATTTCACATCAGAGAGGTTTTTATTATCTTTTATTCGTTGATGGGTGGTTGGCAGAGCAGCAATTGCACCAGTCTGTAAAACTGGCGTCCTCTGGACTTCGGGGGTGCAAGTCCCTCACCACCCACCATTTAAAAAACAAAAAGGAGAAATTACCCTTTGCCTGGGTAGCTCAGTCAGTTAGAGCACGTCTTTGGTAAAGACGAGGTCAGCGGTGCAAATCCGCTCTCAGGCTCCAGACAAAATTAATTTTTAATTCATTCATGGCTAAAAAGAAAAAGATTTACGCAAAAATGCAGTGTACTGAATGTGACAGGGTGAACTATCTCACCCGGAAATCAAAACAGTTTCTTCAGGAAAAGCTGGAGTTGAAAAAATACTGCAAATGGTGCAAGAAGCACACCCTTCATAAAGAGAAGAAATAAGTCCTTCAGAATTTAGATATCAGATCCACATCATGGGGGCGTCGGTTAATAGGCAAACCACCGGTCTCCAAAACCGGCATACTGGGGGTTCGATTCCCTCCGCCCCTGCATCTTTTTCACCAATTTTTCGCAGTGGTGCGGATACTGAATTTAAAATCTGGGCTGTGAATTTTTCTTCTTCCAGGAGGATATTTTTTTTGTTATAATAAAAGCGTGAGTGTATGAAGAAAATTAAGCTAAACAAAGGAAAATTTTTAGTAGGATTGGCTGTGGCTTTCATTTCTTTGAGGGTTTATTTCGGCGCCATCTTCGGTTATTTCTTCGCTAGATTTTTAGCAGACAGGCTGAGTTCTGTTGTCCTTACTTTTGGGAGTTACAATTTTCATTTTCATCACTGGATGATGGGATTAGTCGGGTTAATCTTTTTCTTTCTCTACAGTTTTTCTCCTACAATTGAGCAACTTATTTTCGGGTTTTTGAGCGGGCTTGTGTTCGAAGGGATCACTTCTTATTCTGACTGGCATAGGATCTTATGGAGGCCTAGAGCGTAATTCAATTCCTGTCTTAAAATGAACTCCTCTGCAGAGAGGAGTTTTAGATTTAGGAATACTACAAAAAGGGGACTTATTATGCTATTATTAGAGTATATTAGCAATAAACAAAGAACATGAATATGAAAAAAATTGTCGTTGCTGCTGCAATATTTTTAATACTCGGCGTCGTTGTTTACCAGACCCTTCTTCAGCCTGAAGAACCCGAGATTGAAACCGCTAGAGCAGAGAGAGGCGTGGTGGTCCAAGAGGTTTCAGAGACCGGTCAGGTGAGGAGGGGTGAGAGCATCAATCTTTCCTTTGAAACCGGCGGAACCTTGGAAGAAATTTATGTGAAGGTATCAGAAAAGGTAAAAAAAGGAGATGTTCTTGCGAAACTTGATGACTCTCAGCTTCAAATACAGCTTCAGGAAGCCAATTCAAGCTTAGAGGTGGCTCAAGCCCAGCTCGACAAACTATTAGCTGGTCCTACTGCCCAAGAAATCCAGCTAGCCCGCACAAGCGTAGATAATGCCCAGACCGCAGTGAACGCAGCAGAGCAGAACTTGGAAGACGTAAGAAGCCAAACAGAAGCAAGCCTTCAGTCGGCTTATGAAGATGCATTGAATGCGCTTCAAGATTCAGAACTTAAGATCGCCAATAGCTATAATACTGTTCAGGAACTACAAAGAACCTATTTTACCGCTTCTGATCAGCCTGGAGCTAAGGTGCGAGATCAGAAACAGACCATCCAGGAAATACTTTCTGAGGTTGAGTCTGAAGTTAACTCTGCGCAGCAGAGCCAAGAGAACCAAGATATTGACCAGGCACTTGTAGTGATGAAGGAAAGCTTGGAAGAAGTTTTTCAATCTCTCAAGATAATAAGGGAAGCCTGCGAAGACCCTAACTACAAAGAGCTCGTCTCCTCAACTTATAAAGATGCTTTGGACACTCATCGTTCACTTATAGCTACTGGATTAACCAATGTTGTGAATGCTCAACAGGCAATCAGTTCGACCCGGATTTCCAACCAGGCTGCTATTAACCAGGCTCAAGCCAACTTGGATTCTGCTGAAGGTCAATTAAAAGCAGCTCAAGAAGAGCTTGATAAGCTCCTTTCTCCGCCTCGCTCTGAGGACCTTAATCTATATCAAGCCCAGGTTGATCAGGCTGTGGCTCGGGTTAATCTTCTTTATCAGAAGATACAGAATACTATATTAAGGAGTCCGGTTGATGGAGAAATCGCTTTTTTACACAAAGAAAAGGGAGAGGTGGTGCAGCCAGCAGCTTCAGGCCCGGTCATTACTTTATTACCCACAGCTCCTTTTACTGTTACAGTTGATATTTACGAGGAAGACGTAGCTGCCATGAATCCTGGCAATCCAGTTGGGATTACATTGGTTGCCTTTCCAGATCAGGAGATTCAGGGAAACGTGATTGCTATTGACCCTGCGGAAAAAGTGATCGAAGAGGTTGTTTATTATGAAGTCACTATTAGTTCAGATAATTTTCCTGAGGGAACCAAGCCTGGGATGACAGCAGACGTTGTCATTACTACGGCCCGGAAAGAAAACGTTCTCTTTGTACCTGAGGATGCTGTACAGGAAGAGGATGACCAAATCTTTGTGGAGGTGCTTTCAGGCGATCAGAAACAAAGGAAAGAAGTTAAGGTTGGGCTTAATGGGAGCAACGACCGGACTGAGATTATTGAAGGTCTTTCTGAAGGAGAAACAGTGATTTTACCCTAAACATGGAACAAAACCCTCCTTTAATCCAGCTTGAGGATGTATGGAAAACATATGAGCTCGGCCAATTAGATTTAACTGTATTGCGCAGAATAGATCTAAAAATTGAATCCGGGCGATTTGTAGTTATCCTAGGGCCTTCGGGTTCTGGGAAATCCACGCTTTTGAATATTATAGGGCTCTTAGATATTCCCTCCCGGGGGAAGGTCTTGTTTGAAGGAAAGGATACATCTGCCTTTTCTGAAGACCGATTGGCAGGATTAAGAGGAAGGAAGATTGGGTTCATATTTCAGCAGTTCAATCTTTTGCAGCACCTCAATGCCCAGGAAAATGTGATGATTCCCATGCTTTTTCAGGGCATGTCAGAGGAAAGAAGAAAGAAGAGGGCAGAATCTCTCTTGGATTCTGTGGGGTTGAAGGAGAGAATGCCCCATCGTCCTTCTGAGCTTTCTGGTGGGGAGCAGCAGCGGGTAGCTATTGCCAGAGCCCTGGCCAACGAACCTGATATCATTGTGGCTGATGAACCTACTGGCAACTTGGATTCAAGCACAGGTGAGAGGATTATGAGTCTCTTGGCAGAGCTTCATAAGGAAAAGAAGAAGACAATTATTGTTGTTACACACGATCCAACTATTGCTGAAATTGCTCAAGATATTGTGAGCATAAAAGACGGCAAACTGGAGAAAAACCATAAAAAAGGAGAAAAATTTGTTTGGGAAGAAAAGAAATAATATTTATGGTAGTAAAAGAATATTTCAAAATGGCATTTCGCAACATGAGGAACCGCCCCCTCAGGAGTTGGCTTACCATTTTAGGCATTGTGATAGGTGTTTTTCTTATTACCTCCTTATTTTCATTGAGCGAGGGATTGAAGAATACGGTCAGCCAACAGTTGAGCATGATGGGAACCGACCTTATCATTGTGGTACCGGGGGAGGCTAGTAATTTTATTGCCGCCTTTATGGGTCATCTTGAGCTCGGCAATGAAGAGCTGGATGCAATCAGCGAGACTAAAGATGTCGAACAGGTGGTTCCTGTGATTTACAAAACCCTTATTGTCAGATACGAAGGTGAGAGCAAAGCTTTATTGGTTTCAGGTTCCGACTGGGAAAACTCCATGGATGTCTACCAGAACGATCTTGGCCTTTCTATCAAGGAAGGAAGGTGGCCTGTCCCTGGTAAGAGGGAATTACTGGTGGGGAGCTTGGTAAACGAGGAGATTTTTGAAGACCTGAAGATTAATACCCCCTTTTACATCAAAGGAAAGAGGTATGAAATCGTGGGAATACTCAAGTCAATGGGCTCTAAGACTGACGACACCATGCTCCATCTTGATTTGAATCTCTTCCGGGAGATTACTGGGACGAGGGAAGGGGCAACCCAGGTGCTGGTCAAGATAGACTCTGATGCGTCTGCTGAGAAGGTAGCAGAGGATATAAAAGAGAACCTGGCTGAGGTGCAGAAAAGAAAAAGAGGACAGGAAGAAATGCCCTATTCTGTACTTACTAGTGAAAAGATTGCCGGGATTGCCAATGACATTATGGGAGTGGTGGAATTGGCTGTCTTTAGTTTTGCCAGCATTGCCATTGTTGTAGGGGGGATCGGAATTATGAACACAATGTATACTGCAGTCCGAGAGCGGAGGAGGGAGATCGGAATAATGAAGGCAGTGGGAGCCAAGGGTTCTACTATTATTTTGATATTCCTGATTGAGTCGGGTGTTATTGGGCTTGTGGGTGGAGTAATGGGAGTTGTCCCCGGTCTGGGTTTGGCAAAGATGATTGAGGCTTTCGGGCAAGTCCATCCCGTGTTTTATCTACAGGCTTCAGTTTCTCCTTTTACCTTTTCTTTTGGGCTGATATTTTCTTTCCTGATCGGTTGTCTTTCAGGGTTTCTGCCCGCTCGTCGGGCGGCAGCCTTAAAGCCTGTGGAAGCGCTTAGGAGGTACGAATAATCAACAAAATTGTAAAAATTTATGCCTCTAGATATTAAAGAAGAAGAAAAAGAGGATCTGATGGATGTCAGGGGCGAGGTAAGAGGTTTAGCTCTAAAGGCGGAGTTGGAGCTTGTAAAAGAGAGAGAGGGTAATGAAGGATTGAGAGAGCTGGAAGATGCGCTGTCCGAACTGGGGTTTCCCGATCTGACACTAGAGAAGGTTAAAACAAGCAAGCTCTATCCTTTAAGGGCCTGGGGGTTCCTGCTGGTTTCAATGAGGGAACTGTTTGGCTATAAAGAGGAAGACTTTATACAGATCGGCCAATATGACGTAAAGCTTTCCCGCCTTATTAAATTGTTTGTTCAGAGCTTTGTTTCTGTGGACATGGTGTTCAATGTTGCAGAAACCATGTGGCGAAAATACTTTACAGTCGGTAAGCTGGAAGTAGCAGAACTGAACAAAAAAGAAAATTATATTGTAGTCAGGCTTAGGGACTTTTACCTTCATCCGCTTCATTGCCAGGTATTTAAAGGTCATTTCCTGGCTGCCTTACAGATGATTTTTAAGAATCATGTTTCCTGCCAAGAAGAAAAGTGCATCTATGAAGGGGATGATTTCCATGAGTTTATTTTAAAATGGAAATAACATGGGTATAGAAATTTTTCTCTCAGGCTTTGGGGGAGGAGCGGTCAGGGGATTGGTAGGATTTTTAAAGCACCAGTTTGCTTATAAAGAAGTGCCCTTCAACTTCTCTTACTTTCTGGGGATGACTTTTATTTCTGGCATGATCGGCCTGGTTTCTTCCACTGCTATCCAGAATGTCGGGTTCACCCTGGAAGGGACCTTTTCTCCAGCCCTGAGTTTTATTGTTGGTTATGCAGGTGGTGATTTTATAGAAAACATCTATAAAATCATTATCAAAAAATCATCCTTCTATCCGAAGGAAAAGAAATAAATTTAAATTCTTAAGATATGGCTTTTATAGATCATTTAATTAAAAATGGATGGCTTGAGACTCCCCGGATAATTGATGCTTTTAAGGTAATTGACCGGGCAAACTTTATGCCAGGACACATGAAGATGCTGGCTGGTTTGAATCAGGCTCTGCCCATTGGTCACGGCCAGACCATCTCTCAGCCTTTGGTAGTAGCCTTTATGCTCGAGCAGCTGTCTCCTCAAAAAGGAGACAAGGTTTTAGATGTTGGTTCTGGGTCTGGCTGGACCACTGCTCTCTTATCTCATATTGTTGGTCCGGAAGGAAAGGTGATTGGTATTGAGATTGTGCCAGAACTCAAGGAGTTTGGGGAGAAGAACACAGCCAAGTATAATTTTGTAGAAAAGGGAATAGCAGAATTTGTTTGTACAGACGGTTCTCAGGGATATAAAAAAGAAGCTCCCTTTGAGCGGATTTTAGCTTCTGCCTCTGGCAAGGAAATGCCTGAGGCTTGGGGAGAGCAACTAAGAGTAGGAGGTAGGATTGTCGCTCCCTTGAAATCTTCCATTTGGGTTTATGAGAAAAAGTCGGAAACAGAGTTTGAAAAAACAGAACATCCTGGCTTTGCCTTTGTTCCCTTAATAGAAGAGAAAAAATAATGCCCCACCAAAGAGTTTTTCAACTACCAGACGATTGGGAAGAGGAGGAAGAAAAAGAAAGAAGAAAAGAGGATCATTCCTGGAAGGTTCTTATTTTGGTTTTAATCTTTGCTCTTTTCTTTTTGGAAGGGCTCTGGGCTTGGCAGGGTATTTACCTCCGGAAGAGCTTTTTCCACCAAGAAGAACAGCTTTTTGTAGTGAAAGAAGGGCAGGGGCTTTTTGATATTGCCTCTGCTTTGGAGGAAGAGGGGCTGATAAAAGACAAATACTTGTTTACTCTTTACGTTCTCTGGAATGGTCAGCAGAATAACTTGCAAGCAGGTAGTTATTATTTGAGTTCTTTTCTGAACGTGCCCCAGATAACAGGCAGGATTGTGAGAGGGGATGTGGCCGAAGAAAAAATCACCATAGTGGAGGGATGGAATTTAAATGATATTAGTAAATATTTTGAAGAAAAAGGTTTTATCTGTCAGGATAAGTTTTTCCTCATTGTCGGTTTTCCAGGCAATCCAGAACATGAGCCTGCTTTTGATTTTTCTTTAGAATACGATTTTTTAAAAGAAAAACCTCAGGAATTGAGCCTGGAAGGCTTTTTATTCCCAGACACTTATTACACCAAGAAACCAGCAGGCGAACTGGGATCTGAAGAAGATGCTCAGTCAGATATTATAGAGGTGATTAGGGAGATGCTGGACACTTTCAGACAAAGATTAACCCAAGCGCTGAGAACAGAGATTGAAAACCAAGCAAAGTCCATCTTTGAAATTGTGACCATGGCTTCCTTGTTGGAAAAAGAAGTAAGGACCATGGAGGACAAGAAAATAGTGGCAGGGATTCTTTGGAAAAGAATGGAAAATGATATCCCGCTCCAGGTAGACGCTACCATTACCTATTTGACAGGCAAGAAAAGTACTAAGGTTTCTATTGAGGAAACCAAAATCGATTCACCTTATAACACTTATAAGTATAAGGGTTTGCCTGTTGGCCCGATCTGTAATCCTGGGTTGGAGAGCATAGAAGCTGCTGTTTATCCCAAAGAGAGTGAATATTGGTTTTATCTTTCTACTCCAGAAGGCAAAACAATTTTCAGTGAGACGCTGGAGGAGCACAACATTGCAAAGCAAAAGTATTTAAAAAACAATTAATTTATGACAGGAGACAAAGTCAATCGCGTGATTTTCGTAATTGCTTTCCGGGATTTCCGTGATCCAGAGTATTTCATTCCCAAACAGATCCTGGAAGAAGGTGGCGTGGAAGTGAAAACAGCTTCCGATAAAAAAGGATTAGCTATTGGAGCAGAAGGAGGGGAAGCAGAGATTGACTTTCTAGTTTCTGAAGTTGCAGCGGAAGAGTTTGACGGTGTCATTTTTGTTGGAGGTCCTGGATGCCTTGACCATCTGGATAATGACGAATCTTATGAGCTGGCGAGAGAGACTGTCCAGAAAGAGAAATTATTGGCTTCTATTTGCATCTCTCCTGTCATTTTGGCCAAAGCCGGTGTTTTAGAAGGAAAGAAAGCTACTGTCTGGAGTTCTGAGATGAATAAGCAGGGAGTGAAAAAAATCAAAGAACAGGGAGCTGAATATTTAGATGAGCCAGTGGTGGAAGACGAGGGGATTATTACTGCCTGCGGGCCTTCAGCTGCTAAGCGGTTTGGGGAGCTCGTGCTTTCTGTCTTGACAGAGAATAGTTAAAAATATATACTGACTATATTCCGCAGACCGTAGGTTGCCGAGAGGCGTAAATTATCCTACCGAGGAAAAAGGACTAGATTTTGTAGGTCTGTGGAAACACAGATTTTTTATTTTGAAAATTAATTAAATATTATGGCAAAAACAAAAGAGCAAAAAACGCAGGCCCTTGAGGCGATAAAGGATAAAGTCGAAAGACAAAAGGTTTTAATGTTTGTTGAATTTTCTGGTCTACAAGTCAATGACATGTTTGAGTTACGGAACAAACTTAAGAAGTCTGGCGGTGAACTGAAGGTGGCTAAGAAAACCATTATGGGATTGGCTTTGAAAGAAAAGGAATTAGATTTTGATGTGGACGAATTAGAAGGTGAGATCGCCCTGGTTTTTGGATACGAAGACCTGGTAACACCAGCCAAGATTGTTTACGAATTTGCTCAGGAAAATTCTAATCTAAAAATCTTAGGAGGTTTCCTGGAGAACGAATTAGAAACAGCAGAAAGGTTTATCTCCTTAGCCCAGACTCCTTCCCAGGAAGAGCTTCTGGCAAGGATGGCGGGAAGCCTGTCTGCTCCATTAACCAATTTTGTAAGAGCTTTAAATTACAACATCAAAGGTCTGGTTTATACTCTTAACGCGATCAAAGAGAGCAAATAAATAATTAAAAATAAAAATTATGGCAAAAGAAGCTAAAAAAGACGAAAAAGCCAAGGAAGAGGAGGAGGAGAAGGAAGAAAAAAAAGAAGAAAAGAAAGAGGAAAAGAAGGAAGAAAAGAAAGCAGCCGAGGAAGAAAAAGAGGAAGAAGAATTTGAAGTCCCTGAAAAATTCAAGGACTTAGTAGAAAAAATTGAAAAAATGAACGTTCTTGATTTGGCAGAGTTGGTCAAGGTTCTAGAAAAGAAGTTTGGCGTTTCTGCCGCTCCTCAAGTAGTTGCTGCTCCGGGTGCCGGAGGTGGTGCTGGGGCTGGTGCTGCTGAAGAGGAAAAGAGCGTCTTTAACGTAGTGCTTACCGACGTGGGTGATAAAAAGATCGAAGTCATCAAAGCGGTGAGGGACATTACTAAGAAAGGACTTAAAGATTCTAAGGACTTGGTAGACGCTGTCGCCAGTGGCGCCCAGATAGTTAAAGAAGAGGTAGCAAAGGAAGACGCTGAGGCAATGAAAAAGAAATTTGAAGAAGCAGGAGCCAAGGTGGAACTGAAATAAATTTTCCTTGTGAATCAAAGGAAAAGAACCCCTTCTGGGGTTCTTTTTTTATCTAAGAATTATTTAAAAGTCGAAAACTTAGGCAAAAAAAAATGAGATGCATTTTTGTGTTTTGTTTGTAAGTAGGCAGCTTGATTTTTGTTTTGTTGTTGCGCATCTCTTATTTATTGGGATGCTGCCCTTTTTGATGAAGGAAAAGAGTTTCACTTTTTGTTTAGGCAAAGCCACACTATGGTTGTAATGGCTTCTAGATTAATCTTGCTTGGCGGCACGTCAGGTGCCGTAAGTGAACCGTTCAAGATGAAAATTCCTCTCTCACGGTTTCTTTTTTCCTCGCCCAGAAAATAGTGCCACTCTGGGCAAGAAATAAGAGTCTCTGGACTTATTAGGTCTTCCCAACCGAAGTTGTTTTTTCCTGATAGAAACAATTCTAACTTTCTTATCCAATACACTATGCAGTCCGTCGTTGGCTTTCGGATCATTTTTGAATTGAAAAATAATTGGTGGTTACCATTAGAATCTCTTTGTATTACGGCTACCGCTCCCATTTTAAGTAGGGCAGTATGAGTTTTTGGGTTGTCAGTGATTACGACCGCTATAAAATCCTTCCTTTTTTCGTCGATTCTTATTCTCACTGCTTTTTTCAGAGCTTCTTTTTCTCCTTTTCGATATGTTTCTCCGAATTCTTGATAGAGGAGAGACACCAACTCTTCCCCTAGCCTTTTAGCTGTTTTCTTTCCATCGATCTCGGCTTTAGCTGAGAGTATTTCGCATAGATCTGTAAATCTTTGGAATCTGGGATTATCTAATAGTTGCAAATACCTTTTGAACGCTTCAGGCATCGATAGTTTTTTATCCATGAAATAGTTGCTAATGATATTTTTGGTCAGGTTATGATCTCTCTCGAGATTTCGTTCGTGGAACTCTAATATTAGAGTTCCCAATGTTACTCCCCTTTTTAACATTTCTTGGTTAGACATGTCGGTGTGAACCATAGCTTTGGCTATGGTGCCGATATCTCCGAATAAGCTCTCTCCGTAACTGTCTATTCTTAGTAGTCTGCTCAGTATAGGCTTGAGCCACTCTTCGTGTTCTCCGATCTTTTCTACAGCCATATGCAGGGCTGTTTTGTTATGAAGTCCATGATGATCTAAAGCTCCATGAAGAACGTCAATCGATACGCTGTCCTTTATTGATATGTTGTTTGCACCGTTGTTGCCTCCGTGTGTTTCGAAAATAAAATTTTCAAAATTTACACCATGCTTTTTAAGATATGCTAGCGCCATATCAACGTCGGCGTCTAATTTCGTGTGGACCACTGCGGTTTTTTTATTTTTCAGACCATTACTCTTTCCCCTTCTTTTTTTTGATGATGACTTATTCTTATTAAGGAACTCGTCATCAAATATATTATTTGGCGACATTTAATATCACCCAGACCTATTTATCAATTAATTTGATAAGCAAATCAGGGTGATAAAACGCGCGTCTGACAATGTGCTATGCTTATAATTATAAAACATAAATTAAATTATGTCAATACTAACTTGACCCGAATAGATTAGATTAAAACTAGCGCCAGTCATAAAAAAAGATATCCAGTTTGATTTTAAAAGTTTGTTTTGTTAAAAAATAGAAGTAACTATAAAACTTGTTAGGGATTGAAATGAAAAACGAATATGAGAATGAAAAGTTTAAAGAATCAGTAGAGAAGATTGATTTGAGTCGCATGACCTCCTCCATGATTAATATAGGGGAGATGATAAAAGAGACAGCCACAAAAATATTTGGTATGGAAGGAGAGAGTGTTACAGAAATGGTGAAGTTAGTCCTATGGGCTTATTTTGAAGGGGTTCCGATTTACTTTGCAGCTGAGGGTCGTTCTGCTCTCAAGGGAGCATGGAGTTTTGCCATGCGATTGACCCATCTAGGCATCCTTTGTTTCATCACTGGACCCCTGGGCATTACTACGCCTTGGATGCGTGACAAAGCTCTCGTGATAGCTGTTTCCGGGTCTGGAAAGACCTCAAGCAATATAGATGTCTGCCAACACGTGAGAGAGGAGGCAGAAAAAAGAGATTTGGAAATAGAAATCATTATCATAACTGCTAATGGAAAATCTCCCCTGGCATCATACGGAGACTTGGTGATTGTTTTGCCAGAAAAAAAGCAGTTTATTGAAAGTTGCAACAGTTATTTAAAGAGGCAATTGACAGAACAGCCCATACCACTTGGAGATTTTTTCGAAAATATTGTATCAATCTTTCTCGATGTAGTGGTCGTAGAATTGATGCATGTTACAGGGATTACCGAAGAGGAAATGGAAAGGAGGCACGTGAGAAACAAAAAATTTATTAAAATTTAGGGACTTTTTTCCCTATTTTTTTTGAAAATCAAAATCTCCCATAAGGGAGATTAAATTGGTGATTATTGAATTCGATTAGATACTTACTTTGTACAAGGTAAGACCATTCAATAGATAAATATCATTTTCATCTTCTGAAACTGCTATGTCCAGCAAGTTATCAAACTTTTCACTTTGGAACTGTTGAATCAACTCTCCGTTTTTAGCTAAGACCACAACTCTTTTCTGTCCCGGCTCTATAATATAAAGATGGTTTAGGTCTGGAGTGGTGAAGATCCGCGAAAAATCCTTTGGTACAGGAAAAATTTCAAAGTCCAGTGTTCTTTTCAAGCTCCCTGCGAAATATTCCATGATAGAGTTGTCTTTTAATACCCAGATTGATCCATCAATAGTTATGGAGTCGGCTTCCACTAACTTAGTTTCTTGGCTTTCAAGCCATAGTTCTGGGGAAGACCAACTCAATCCTCCTCGAGAGGCATATTTTATTATCTGGCCCTTTTCCCCATCTAAGAAATAGAGGTGGTCATTAAAGGCAGAGAGAGAGCTGAAAGAAAAGTCGCTATAAGGGGGTTCGACAGAAAAGGAGTCCACATTTTCGCCCTCAACTGAAAACATGCTTTCTGGAGAAGAGAAGAAAACAACTCGAGCCTGGATTGGAGTGCTAAGTTTTATCTTTTCCTCTCCTGTCTCTAAAATTACTGTTTCTCCAGTTTCTTTTAAAAGAAAAATATTGTTGGCCAGGGGGTTGGAAAAATAGAGGTTGTTATTGAGAAGAGAGAGTTGTTGGGGAACGTATTCTCTCTTTTCAAAGCGATAAACGATTTGGGGATCTTCAATATTCTGAAGGCTGTTAAGCTCAAAGAGACGTGTGGTGACCGTCTCTTTCACTGAAGAGACTTCTTCCCTGAATCTTTTAGGGAGGCCAGCTGTTTTCTCATACAGAGAAGAGGCCTGGTCAAAAGCTTGTTGAAGTAATTCGTTAGCGCGGCTGGTAGCTTCTGGTTGCGTATCCTTTAAAATTAAGAAACTGTCTGCTTTTTCTAGATTACCTTTTATTTCCTGTAACTCCTGGCTGAAAGATTCCATTTTTTGTCTTTCTTCAATATTAGAAAAAAAAGAAGCTACGCCCAGTAGGATTATGAGGCTGGCGATGAGCACCAGGTTTTTATTGAAAACACTATCCTTCAATTTAGAATATGTGGAGCTTGTCAATCCTTTGGCTCCCTGAAAGCGGTTCTGAAAGAATTCCTTGACAGGATTTAAGAAAGACAGATTTACCTTGGGGATTTTGATTTTTTCTTTTAAGGAAGAACCTACGTCTTCTGGGGCTGATTCTTTTGCCTTTTTCTTTAGGGAAGATAAGGATATTTCTGGTTTCTTGATTGATTTAATCTTTTCTAAAAAGGGAGCGCAGAGCTCTTTGAGGGAGAACTCCTTCATTACTTCAGGGGAGATGGTGGATTTTTTCCCAACCACCTCTTCTTTGGTTAGCACTATAGCCAACAGTATTCCATAGGTGTCCACCAGTTTCTCCTTGTTTTTATCTAAAATATCTCTTAATCCTTTTTCGCTGAAAGGCTGGAGATTGGTTATTTCTTCTAGCATCCCTTCTTTTTTGAAGAGGTCATAGATGTCTTGTGTGAGCACAAGAACCGTGTCTTTTCTTGCTAATTTTCCAGAGACCATGTTGCTGAATATCTTAAGGGGATAGGGCTCCATGTCGTCTGAGTTGATCTTTTGGTCGATATCTATGAGTTCGCTGTTTCTGGCCACCATTACCTTGATTTGCCCAACCTTGGAAAAATTTAATTTAAAATCCTTTAAAGAGATAACAGCAAAGTCGAGCTTTCCTAACCACCTGACATTTCCTTTTTGTACAACCTTGTCAAGAAATTCATTGGCCAACTTTAAAGAATCTTTGATTGCTATTTCTGGAGTCTGAAGGCTAGCGCGGTAGTAGTTGTTCTTGATGGCTTTGGCTAGTTTTTCAACCAACCTTTGGTTTTTAGGCAAGATGCTTTTTAAAAGGCCTATCATATACAGTCCGCCTAATCTCCTTTCATAGATATTAACCGGCTCATAGCAAAAACTATCAAACGTGACATCTGATTTAAGCTTAGGGTTAAAATGGAACTCAAATACCTTCATGAGGCAGGTTGTTATCTGTAAAGAATACCTTATGTTATTTTACTTTTAATTTAAGTTATTGTAAAATATCTGAGTTCGCTTTAACATAATCGAGGTGGTCTAAAATTAGGAAAATAGCAGTTGACCTTGACGGTACTCTGAGGATATTGCCTGAAGGGAGATTATACACCAGGATTTTAGGTGCTCTCCCTGAATGGTTCGTAGGAATTTTTACCTTGTTCACCGGCGCAACAAACAAAAGAATAAAAAAGATCTTAATTGGGCTCAAGAAGAGGGGATGGGAAATTTTAATCTTATCCAGCAGAATGAGGTATTTTCAGAAGAAGTCAGAAAGGTGGCTCAAGAAATCAGAGATTCCTTATGATGAAATAATTTGCGTTGGTCCTTTTTTCAGAAGGACCAAGAAGTTCAAGGTCTTGAAAGAAGAAGGGGTTGACGTGCTGATTGACGACGATACCGTCTTAAGGCATTACCTTAGAAGAAGGGCATTTGTATCTTTGCCTCCAGAAAAATTTATTCAGTTGTCTCAGGCAGTTTTTTAAAACACTGCCTGATTTTTTATTTACTTTAGGATAAAAATTTGTTAAATTTATAATCAGATACTCTTGGGGCTCGTAGCTCAGCTGGCTAGAGCGTTGCACTCACATTGCAGAGGTCACAGGTTCAAGTCCTGTCGAGCCCACCCTCTTAACAGAAGGCTGAAAAAGCCTTTTTTTAAGTGAATTTCTTGCTGGACAAAAGACACGGAAAATGAGATTATTAAACAATAAGTTTTTCTATAATTAATATGGTTAAAAAAGATAAGATCGATGAAGAGCTTTACAAAAAAGCCTCTATCAATGACCTCATTTTGTTTGCTTTGTTTATGCTTGAAGAAGAGGAAAAAGAGGCGAGCTTTGAGAAGCTGACTAAAAAATGTTTTGAGTTGTTTCCTAAGGTTTTTGCTCTCTCTGACCGACAGAAATGGCCAGATACCAGAAAGCTAGACCGTCCACTTAGGGCACTGAGAAATTATGGTTTTATCACTGGGAGTCCTCAATCCATTTTCAAACTGACCCAAAAAGGGAAGAAGAGGGCCCTGAAAATAACAGAAGACTTTAGGCAAGGAAAATTATTATAATCAAAAGGCCGCAGTAATAAGATTAATAAGCATTAAGTCGATATTTTAAAAAAGAAATGGGATCGTCGTCGCTTGTTGACCTGCTAGAAATTATCGTGCTAGGAGCTACAGGTTTATTGGTACTTATTTCGCTCCTCATATCTTTATTAGCATTTATTGGCAAAAGCCTTCTCGGCATCTAATCTTCGAGCCCAAGGACAATTTTGCGGCTCGGAGACATGTATCTTTTTAACATGGAGAACCCCACAAGAGCACATATGCTCGTTTCGGGCCGCGTCCAGGGCGTTTTTTTTCGAGAGAATACCCGTAAGATAGCCAATGAGCTGGAGGTTTTTGGGTGGGTAAGGAATCTTTTAGACGGCAGAGTAGAGGTGGTTGCTGAAGGAGAAAAAGAGAAAGTTAAAAGGCTTGTTGAGTGGGCGAAAGAAGGCCCGCCCTCAGCCAACGTAGAAAGTCTTGACCTTAAATGGAAGAAATATCAAGGCGATTTTGATGAATTTGAAGTTAAGTATTAATTTTTAATGAACAAGTTTTTTTTAACCTCAGAATCTGTAACTGAGGGACATCCTGACAAAATCTGCGATCAAATAGCAGATGCTGTTTTAGATAAAATTATTAAAAAAGACTGCTATGCTCGTGTGGCCTGCGAGGTCATGACTGGTATGGGATACGTAATAATAGGAGGTGAGATCACTACAAGGGCCTGGGTAGATGTTTCAAAGACCGCCAGAGAAGTGGTTAAAGACATTGGTTATACAAAACCAGAGTATGGGTTTGATTCCCGGACCCTGGCTGTTTTTAATTCCATTCATTCCCAATCCCCTGATATTGCGCGGGGAGTAAGGAAAGCGGGAAGTAAAAAACAGGGAGCAGGAGACCAGGGGTTTGTAGTGGGTTTTGCTTGTGACGAAACACCAGAACTCATGCCTCTGCCCATTATGCTGGCTCATCGCTTAGCGCGCAGACTAGCAGAAGCGAGAAAGCAAAAAATTATTTCTTATCTGAGACCGGACGGGAAGAGTCAGGTCACAGTGGAGTACGAAGATGGGGTGGCCAAAAGAATCGACAATGTAGTGATTGCAGCCCAACACGATCCTGATATTTCTCTTAAAAAGATAAAAGAAGACATCAGGAAAAAGGTAATTCGTCCAGTTTGCAAGGGGTTGTTGGATAAGAAAACCAAGTACTACATCAACAACACAGGAAGGTTTGTGATCGGAGGGCCGGTGGCAGATACTGGAGCTACTGGCAGGAAGACGGTTGTTGACGCTTATGGAGCGACTGTCCCTATTGGAGGAGGATCATTCAGTGGCAAAGATCCCACTAAAGTTGACCGTTCCGGTGCTTATATGGCTCGTTATATTGCAAAAAACATTGTAGCTGCCGGATTGGCAGAGCAGTGTGAGGTGCAGATGGGATATGTTATTGGAGGGGTAAAACCCATCTCCCTCAAGATAGATACCTTTGGTACAGGAAAGGTTGACCACCAGAAACTGGAAAAGGCAGTGCCCAAGGTTTTTGGTATAAGGCCGGGAGAAATTATCAGCCAGTTAAAATTATTACGCCCGATTTTTCGACAGACGGCAGCTTACGGACATTTTGGAAGAGAAGAACCTGGCTTCAGCTGGGAAAAGACGGACAAGAAAGAAGAGCTGCTAAAAAGGGTAGGATAGAGGATGGTCTTTCAGCTATTTCAGGAATTAAGTTATCTCGGTTACGTCGGCCTGTTCTTGATCAGTCTTTTTGGGTCAGCCACCATTATTTTTCCTTTGCCCGCTGCTGGTTTCATCTTTGCTGCAGCTGCTCCCTTGAACCCTTTTATTCTGGCAGCGGTGACAGGAATTGGAGCTGCTGTCGGCGAGGTCGTGGGATACGTTCTAGGATGGGGAGGGAGAAAGATAGGGGAGAAAAAATTAAAAAAGGACCTGGAGAGAGCAGAAAAGATGTTTGATCGCTACGGAGGCTTTATTACCTTGGTCATTTTTGCAGCTACGCCTCTGCCAGATGATGTGGTGGGGATTATCAGCGGAATATTAAATTACGATATTAAAAAGTTTTTCGTGGCCGTGTCTATTGGCAAAACAATCTTTCATTTAGTTGTTGCCTTAGCCGGTCATTACGGCATTACTGCGATTTTAAATTACATATGAGAATCCTTGAGCAAGCATATTATTTTATTAAAAAAGCAACCTTTCGGATCTGGGCCTTGGTGGAGGGAGTGCTGTTTTTAAGATTGGCGCTCCGTTTCTTGAAAGCCAACCCTCTTACCCCAGTAGTCCATTTTATTTATAAATATACTGCTGTTTTGGTGAGCCCCTTTGAAAACATCTTTCCCAACACCTTATGCCTGGGAAGGATTGTGGAGACTTCGACCTTATCTGCCATGATCGGGTATGGGATATTGATGTATGTGCTTTCCCGTCTTTTTTCTTTATTCTTCAAAGGTTAAAATAAGAAATTAAGGCCTTAAACATGCGGAAATACAAAGTCCTTGAGACTATTCTTGTCGGCTTATTGACGATTGTGATTTGTGTGGGTGTTTGGCATATCTTTATTTTTCAGCCAGAGCCAGAAGAAGAGGAAACAGTAAAAGACAAGATATTTTCCATTATTGCTGGATTTGATTTTACAAGACCTCAGACGTTTTCTGCGGTTTCAGAGATAAATGAATTAGGAGTAGAAAGCGTTCCCATACTTCAGGAACTTATTAAAAGCAACTCTCTTTCTGACCGCTGGGCAGCCATTATTTTATTGCCTGGTTTTGCTGATCATAATCCAGAATTAAGGCCCACGATAATAGCCAGTCTTCAAGAGACAGCAGACGATCAAAATGATACCCTGAGAATGCTGACCGGAGCCCAGCTTTTGTTTTTAGGTGAGAAGCAGGGGATCCCGGTTTTGATCTCTTGCCTTGATTCGACAGAGGCCACGCATTTTGGAGAGCCTCCTGAATTGGTAAAAGAACGCTCTCTCTTTTATTTACGTTATTATGTGCCTTTCAAAGGAGAGACAGTTCAGGCCTGGCAGGAATGGTGGGAGACCAATGAAGATAGGATTGTTTGGAATGAAGAAAAAGAAGCCTTTGAGATTCAGTAATTTATGAGCGATCATTTTAAAAAATATATTAGTTGTGCCATTTTCTTTCTCTTGGTCTTGGCAGGCTTTTTTCATCCTGGGTTTAGCCAAGCAAAGACTACTGTTACCCGTGATGGTTGTGATATCACCATCACAGTTTATTTAGCTTTTGCTTTTACAGATGATGTGAGTTGGGTAAATGCTCAACAGCTGGTTAGTGAATGGGTGGACGGGATGCTGGATATCTGGAATGAGCCTGACTTTACCTATTCAACTGGTCTTTGCGAGTGCCCTGTCCATTTTGAGGTGGTGGTTGATATTCTTCCTCGAGAAAAGGACTGTTCCCATGCCAAACAGAACATGCCGGGCTGGCACTGTGTCAATGTGGTGAACGAACCAGTCAACCAGCGAGGCAATGTGGCTGATGCGCATCAAACACCTGTGGACAATGGGGATGGTTTTGGGGAGTGGACAACCATGACCACTGGTTTGAACGCAGCTCACGAAGTGGGGCATTTTATGGGCTTGGGAGAAGAGTATCATCGTGACCAGGACGGAAACTGGAAGCCCGATGATCCGAACAAGGATGACAGTATTATGGCCAGGACATGGGGAGAAGTGCAAGCCTACCCCGAACACATTGAAGACATTATTGACGACAGCAGCGTAGACTGTCCTGAGCCCGAATGCTGCTGTGGTAATGGAGAGCATGAGGGTTATGACCAGATGATGGGGGAGGAGTGCGACTATACGGCTACTCCTAGTGGTTGCGGCCAAGGAGAGGTTTGTGATTCTAACTGTAAATGTGTTGCGCAGCCAAAAGTAACTCCAATCTGTGGAGACGGCTATATTACAGCTCCGGAAGAGGAATGTGACCCTCAGTCGAGCCCTACTGGTTGTGATCCGGAAAAGGAATGCGTAGGTTGTAAGTGTCACGAAAAGGGAGTTGAGCCTCCGCCTGCTTCGTCTCCAGAGCCTGCCCAGATGATAGTAGAACCTGATTATTTGACTTTTTCAGCAATCAAGAATGAAGATTTTTTCACAATTCAGAACCCAGGAGAAGAAGCTCTTCTTTTTGAGATGACACATGAAAGTCCGCCTTGGCTCGATGTCTCTGTGATGGAAGGGGAAATTCTCCCTTCACAGGAAGACGTGGTTTGGGTTACTATTAACTCTGAAGGGTTGGCCCCTGGTCTTTATGAACACTCCATCATTATCAATTCAAATACTGGTATCCAGCAGGTAGGGGTGATCCTTACGCTGGAGCCACTTCCTTGAAATAATTAAATAAAAAAATATATGAAAAAAATTCATTTCATTTTCATTATTCTCTCTTTAGTGTCCTTTATTGCTTTTCAAAAAGTGTATGCTGTTCATGAGGTCAGTCATTACCAGACAGCTTCAAATATTCGAGAAATGATCCAGAAATTACAGCAGCAGATTGCTGCTCTGGAAAAGCAACTCGCAGAGGTGGAAAAGGGAGGGAGCGCTTGGTGTTATAACTTTTCTTCTGATCTTAAATACGGAGACAAAGGTAATGCGGTCAAGGCTCTCCATCAGGCCCTGGAGAAAAAGGGTTTTTCTATACCAGACGACGAAGAAGGAAACAAGTTCTTTGGTCCCCATACTGCTTCTGCTGTAACTGGATTCCAGCAGAAATTTAAAAAAGAAGTACTTGCTCCTTGGGGGTTGACAAATGGAACTGGTTTTGTAGGAGAGACCACTCGGGCGAAGCTGAACAATCTCTTCGGTTGCGATTCTCAAACTCCATCTAAGCCTGTAGAAGGAGAAGCACCTAAAAAGCCAGAAGACGCTCCTGCTCCGGCGCTCTGGAGCTGGAATCATTGCTCCTTGTCTAATAAATGCAAGGCAGGAGAGGGTGACTGTGATAAGAATTCAGAATGCCTTACGGGATATTGCGCTCATAATGTGGGTGCAAACTACGGGCAGACGGCAGGCATGGATGTCTGCGAACAAAAGCCTGATACCTGTGCAGATTCTGACGGTGGGAAAAATTATTATCAGAAAGGAAAAGCCTGCCAGGCAGGGGAGTGTGAATACGACGAGTGTCTTTACCCGGATTGCGGACCTGAAGCAGACTGTGTAGGAGTAGAAGATTATCTGATTGAATTTTATTGCATGGGGGGTGAACTTAAGTCTGAGAATTATACCTGCCCCTCTGGTTGTAAAGATGGGGCCTGTATAAAGGAGGATTAGCTTTTTGACGAAATTATAAATTGTTTCTAAAAAGGAAACAGTAACTAATATTTCAAATAAGAGGTGATATGGATTGAAGCTTTCTGGAAAGATTGTTTTGTTGTTAATACCTGTACTCTTTATTCATGCCACATTTTTGTTCTATTTCTTTTTTGAAGACGGATTCTTTCTTGAATTTATTTTTATGGCTATCGCTACTCTCCTTTGCTTGATAATAATGGGTTTGATTTATCGGCTGAACAAGAAGTTCAAAGAAGCAGATAAAAGGATTGAGAAGTTGATATACTTGGTTAATAAGAAGGGGTCGTCAGAGTAAACAGGAAGCAGTATGAAGGGTTTAGCCCTTCTTTTTTTTGAAAAAACTATTTTTAAATTGTAAGCTTATATATATGCCAAAAGATAACTTTCTTGATTTAAAATTCCAAGAATCCAGGCTCTTGGAACAGGCAGATTCCTTTCCGTCTTCAGAAAAGGAAAGGATTTCCAAGGCCCTGCTTGTTTCTAAAAGGGAACATGAGGGGCAGACTCGGCACAGCGGAGAACCTTACGTTATTCATCCCATTAGGGTCGCCCTTATATTCTTAGAGGAATTAGGAGTTAAAGACGCAGACAGTGTCTGTGCTCTTTTGTTGCATGATGTGGTAGAAGATGGCTCTCTGGGCTATCAGGACATAGCAGAGACATTCGGACCACAGGTAGAAAGACTGGTCAAGGGATTGACCAGGGAAAGGCCAGAGGATGAAACAGAAGAGCAGAAAAGAGAAAGTAAGCTAAAACATATTAAAGAATTATCTCAAGAGAGCAGAGAAATCCAACTTTTAAAGCTTTGCGATGTTTTAGATAATGCAAGGTCCTGGAAATACATTCCAGAAAACAATCCGAATTTTGAAAAAATACCACGTTGGAAAAACGAATTAAAGAATTATCTATCTTTGGCCAAAAAGGTAAATTCTAAACTCTTTTTAATGCTCCAAAAGTATATAAAGGTTGGGAAAGAAAGTTTTCCACAATAATTCATTTGACACACTTTTCTGATTGATTATTATAAGAATACAGTACATCACAACTTAATACAATTTTCCCAAAAGGGGTGCTAAAACAAAAAAAACAAGATATCATAGATATCAAAGATATCAAAAAACAAAAAACCCTAAAACAGCACCCCATCATTTCTTTTTAGAGACCATTTTCATGGTTTTTTATTTTGGATCGATTTTCATTTGACAAAATCATTTTTTTATTTTATTAAAGAAGCATGACTGACAACGAAATTCTAGAAGGATTTGAGGTTATCGGTATTGATTCGAGGGCTGGGATGATAGATATTATCCATCAGAAATGTAAGGTGGAGAAGCGAGAGGACAGATATCTTGCTCATTTTGATCCCCAGAAACTCCCCTTTAATTTTAAAGGCGGAGCAGTGGTACATTTGCCTTCCGGCAAAAGTACTTATCCGGTATCTCGGATCGATAAGAACAAAAGAATAGTAGTCATAACCATTAATTAGTACCTTATTTTATTTTTTTTTGAGGCTTTCTGATTTTTATTGAAAGCCTTTATTTTTTATTGTTTTAATTTGAAAAAATAAATTAGCAGGGTTAAGCTAAAGGCAGGTGCATGAAAGACTTATTTGATAAAAAGTTTGAAGAAAACTTAAAAAAAGAGGCCCCCTTAGCTGAAAGGATGCGTCCTCATACTTTTGAATTTTTTTACGGTCAAGATCATCTAGTAGGTGAGGAAAGTGCTTTGCGTCAATCAATTCAAAACGACAACCTCCGCTCCCTTATCTTCTGGGGTCCTCCAGGGTCTGGGAAAACAACGCTGGCTAAAATAATTGCTGAAAAAACAAAAGCTCACTTTATTAAATTTTCAGCAGTTGAGGCTGGGGTAAAACAAGTGAGGCAGGCCATTAAAAAAGCCTCTGACCTAAGGAAGCTTCACCAGAAAAAGACCATCCTTTTTCTGGATGAAATCCATCGTTTCAATAAAGCGCAACAGGATTCTTTATTACCTCATGTGGAAAGCGGGATTATTGTATTAATTGGTGCAACCACTGAAAACCCTTCCTTTAGCGTGATATCTCCTCTGTTGTCACGCTCTTCAGTTTATGTTTTAAAGCCTCTCTCTAGGGAAGCAATGCAAAAGATAATAATGAGAGCATTAAAAGATAAAGAGAATGGGCTAGAGGAGAAGAAAATGAAGATTACTAACAAAGCTTTGGAGAAACTGGTTGATTTTGCAGACGGTGATTCTAGAGCTGCTTTGAATGGTTTGGAGTTTGTAGTAAATTTCGTTCAGGCAAAAAAAGGAAAAACAATCAAAGAAGAGTACGTTACAGAAGCTCTTAAAGAGCATGCCCTTCGTTATGACAAGAAAGGAGAAGAACACTATAACCTCATCTCAGCTTTCATTAAGAGCATGAGAGATTCGGATCCTGACGGTGCTCTTTATTGGTTGGCTAGAATGGTAGAATCTGGTGAGGACCCAAGGTTTATTGCCAGACGCATGGTCATCTTTGCTTCAGAAGATATTGGTAATGCAGACACTAATGCTCTTAATGTAGCTAATGCGGTAGCTCAGGCAGTAGAATATGTAGGGTTTCCGGAAGCTCAAATTAATCTAGCTCACGGTGTGACCTATTTAGCTACAGCTCCTAAGGATAATTCTTCCTATGCTGCTTTAATGAAAGCTAAAAAGGATGCTAAAAAAGGTTCATTTGGGGTGCCTTTGCATTTGCGTAATGCAGTGACCAACCTGATGAAAGAACAGGGTTATGGCAAGGGTTATAAGTATGCTCACGATGTGCCCGGGAAAAAGCCTGACCAGACCCACTTTCCAAAAGAATTAGGAGAGCAGAAATATTATAAACCAGAAGAAAAACCTAAACATAAAAAAGCTTAAACTATGAATAAAAACCAAGAAAAAGTGGAAAAATTTCTCAAAGAAAGCAGTATGCAACACTTTCCTCAGGCGCTGATGATAGATCTGGTTGCTGAAATTGGGGAGGTGGCAAAAGAGATTCTAGAGAATTCAGATTACGGGAAAACGAAAACAGAATCCTCAGAAGATCTTACAAATGAAATGGGCGATGCATTTTATTCTCTCATAAGCTTGGCTAACCATTTTGAGATAGATTTAGACAAGGCCTTAGACAAAGCCCTGGGAAAATATAAGGAACGCCTCAAAAAAGGAGGGCTCAGCAGCCGGGCTGAACATGAATAAAAATCTTTTTGTTGGTATTGATCTGGGAGGGAAAGAGAAAAAGACAACCGGGGTCTGCATCTTAAGAGAAGAGAAAGGCAAGCTCTTCCCTTTTAAAAAGTGGTGTAAAGACTGTGAGGCCATAAAAGGAGAAAAGCTTTTAGAAAAACTTAATAATTTCCTTGAGAAGACCAAGGCGATAGCCATTGATGCCCCCTTAACCAAGGGGCAAGGAAAAGGAGACTTCAGGCTTTATGAGAAGTTTTTATCGACTAAAACCTTCCGGAAAGCTAAGGTGGCCCCTTTGCCTCCAGCTCTTATGGAAAAGTTTTGTGATTTTGCTAGGGAAGTGGTATCTGACCTGGAAGAAAATGGATTTGTTCTCAACATGAACCTCATAGAGGTCTTTCCTACGCTTACCAAGGAGTTGTGTGGGGGTAATCTATTCGCTGTACTGGGAGAGGAGACTAAAGAGCTTCCGTGCAAAAATGAAAATCAAAAATCAGCCTTAACCTGTGCCATCCTGGCTTATCTTCATTCTCAGCTTAAGACCCGTTTTCTCGGATACAGAGACGGTTTTTTGTTTTTGCCAGAGATGGCTTTTTGGAGAGAAGAGTGGAAAGATAATTTTTATCAAGCCTGGAAAGAAAAACCTTATCTAAGATACAGGTATTTGGTCACCAATCTTTTTGATCAGTAGTTTGTTTCTTGAGATTTTTTAAGGAAATAAATAATATAAAAGAGGAGCGGGGTCTCGAAACAGAGCTTTTGTAGGGGGGATATTTACCTCGTTTCAAAAAATAAAAATCTACCAAAAAACAGCTTACTTTGAACAAAAAAATTTCCCTCCTACACTTTTTTGTCCGTTATTCAGCGGACTTTTTTTGTTTTCGCTAGTTTGACATTTCTATCTTAATATTTTTAAATAAAAAAAGCGATGAGGTTTATCATCAGCATAAACTGAGCTCTTTAAAAAGGAGGACTTAAAATGGGAATAGAATATCCTCCCTGGTGGAGGAAACCGAATTTTGGATTAAAAAGGCCCGATCCTTTTGGAGACAATTTTGAACAGAAGATAAATGATTTCTATGGTGATGAATATTGGAAAAGATGGAGAGAGAAGCAGAAAATAGAATTTATTGAGAGTTGTAATGGAGGTGAATAGGGTGAGCTGGAAGATCTTTCTTCTTCGTATTAAATACTGGAAGGAGATAAGGCAGATAAAAAAAGAGGGTTGGCCCTTTATATTCAACTAATTTTTTCATGCTGCGCCGAAGCGAAATTCTGCTGAGGCGTTTTTTATTTTAATTGACAGATAATCTTTAGTTTTATATAAAGTTAACGGTAAAAATGAATGGAAAATTGACAAAAGAACTATTGGATAAATCGGAAAATTGGAGAGAGATTGCAAAACAATCAAAGAGCCGGGGAGGCGAAATACCAGCACATTTAAAAAATAATATAGCAGAAGAAATGAGAGACTTTTTGAGAGAACTGGAAAAGAAAGAAGAGAAAGTACTGACAGAGAAAGAACTAGAGAAATTTATAAGCAAAGTAGAAGATTTTCTTTATAAAATGAGAATGTTTGGGAAGGTTAACAGCGAGGAATCTTTTTCCGCTACTATTGGATTTATCAAACGTAGGAGGGAGGACTTAGAAGAACTTTTGGCAGAATGGAGTCGATATTCTACCCCCTAAGAGCGAAAGCTCTTTTTATTTTGCTTATCTTTTTTTATAATAAACTTGGCATGAACAAAAAAACTCTTTTGTTATTAAGTATAGGGGGGATAATGATTTTTTCTACCTTCTTTCTTCTGAGGCAAGCAGATATTGAAGACGCTACTCTTGGGAAGCGTTTTGAAAAAGATTTCCGTGAGCAAGAAAAAAAGACGGAGATTTTATTTGTGGGAGACATCATGTTGGATAGAGGAGTGGAATATTATTCGGAACAGGCAGACGATGTTTCTTACCCCTTTCAGAAGATAAAATCCTTTTTGACAGAAGGGGACGTTGTGGTGTGTAATCTAGAAGGAACAATAGTTCAAGATCCTCCTTATTTTGGTCCTCATTCTTATAATTTTGCTTTTAAAAAAGAAACAGCTGCAGCTCTTTCTTCTGCAAATGTCAATTTGGCTTCTTTGGCCAACAACCATACCCACGACATGGGAAAGGAGGGGATTAAAGAAACCAAGCAGATCCTTGAAGAGAATAATATAGGGTTTTTGGGGGACCCTGTAGTTTGCGATCATGAACTATCTTTTAAAAAAAACGACATTGTTTTTTTTGCTGTCAATAAAACATTTCCTTTTAATTGCTCAGACGGAGAGGTTGCCTCTCAGGTCAGAGACTTGAGAAGAATGCATCCTCAAAAGATGCTGATCACTATTTTTCATTGGGGTCATGAATATCATGATGTTAATTCTCCTTTCCAAGAAAAGCTCGCTCGTCTGGCAATTGATTCAGGGTCTGATTTAGTAGTAGGGCACCATCCTCATGTAGTGCAGAACATAGAACAATACAAAGACAAACTTATTTTTTATTCTCTAGGCAACTTTATTTTTGACCAGGATTTTTCAAAAGAAACAAAGCAGGGTTTGACTGTAAAAATGACTACTGGACCTAAAAATTTGGTTTTTAATCTTTCTCCTGTGAATATTGAGAAAGGGCAGCCTTCTTTAATGCCCTCTGGTCAAAAGCAGGAATTTCTTTCTAAATTAGCTGAAAGATCTAATCCTGAGCTGATGGAGTCAATAAAGGAGGGGATTATAAGCGTAAAGAGGTAAAAGTTTTCCACAGTTTTTCCACTGATGGGTTATTGACACTATCCAGGGGCTTGATAATATCCATAATGCGAGGTGGGTAAGATATAATATTAGGCCACACCTAGCAAACCCTCTATAAAATACATATTTTTTAAAAATATTTATCAAAAAAGAAGGGTCTAGCTAGAAAAAAGGCCAACTGTCTCGAAGAGACACCAAAAAAATTATATCAGGAGACACAAAGCTAAAAGGCAAACAAATCTCCGCCCCCCTCTTTTCATTTAAAAAGGAACGCAACCAGTGGGGTTGCGTTTTAGGTTGAGGGGCTTATTGAAAAGCTTTTCAAATAAAGCTACACTTAACACATAGTACAAAATATGAAAAAAAACATGAAAAAGCTCTTATTTTTTACTCTCTTGTTAGTTATCTCTTTTGTTATTTTCGTTATTCTAGAGTTTGAATTATACCCTCAGGAGCCATTGCCTGAAGAATCTGTATCTAGTTTTCAAGAATGTATAGAAAAAGGGTATCCAGTCATGGAGTCTTATCCTAGACAATGTCGCACTCCGAGTGGTGAGATATTTACAGAGGATATTGGTAACATGTTCGAAAAGCAGGACCTTATAAGGGTGAGTCGTCCTCTTCCTAATGACTTGGTTCAGAGCCCCCTCATAGTTGAAGGGGAGGCAAGAGGCTATTGGTTTTTCGAGGCTGATTTCCCTGTTGTTTTATTGGATGACAATGGTGACCAATTGGCTTCTGGTATCGCTACTGCTCAATCTGACTGGATGACAGAAGATTTTGTAGTTTTTGAATCACGTCTTACTTTTGACGATCCCCCTACTCAAGGCGGAAATTTGATCTTAAAGAAGGATAATCCTTCTGGTCTTCCAGAAAATGACGACCAGTTAAGGATCCCCTTAAGATTTGAAGCAAATGCGGGCTTGGCTAATCCAGCTTCTGTTCATTGTGAGGAGCAGGGAGGTACTTTTGAGGGAAGATATTTTACTGATGGCGTTGAGGGCTTCTGCCTTTTTGAAGACGGATCCGAATGTCCTGAGTGGGAATTTTTCCGTGGAGAATGTGAAAAAGGAGAAAGATTCTGTAAAGATCTATGTGGAGATGGAGAGTGCCAGGAAACAGTTTGTATGGCAGTGGGTTGTCCTTGTGCAGAGTCTGCTGCCACTTGTCCTCAAGATTGTGAATAGCGATCAAAGCAGATAATTCAAGACCGCTGCCTAGACAGCGGTCTTTTGTTTGACAAGGTTTGAATTTTGTTTAGCATGTAAAACAAATAGTTCTTTAGGTGAGAAAATTGGCTATAAAAAATTTAGGGATTGTAAAGATAATAAGGAATGAGAGAGAAACTATCAGTTGCGATAAAGAATGTCTAGAAACTGTTTTTTTCCAGGACGGCATGATAATTGTGCTGAGGGATACTAGAAAGCAGAGCGTAAAAGACGGGAAGATAGCAACATGTCCTCTAGGTATTTTGATGTCGGCACCAGGCAAGTACGCCGACTTCGAAGCTCTTTATTTGTATATCCATGATACTACAGTAAATAGCTATAATATTGAAATGGATATTGAAAAAAACAGAATAAGATTAAATTTCTTGGAAAAGGAAATAAGTCTTTCAGTTTAAGTAAAGTTGATAACTTTACTTTTTTTTGTAAGCTAAAATAGAATTTATTCGGGTAAGAAAGTTTGTTATTATGAAATATATTAATATAACTTATAAAAGACATGCCAGAAAAAAGAGAGCCTAGGGAGGGTCAACAAGAAATAACCAGATGGATGAAGGGTGAGGAGAAAGATCAAAAGATTAACGACATAATTCAATTCACTAAAGACGAGATAGAAAGGTTTTTGAATTATGGTTTTAGAATCCATGTTAATTCAGGGGAGCTGGGCCTCATTATATTGTTGGAATTGAAGAAAGACACCATTAATAAGTTTCTTGATGAGAATCTAGAAAAAACAGAAGATAAAATTACATTTTTGAAGGAGGTGCAAGCGAAAGTTAAAGAGAAACTTGAGGAGTATAGAGAAGACTGCAGGAAGGAAGAAGATAAAGAGAAGTTGCTGGAAGAATTTCTTGATTCTATAAAGAAAGAGAAGGAAAAGATAAGCTTAGAGGCGGACCAGAATCTAGAAAAAAAGAAAAAAGCCAAAGATTTAAAACAAAGACCCTCATCTTATAACGCAAAAGAAGAAAAGAGAACTAGAGCTTTCGATAGTAAGGGAGAGGGAGCGCGTCCGGAAGAATGGCCTCGCCGTAAAAAATGACCTAATAGAATTTTATTATTATGCAAGCCCCCCCCTTAAAGGGGGCTTTGGTTTAAATAAAAAAAAGAAGCAAAAGCTTCTTTATTTTTTTTGCTTCTCGTCGCTACAGGTCTCAATGCATCTCTCAATTGCCTGTTTGCATTCTGGCGGGAGATTCCTCTTTAATGCCTCTAAAGTTTCTACAAATTTTTTATCCTTACTTTCTTGGCTCATACCTATCAACCTCTTTATGGTTTTTAAAAACTCTGCTTTTTTTCTAAAATTAATTATAAAAATTGTCAAACTAGTTGACAATTTCCTTTTTTGCTTTCAAAAAGAATTTAGCAAATTACAATTGAATTATTCGAGAAGTGAAAAAAATGGTCAAAATAACACCTAAGGCCAAGCAAGTTTTAACTTTATTGGAAAGATTAGGAAAACAATACGGTTTACCGTGGGATTTGGTAGAAGACGCCAAGGATCTATTTTTAGAATTGAGAAATCACGGCTTAACTCAGCCCATGTTCAGTTATGGAGCAGCATCATTCTATTATGCAGTCAGCCGCGATTCAGAATGTAGGGTTATAATTCCTCTTGAGGAATTTATAGAAAAATGCATTGAGCTGTGGGTTGAAATTAGGACATCTGGTTGGAAAGAAAGTATTCGTAGGCGCTACAGAAGGATTGTGCAGGAGAAAGGAGAGCCCATCCAAAAATGCTATCTCAGTCCTATTTATTGGATCAAAAGAATTGGCGATGAAATGGAACTGGATCAGTTTCTCTTAGAATTAGCTGTTGATCTAGCCAAGGATTATTTTAAAAGCCCTGAGAAACCAGCAAGGACTCCGAGAACAGTAGCGGGCGTTAGCCTTTATTTTGTTTCCCAGTTGATGGGAGTTGGCTTGACCCAAGAAGATATAGCGAGTGCTTTGGGTATAAGTTCTGCAGCGATAAGGAGTGCGAATGATGATTTTTTTATAGAAATTACCAAAGTATTCTTGCAAAAAAGCAGAGTTAAGAATGTGGTGATGTGGAGGAAAGTAGAGTTTGTAGAGCAGGCAATTGAGAATACATTAAAGGCTAAAGATTCGCGCGAAGGTTATAAATTCAGCTCTGTTTTGTATGAAGAGGGTTCTAGGGTTGTACTTCCAGTGGTTGCCAAAATGAAAAAAGAGTTAAGCAAAGCTAACCGAGAGGGTTTTATGTGGCTAGCAAAGATAGTGTCTGAAATTGGTAACGTAAGTCATGCGGAAAGGGTAGCAGAACTATTAACCCATAAGGAAATCATGGAAACAAGGAGTGCTACCAGAAACCTTTTGATTAACTTCCTGGAACAGAAGCCAACACCTGAGGCAGTCAAGAAAATCAGAGATTTTATAGAACGGAATCCTGAATACGCTAATCTTTTCGAAAATATAGTTTGAAATACTTAAGAACAATTTCTATATTGTTCTTTTTTTATTGATATTTTTTAAAAAGGAAGTTATCTTAAAGAATAACCCCTTATAATAGCATAAACATGAAAACCGCAATTATATATAAAACGGTTTTAGGCACTACCAGGCAGTACGCTGAGTGGTTAAAAGAGGAGATTGAAGCTGACCTGTTCGATTTTGATGAAGCTGACAAAGAGAAACTGAAAGATTACGATGTTGTTGTCGTGGGTTCTGGAACCTATGCCACGAAAATGCCCCTGGTAGGGTATTTAAAGAAGGTATGGGATATTATTAAAAACAGACACGTCGTTATCTTAGCTGTGGGCGCTGCCCCTGCTGATGACGAGATAACTAAACAAGCTTACCAAACAATTCCGGAAGAGATAAGAGAAAAAGCAAAATATTTTAAACTACAAGGAAAAATATGGAAAAAGTTTAAAAGCGAGGTAAGAAAGGAAAACTTAGATCCTGTTGTTGGCTACCTCAAAACCATTCAGTAAATTACATTTTAGAAAACCGCTTTTTTATAAGGTGGTTTTTTTGTGGATTTGATTTTTTCTGTTCTTCTATTAATCTGGATATAAAGTTCTTTAAAATGAGGAATAAAAAAAATGGATTGTATATTTTGCGGTAGGGAAAAAGTTAAGTTAACGAGGGAGCATATTTTTCCGAGATGGTTACTAAAGTATCTCGACGCTGCTAGTGAAACAATTACCAAAGATCTCAGATCCAGACTGGGGATTAAAAAGAAGACATTTAAATTCATAAATTTTACAGAGAATCGTGTATGTGGAAAATGTAATTCAAAAATGCTGAATTCTTTAGAAGCAGAATGCAGAGAAGTGCTTAAGTGCCTAACTGGCGCACATCAAGAAACCATTGAAAAAACCACAGAGATGGCAATTGAGAAGAGAAAATGTTTAGCGAAATGGATGTTTAAGACGTCCATCCTGTTAGCCAACAACGGCACAAGCCTGATCCCAAAGGAACACTTTGAGATTTTTGGGAAAAATGATAAGAAAATACCGGACAACGTTTTTGTGGATTTGGGATTCTGTGACCATAACCAGGAACATATTATAGAATGGCAAAAATCTCTTTTGCTGATTCCTTCTTCTAAGTCCTTCATTAAGTCCTGGAAAGGATACAAAGTTATTATTCGTATTGAGAGATTAATCTTTCGCGTAGCGTTTGCTCCAGAGAGGGAACAAATATGTGGTGATTTTTTACTAAAACTATGGCCTAACCTATGTTATTCGCAGAACAAGAAAATCTACGAGAGCCTTGAAGAATACAATAATGACGGTTATTATATTCCGATTAACTAACAACCTCATTTTTTTATTTTACCTCTTTTCTAAAAGCCCCAACTAAAACTGGTGGCTTTATTTTTTATCAATTTGACAAAAAAGGAAGCTTTAACAATAATTTACTCAGCACTTTAAAAATCTGGTGATTAAAATAGAAACAGAATTTGATTATCTTTTCTATTCGGTTTTGGGATTTACTATATCTTTAATTTCAGTTTTGGTGGGAGTAAATATTCTGACTTGGGAAATTGTGTGGCCATTGGGTGCATCATTGTTCGTGATGGTATGCTATATATTAGGATTCTTTGTATATCTTTTTTCCCTTCTCTTTCTGTTGAGGAAGAGAAGGCGCAGAACCATCGATAAGTTTACTATAGTCCTTGTGGCCGTCAGCTTTATTTGCATTGTCGTAATGAATGTTATATTGGCTTTATTTTTCTTTATTCTCACCTAATTTTTTTTAAACACCTTTTAGTTTGGGTGTTTTTTTATTTCCTCCCACTTGTTTTAGCTCTGTGTTAAAGATAGAATTAGATAAGATGGAAAATGATCTTGAGGGAAAAATTAAACAGCTCATGGAGTTGGAAGGCGAGGTTAAGGGGGTAGCTATCAAGAGTGAGCTTGATTTTATATTAAACAGGGAAGGAAGAGAGGCCCTCAAAAAACTCGAAGACAAGATAAGTGGATTTGGTTATGATCTTAAAAAAGAAAAAATATCTGATATGAAGCTCTATCCTTTGGGGTTGTATGGGAGCATTCAACTGGTTGTCAAAGAACTTTTCAATTATCAGGAAAAGGAATTTCAGGAGATGGGGGCATTTGAAGCCAAGATGTCTTTGATTATGCGGTTATTTATGAGATATTTTGTTTCCCTTGATGTGATGGCGAACCAGGTTTCTAAGATGTGGAGGACCTATTTTACAACCGGAGAATTGGAGGTTGTAGAAATTAATAAAAAAGAAAGGTACATTGTGGCCGACCTGAAGAACTTTAAAATTCACAAGCTCCAATGTAATGTGCTTGTAGGTTATTTTGCAAGCGTCATTCAAATGGTAACTGGTACAAAAACCACTTGTGAAGAAACAAAATGTCTTTTTTCTGGCGATGGCTTCCATCGCTTTTTAGTAAAATGGTAGACCAGTTTATTAGATAATGATTTTTAGGTATAATTAGGAAATAAAAAATAAAATCTATATGGCTCCAGAACTTTTATTCAAAGAATCTCTCTCTACTGCTCTCCTTGCTAATAAGTACCGTAAAATATCCACATCAGTAGCAGCTGTCATGCTGGTGCTGGTCATTGCACTAGGATTAACGCCTTATCCTGACCAAATAAGAAATATTATCTTTATTTTAATTCTTTGGTTTTTCAGTTCTTATCCTTTTGAGTTTTTACTCAGGAAACAAAAAGATGTTGAGGCCTTGCAGCGCCTATATCTCGCTTATTATTTGTTAGTTGATCTGGTTTTTATAACCTTAATAGTTTATTATGCCGGCGGCGCTGAATGGATGGGTTCTTTGTTTTTTCTTTTTCCCCTTGTTTATGCTTCGCTTGCCCTCCATGAGGAAAAAGGAATCCTCATTAGCTTGGCAGCTTGCGCTTATTATGCTGGTTTGGTGGTTTTACAATATTTTGGGATTATTCCTTTCAAGCCTTTTTATCCGCTTGGCGAGGGTGTGGCACTATACAAGAACACTAGTTATTTATTGTTTACGGTTCCTTTTGTTTGCTTCGCCTTCTTTTTCATTGGTAGGGTGCCGAGCGCTTTTACCCAGAAATTCAAAGATCGGGTGCTGGACTTGGAGCAGACACAGCTTGATCTTAAAAAAGCAAAGGGTGCTCTGGAGGCCAAGGTGAGACAGAGGACTAAAAAACTTGAAGACCTTACTAAAAACCTTGAACAAAAAGTAGAGGAAAAAACAGAAGAACTCAGGGAGCATATAGAAGAGTTACAAAAATTTAAAGAGTTGTCTGTGGGCAGGGAGATGAAGATGATAGAAATGAAAAAAGAAATGATGGAACTCAAGAAAAAACTAGAAATGGAATAAATAGGGAAGTATAATTATTTAGACCCCCTGGGAGCAGGGGGTTTTTGGTTGCTGTTGATTTCTTTTCCTTTGTTTTGTAGAGTGTAGGAGAGTAATTTAAAAATAAAGAGGTGATAAAGAGTGGAGAAAAACAGTTTAGAATCGGCTTTTGAACAGAAGCTTAAAAAACACAAAGAAAACAAACGAGCTTTGTTAGGGGTGATAGAGGAAAACAAGCACTGGCTTGATTTAAAGATTACAAAATTGAATCATAGTCTAAGGTTAATGCACGAGATTGGAGGGGATTGGTTTTACAAAGAAACGGAGGATCCGATTTACAAAGTCATCCATAAGGGTGACATTTACAAAAAGGTGATAGAGAGTAGTCCTGTTTCCGAAGTCAAGAAAGTTAAAGAAATTTCAAACCTAGAGACAAAGAATATTTTGAGAGCATTGGAGTCTCGTTTAGAGAAAAGAGAAGTAAATAAAATTATAATTCCCCAGGAGTATTTTGTATTTCGTTTTCAAGTAAGATCAGATAAAGAAGAAATTATCAAAATGGGAAGAAGCAAGACTCTTGTGTTCAAGGCTGAAGGATTAGAGCAGGCAATTGGAAAAACGAAAGAAGCTGTCAAGAAAATGAAGTACAAATATTTCAAAAATTTTATGGTTTTTCAGCCCGATGTTGGGAGATGGAGAATCTTAGGTACTAAACAAAAAAGAGGCTGGCTCACTCAGGGATACGTGATTGTTGCAGAATTTAGAGTCATTATTTAGTGCTTATAAAATAGGCACTATTTTTTTAGAGCAATAATTGATTTTCTTTTAAATTTTTTGTAGCTTAGAAGTAGAACATTCAAAAATTAAAGGAAAGAGGTGGTATGGATTAAAGAAAAAAATATAAGCATTGGAGGTTTTAGTAGCGAGGGTGGAATAATGCTTTATTCAAGGAAATTTGGCATAAAGATTGCAAGCCCTAGTTTTGAGCGTAACATTAGGCGCCATTTAATTCTTTTATCCCTGGCGATAATCCTTCTCGGCTCTATTGGCTCATTCCTTAAGATTCCTGTATTTTTGATAGCTCTTATCATTCTGGGAATTTTTGCAGCTTATGTAGGGGGTTGTATTTATCTGGATTATCAATTAGATCAGTGGCATGCAGCAGAACATAAATTAATTTACCTTCTGGAGAATGGGATACCCCTAACCTTAGAAAATTTAATTGACGCCCCGATGTCTTACGTTCCTGAAGAGCGTTGCGGAGACAAAAACAAATCTCTTAAAGATCCTTCCATCGATAAACTGGAAGAGACGTTTAGGCTAGGAATAATGTTTCTTAGTGAGCTGGATCTTTAAAATACCCTTTCCAATAGGATTGGGTTATTTTTTTAGATTTAATAATGAAAGGAAAGTGGTATAATAAGTTATTAAGCGGGTAATTTCAGCAACATGGCTACAGGAATGCTCTACAATATATTTGTCTGTTTTATAACCGGCTTGACAGGGATTGTAGTTTTTAATTTGCTCAGACGGACCAGGAAAGAAAAAAACAAAACCTACAGTGAGGGGATTGATTATTTCTGCTTACTCTTCGGTCTGGTCTGGATCTTAACGGGCTTGGGAGTGCTTTTTGTCTGGTTGGACCATCCAGAATTGGATGTGTTCGTTTTTAAGTGGTTTACGAGTCCCTTGATCTATATTCATCTTTTGCCTGTCTTTTATTATTTCACTTGGAGCCTTTTCAGAGAAAGACAAAAGCTTAGATCGTTTTTAAATATTGTTTTTACCTTGATAGCTGCTTTAACTATTTTGAGTTTTTGGAAGTATGGGTTTGCACGTTCAGAAATCACTTACTGGGGGAGTACGCTTGTTCCTAATGAATTAACCAACAATCTTTTTACTTTCGGTATTTTTCTTCCGGCTCTTTTGTTCATCATAATAGAATTAATAAGGAGGTTTAAAAAGTGGAAAGAGACCGGGGATTCTACAGAGCGGCAATTATTTGGTTTTAATCTCGGATTTTTGGTTTATGCAATCACAGGCTTCTTTGATGCTCTGGCTTCAGCCCAAGGATGGCTGATGCTTTTGGCTAGGATAGGATCCATGCTTCCCCCTTTAATTTTCTACCTGTTTGCTACCCTTGAAGATGAAAAAGATTCTCAGATATAATTAATATCAGCATTTAGTTTAAAAAAAGTAGAACCTAATAATAAAAAATATTTAATTTATGACTATAGAAAAAGAACCTCAAAGCAGCAGTCCTGACGAAGAGTCCTCTAAAGATATGACCGGAAAGAATATTTACGAAACAGACATTGCGAAAGAGATTAAGCAGCATATGGCAACTATGAAAGAGCTGAGGAAGCAACACCAGGAGGCAGAAGGAAAAGAAGCAGAGGAAATTTTTAAAAAGATACAAGCAGAGAATGAGCGCCACAAAGAGGCAATGTCACAGCTAAAAGAAGAGTGAGGAACACATAATAAAAATCGCCCCGTTAAGAAGGCGATTTTTGTTTTGACAGGAGGATAAAAAGTTAAGCCTGGCTGTAGATTAAGCTTCCAAAATCATCTTCTGTTACAGCCCGCTTCAGACTATTTTCTTTCCAGAGATTAATAATCTTGATGGGGAGGTTGTTGTTCATGCAAAGGGTCACTGCGGTTCCGTCCAGAGCCTTTAGTCCTTGCTTGATTACTTCCATGTGAGAAATCTTTCTGATCGGTCGGGCATCCGGGTGTTTTTTGGGGTCTGCGGTGTAGAGGGTATCAACCTTGGTAGCTTTTATAAGCACGTCACTGTTTAGTTCTGATGCCCGGAGAGCGGCAGCTGTATCTGTAGTGAAATAAGGGTGTCCGGTTCCAGCGCCTAAGATTACAATATATCCTTTTTCCAGTTGGTGAAGGGCACGTAGCCTTACGTAAGGTTCTGCTATCACTTGCATGGGTACGGATGTGTGAAGCCTTACTCTTTCCCCCTTATTTTTCAGGGCGTCTGAAAGGGTTAGGCAGTTCATTACTGTTCCCAGCATTCCTATCTGGTCAGCAGTTTCCCTTTCCATTCCTTTGTTTGTTCCCTGGATTCCTCTCCAGATATTTCCAGCCCCCATGACAACAGCTACTTGGACTCCTAAGTCGTGAACCTCCTTAATCTTTTGAGCTAGAGCCTCAGCCTCGTTTAGATTGATTCCAAATTGTTTTGGTTTTGTCAGAGCTTCGCCACTTATTTTCAGCATCACTCTTTTATATAATGGTTTTTGCATATTTTTAAATCATTGAGAATGAAAAATTATATAAAAAAAATAAAAGAAAAGCAAGGATCGTGGGTTATGAGCTTGATAGTTATTATGATTAGGCACACTATCCAACCTTGATTTTTTATCGATTAAGGTATTTTTTATTTTCTTAACTTTTTTGACAAAAGGCAGATTTTTTCTTATTGTTGATTAATTAAAAATCAAATATAGAGAGTGATTTGATGAATTGTGAATCTTGTGGAGATGATAGTAAAGAGTTTGTTGTGCTCCCAGGTCGTTTGGAGAATAAAATAGTTTGCTTGAGTTGCGCAGAAAAAAGCCCTGCTTATTGCAAAAAACATAAGCGGCCTCACTTAGGGTTTGAGGATGGTAGTACGGCTTGCATCCTATGTATTGAAGAGATGGTTGAAGACAAAAAGAAAGAAGGAGTAAATGTCTGGGGAGAGCTATGTGAGAGGATACCTGCTATGGAGTTGGCCCGTTTATTAGATTGGGCTGAGCTTACCTCATCTTTAAAAGGAGAAACTAAAGAACGCGCTATGCTGAGGGCAGTGATAACTAAAGCTCTGCGCACTGATCAGCCAACAAAAGCAGTTATTCGAGAACTGATAGAAAAACAATCGGTTAGCCCGATTCTTCCTTTTTACTTTTAATTTTTATATAGGTTCATTTTGAACCTTATTTTTTTAGGGAACTTAAAGCCTTGATTTTTAATTTTCGATTATTTAAATTAAAGCTAGAACAATCAAAATTAAGGTGTCAGATTTGACAAAATTTCATAATATTTTAGGAAATGAGAAAATGAAAGAAATTATTCAGGGTCATGGACTGGACCCTGAAGCCAAGGATTTATTAGAGGAATTCTTAAAAGAACTTGATGCGCACCCTATGGAGTTGCGGGAAGAGGAAAGATTGCTTTTTGATAAAATTTTGGCTAATCCGCAAAAAGAAAGAATCATTACTGCTTTGTTGGAGATTAATTCTGAGTATGGCAAAGAGACACTAAAGGAAGGCAAAACTCCTGAATCTATTTAATTAAGGTCCATTTAGGACCTTTTTTTGTTGACATAATTCTTTTAAAGTGGATAAATAAGAAATCGAAAAAGGAGGTTGATAAGAATTCAATCTAAAAAAAAGATCATTGAGGAGTTGAAAAAAGACCTTACCGCTTTCTTTAAAGAAAAGAAAATACCAGAAAGGATTAATGAGTTCATGATCCTGTTTGAACAGGAAGAGATGGGGGAAAGGGAAGAGGAAGAAACCCCGAAAGAAGCGGTTGGTTTGATGGACGCACTTAATGATATAAAGGAGATAATAGATATTTAAAAATTTAAATTTTAATTCTTGAAGGGATATTTCAGCCCTTCTTTTTTTTGAATTCTCAAAGGGTGTTATCTATTGACAAAATAAAAATAATATTATATAATTTAGACATGCAAATTCTAAAAGTGTTGAATGGAATGAAAGAGCTAAAAGGAAAAGAACTAAAGGACAGAATTGATGGCTCATTGGTAATCCCCATTAAGAAACAGGGGGTTGTCCCTGATGAGGGACTTGAACGATCGATATCGCAATTGAGTACCTTTTTATATCGCCCTAATGTCCAAAAAACAGAGGGAGCGAGCCAGAAGATCCTAGACTTAATCAATGTATTGCAGGACAGATTTCTGGAAGAATTTAAGTAGATGTTCTTTTCCACATCAATTTTCTTTTTTTCCTCTTATTATTTTTTTAGCCCATAACTAAAGTTGTGGTTTAAAAGAAAGAGGAAAAAAGATAAAAAACGAATCAAAAGCTATCTGCGAAAGCAGGTAGTTTTTGTTTTGTTACTTTTTAGTGACTTGTCCGTTGTAAAGATAGTAAAAGGTCTAATCAATAATTAATAAAGCTGACGAAATGGCAAGACCATCTTAATGAGCTTGCCTATAAGTCAGTAAAAGAAAAATGAAAAAAGAAATTTTAGCTATAGTAGCTTCTGCTTTAATTGTCGGAGGAATCGCATATGGAGCAAACTATATTAATAAGCCTAATGTGAATCCCTTAAGCAGGGAAGAAGCTCTTATCAAGCTCTTTGCGGAGAAATACGATCTCCTAGAGTCAGACGTGGAAATTACCATCAGCCAGGAGAGCGAAAATCATGTCGCAGGGATTGTGGAGCTTGCTCCCAAAGGACCTGGCAATGTGGGCGGGTTTCTAGCTGCTAAAGTGGATGGACAATGGAAGCTTGTGTTTGACGGCAACGGATCTGTTTCCTGCGAAGTATTAAGGGAATATAATTTTCCTCAGGAAATGTTTATCTATTGTTATGAGCCTACAGTTCAGTAGAGGAATCAAAAGCCCATCCTGCTTTCCGGCAGGTGGGCTTTCTGATAAAATAAGTTATTCCTAATTTCTTGATTGTTACTTTTTCTTCTTTTAATCGTTCTAAAATAAGGAGACTAACAATCAAGCCGGTCTGATGAAAGAACCCATAAACGATGAAAAAATAGCAGAGCTCTGCCAAAAGGGTAATCTGGAAGAGTTTTCCAGGCTCTATAATAAGTATGTTGAAAAGATCTACAACTTTATTTATTATAAGAGCTTTCATAAAGAAACCGCAGAAGACTTAACCAGCGAAACCTTCTTGAAGGCTTTAAAGGGTATTAAGAAATTTGATTCCAGCAAGGGCTCTTTTTCTTCCTGGCTCTACCGTATCGCTCGCAATAATGTCATTGATTTTTACAGGAAGAAAAAGGCTTCTAGTATTGATGAGTTTTGGGGGATAGATTCTGGCGAGGACATTGTTTCAGACATCATCAATAAAGAAAGAGTTGCAGAGGTCAAAGCTTATCTTAGGAAGCTTGATCCTGAGAAAAGAGAGATTGTGATTATGAGGGTCTGGGACAACCTGCCCTATAAAGAAATAGCCGAAATTATTGGTAAGAGCGAAGCAGCCTGTAAGATGAGCTTCTCTCGCGTCATGAGTCAGATGAGGGAAGATTTTAGTCTCATCCTAATATTATTAATTGCTAATTTATTATGAACAAACAAAAATTAACCAAAGAAATCTTAAACGACCTCTATGCATTAGATAGTGGCTTTAAGAAATACGAAACTGAATTGGAAAAAATTATTGTCAGTCTGTTGGAGACTAGACCCAACACTAAATTCGACGAGGGGTTTAAAAGGAGGCTCCAGGATCAATTGATAGAAGAGATAGAAAAGATTGAAATGGAAAGGGCTTCTAGCTTTAGTCTAGGTGCTTTATTCTCAGGTAAAAACCTATCTTATGTATTCAGTGGTGCTTTCTTAACCCTGTTGATCTTGGCTGTTCCGACCTTTATGTTCTTGAGAAACTATTACGGCGCGCCAGATGAGGTCTTTAGTCCGGTTTTTTCTGTGGAATCTTTATCAGAGAAAGCTTTTGGAGATCTTCAATTAATCCAAGAGGGACAGACAGAAAATGGTGAGGTGACGGGAAGAGGCGGAGGAGGAACTTTTGCTGAGGAACCCGGTGCCTCTCAGACTGAAATAATGAAACGGCCAGACATGGTGAGATATGAATATGTCTATAAAGGAGAGGATGTGGTTTTGGAAGAAGAGCAAGTGGAGGTTTTGAAAAGAGTGAAACAAATTAATTCTTCCGGTGCCTTTAAAAATATTATCAACTCCTTGGATTTTGGGCTGTTGGAAATGTCTAGTTTCCCAAGGTCTGAGGTAGAGAGGATCAGTTTTTCTGAGGGCTCTGGATACATTGTGAATATTGATTTTGTAGAAGGATTAATCTATATCCACAAGAACTGGAGAGACCAGCCTGTAAGGTGCATGGGAGAGGGGTGTGTTAATCCTCAGCCATTAAAACCTTCTGACGTCCCTCCAGACGTAAAACTCATAGAAATAGCTAACAGGTTTATAAGCCAGCACGGTATTGATTTGTCCATGTACGGCGAGCCTGAAGTAAGTGCGCAATCTCATTGGGTCTTGGAAAGGGCGGAAACATCTTTTGTCCCCTCTGTTTTAAGAGTGATTTATCCTTTAGTCATAAATGGGGAATCGGTTTTTGACGAATGGGGCAACAGATTCGGGATGGGTGTTTCCATTAACCTCTACGATCTTGAAGTGGAATCCTTGGATAATCTGACCTCTCATAAATACTTAAAGTCTGTTTATGGAGCTGAAACTGATTTTTCCAAACTGGTTTCTCTTGCTGAGAAAGGTGGATTCCGGGGCGATGTGTTCTATGGAGAGGGAGAAGTTGAAACTGTAGAGATAGAATTAGATACTCCCAGCTTTGTTTATATGAAAACCTGGAACTATACCCAAAAAGAGCCTGAAGAATTATTGGTTCCCTCTCTCATGTTCCCAGTGATAAGCGCGCCAGATTCTTTTAGTCGCCAGGGTGTGGTTATTCCTCTGGTGGAAGGCCTGTTGGATATGGACAATAATGTCCGCGACGTTCCACCACTGCTTGAAGCTCAATAAGCTTATGGACAGGAAATTTGTCTTGATCATATTGGTCGCTACTGTTATTTCAGGAGTTGGTTTCTATATTCTAGATAGCCAAAAGAGTGAAGAGGCCGAGGAGCAGAAAGAAGTTGCAGTCCGGAACCTTGTTGAGAGTTTTGGAGAGCAATTAGAAAAAGTGTCTCTGCAAGCTCCGGAAGAACAGCTTAGAGAGAGCTTGCAGGAGCACTATTCTGATTTTGTTGCTCCTGAGCTTCTTGAAAACTGGGCAGAGAATCCCTTACAAAGTCCTGGCAGGTTGACGTCTAGTCCTTGGCCGGAAAGGATTGAAGTAGATTCTATTGAAAAAAGAAACGCCACCTCATACCGTGTGTCTGGCAGGATCATTGAAATAACGAGTGTTGAAAAAACGGAGAGCGGAGTAGCAGCTGAGAGAGATTTTGACTTAGTGGTAGAAAAGATAAACGGTAATTGGCTTATTGCTAACGTTTCCCTTGGTGATTACATAGAACCAGACTCTATTGTCTACCATAATACAGAATACGGATTTTCTTTCAGATTGCCTGATAGCTGGGAAAATTATTCTATTATTGTTGATAATTGGGAAGGGAGGGAGCCCGGAGGTCCAATAGTGGAAAGGGGGCCGCTCATAAAGATACGTCATCCAGCATGGACTTCTGAGAACCCAAGACAGGACATTCCTATTATGGTTTTTACTCTTTCTCAATGGAAGGATATGCAGGGTGGAGACCTCCATATTGGAGCAGCTCCTATTAATCCTTCAGAGTTGGGGAGGAATGAAGAATATGTTTTTGCTCTTCCTGCTCGCTATAATTATGCCTTTCCCTTAGGATGGCAGGAGGTAGAAGAGATTCTTAGGGGAGATCCTTTGACTACTGAGGAATTAGGCAAGGAAAATGAGAAGCGGTTATGTGGCGCTTTTGATTTTAATGAATTTCCAGTTGGTGAGATATATGAAGGAGAAATTTCAGAACCTGATTTTGAAACTAATCAGGCAGCTCTTACTTTCAGAACCAGGATCAGGGAGGGAGTAAGAGAGGGGACTAACTTTGCTGGCCACTATACTGTTATCGAATGGGGATGTGGCACAGGATGTCAGGCCCATGCTGTTGTGGACGTCAAAACAGGAAAAATTGTTTCATTTGGGCTTCCTTCTGTTTGGGGAGCGGATTATAAGATAGACAGTTTCCTGTTGGTCCTTAATCCTTATCAGAACCTACCAGTTCCTGCAGGGTCTTATTATGAAGAAACTAAAACCTCTTATTATTTAATGCGAGGAGGGGAGCTTAGATTGGTCTGTCAGGAGCCTTTAGTGGGAGAATAAGATGAGCCAGATAACTACCTGTCAGTTTAGGTAGTTTTTATTTGGTTCAATTTTAGCTTTCTTGATTTTTTTTGGATTAAGAGCTAATTTGATAAAGCATTCTTTTAAAATTTAATAGTGATTGAAATGGAAAAATTAGATAGAGAATTGATTGAATTAGCTAATATTGTTGAGGAGCATGGTTTGGGTTGTATACTTGTAAAAAATCCATTTCGAGACGATGGAGATTTGAACCATTGCTTTATTGTTACTCAAAAAGATGTTCAGAGAGATTCTTTAAATAGGGAAAAATTCATGAAGAGAATGGAGAAGGCCAGAAGTGAATGCGAAGACAGAATCGAAGATTATGAATCCGTACTAGGTTTTTGGGGCTTTGCACCAGTGGTTTTGATTGACTCTATGGCAAAGTGGATGACGTTCATTGAAGAGCAAGATAAGCACCCGGTTTTGTTAGGCCAACCTCTAATTAAAAACACAGACACATTCTTGTCCAAGGTTATCTTTGGCCAGAAAAACCATGGAGCGATTATTCGTGCTTTCCAGAAAAAATACGGAGAAAGGTTTATACAAGACTGTTATCAAACTTATAGTAGATATCTTAAAGAAAGAGACAAGAGGCATGAGGTGTGGAACAAGAAAATCAAACAAGAAATAGAAGAAAGGAAAAAGATACTAAACAGTTATGAAATTCAGGATATTAAGACATTCCTTAGTTTTTGGTTGAAAGAAGCCGAAAAACACATAATAAGTGCTATCATTGGCATTGAGCGTAGCGGCCGCCCCTTAGCTGAAATGTTTTATAAATTACTCAAGAAGGTTGAGTATCAGCCATTACCCATTCTAGAATTTTTAGATCCTCATCAGCTGAGGAAGAGTCTTAAGACCAAGAACAATCAAGAATTTGTACCTGAGGAATTTGTTAGGGTGTTTGAAAGGGAATTTCCTGAAGTCGTCAGATTATTAAAGGAAGATATTGATGGAGTTTTGTTTATTGATGATCAGGTATTCAGTTTTGCTAACACCTTTGTTTCTATCAATCAATTGGTGAGGCAGGTGACAGGTAGAGATGAAGATATTCAATTTACTTATCTGAGTGGTTTTAATGGTTATAATGCTCCGAGTTGGTGGGAACACAAGGATTTACTAAGGATAAAGAGCAATGAAGATTGTAAAAGGGTTACTCTAAGATCTGTACCTCGGGATATTGGCAAGGGAGAGGAAAAAAAGATCGTAGAATTTGAGAATAGGCTTGATAAAATCATAGAGGAAATTATTCCCATTTAAAGAATTTCATATCCAGTTTTAAACTGGATTTTTTATTGGAATTAATCGCCTAGGTAGTTATTTTTTGTTAAGATGAGATAATAACTAAGAAAAAATTGAATTGATTTTAAGGCAATGGACAATACGGGCATCATTTATAATAGTTTTGTTTGTTTTGTAACAGGCCTTACGGGTATTGTAGTTTTTTATTTACTTCAGAAAAAAAGGAAAGAAGGGAAATTTGACTATCATCCAGGACTGGATTATTTTTCTTTATCTTTAGGTGTAGTTTGGGTTCTTGTTGGCACTAGATTTTTGTTTCTGTGGCTTGGAGAGTACGAGATGGCACTTGACCTTTTCAAGTGGGTGATAAGCCCTCTTTCTTATCTTCATCTTTTGCCGATATTTTATTATTTTGGATGGAGCTTTTTTAAAGATGATAAGAATAAAAGATTCTTATTTAATGCTGTCTTTACGATTATTGCAGTGTCTGTGGTTATCTCTCTTTTTGTGTTTGGATTTGTGGAGCCTGAGAAGGGGTATTGGGGAAGCAAGATCAGATCTAAAGAAATCACTACCCAGCTGTTTGCCATTGGTATTTTTATCCCAGGAACTATTCTTATTTTATTAGAGCTGGTAAGGAGATATAGGAAATGGAAAGAAAATAATAGTTTACTAGATAAGAGATTGTTTGGTTTCAGTTTAGGTTTTTTAGTTTATGCTCTGACTGGGTTGTTTGAGGTAATCATTTTTCAAGAAGGGTGGCAGGTCTTGTTGGTACGTATTGGAATCATGGTAGCTCCCTTTATATTTTATTTTTCAGCAACCCTAGAGGAATAAAAAGTCGAATTAATTAATCTATTTTTAGAAATATGGAATTATTTACAGCGTTAACCTTTTCTGTAGGGGTCAATCTTTTGATGTTTATCCCTGCTTTTCTGTTGAAAACAGATAAGCTGACTGATATTTCTTATGCCCTTACCTTTGCCTTTGTTGCTGTTTATGGCCTTTTTTCCGGCATTGTTAACTTGCCAAATATAATTTTGGCCTCAATGATTGTTCTATGGGCAGTGAGGCTGGGAACCTATCTTTTGATCCGTATCAGAAAAATGGGTAGAGATGAACGCTTTGATGTGATGAGAGAGGACTTTTTAAAGTTTGGAAGATTCTGGCTTCTTCAGGGTATTACAGTCTGGGTGGTTCTTTTACCGAGCATTATGTTTTTTGGTAATAAGGTAGAAAGGATTTCACCTTTTTCATTTTTAGGAGTAGTGGTTTGGGCCTTAGGGCTTTCAATTGAAGCTGTGGCTGACATGCAAAAATACCAATTCATTAATGACCCTGAGAACAAAGGGCAATGGATTGATAGTGGGCTGTGGAGGTATTCTAGGCACCCTAATTACTTTGGGGAAATACTAAACTGGGTAGGCATATATCTTTTCACTGTTTATGGGCTTCGTCCCTGGCAAGCAGTTTTGGGTCTTTTAAGTCCCATATATATTTCTGGTTTGCTTATATTCGTGAGCGGTATTCCTATTCTTGAGAAAGAGGCTGATAAGAGATGGGGAGATAATGAGGAGTACCGGAAGTATAAAAGAGAAACAAGCGTATTGGTTTTATTGCCTCACAAACAAAGAGAGAAATATGAAGATTAGTGCCCTGAGGGTTTAGGATGAGGGAAAAAACTACTTTGAAAACAAAGTAGTTTTTATTTTGGCTGACAATTGTATCGGAAAAAAGATTCTAGGACATCGTATAAATTGTTCGACATCACATTTTAATTACTAGGGTGTTCCTATTGACAAATTATTGATAATGTTATATAAAAAAAATGATAAAAATGAATATACAAGATAGGGTTTCAGAAAAAATAAAAAGGAACGAAAAGGAGATCAATTTCCTCCAGACCATGTTTATAATTATGGTCGGAGGATCAATCCTGTTTCTTTTAACTTTTCTGGTAGTCGGTTTATTTTTTAATTTATAAATCCTCTTTTTTTCTTTTTATTTCTTAATTCTATAATTTCATTTTTATAGGCTAAAGAAAGAAAAAGAGAGGGGGGTGAATCAGAAGCTATCTGCGAAAGCAGGTAGTTTTTGTTTTTTAAATAGGGTAGTAGAGCGCATTTATAATATAGAATGTCGCATTAGTCTCGGAGAGCGACTTTATGTTGCACAAGTGACAGGTTGGCATGTTGCTGGTCGGAAAAGTAAAAAAAATCCATAAATAAAAAATATGGATTTTTCTTTTTTTGCTATCTTTTTTTAGAAATCTCTGTCGCTCAACGCTTTTTCTATTTCTGAGACAATATTGTCTGCTGCTTCTCCAGGGTTGTCGCTTTTGTGGATGGCACTTCCTACTACAAGATAGTCAGATCCATCCGTAATTGCTTGGTAGGGCGTGGTCACTCTCGATTGGTCTTGCCTCTTGGTTGCCCACAGTGGCTTGATTCCTGGAGTGACAATTAAAGTATCTGATTTTAGATTCTTACGCAGAACACTTGCCTCCTTTGCCGACGCTACAACTCCGTCTAGTTTTACTTCTTCCGCCATCTTTGCGAGTTGAATTACCTTTTCTTGGATCATGCCTGGGATCCCCATTTCTTCATTGAAGCTTTCTTGGTCGTGGCTGGTAAGGATAGTAATGCCTAAAATTTCAAGATTACTGTTTTCAGCCGTTCTTACGGCATATTCCATCATTTGCTTGCCACCTAAAAAGATCAATCTTTCCGGTTAAAGCTTACAAGAGTCTTTTTAAAAGTCAAATAAATAGATAATTGAATTTTGACTTTTCTGGGAGTACTTTTTAATATTAAGCCACAAAGAGTTTTGTGCTCTTTAATAACTAAAAAAGAGATGGTTCGAAATGGAAGAAAACATTATAGAAGAGTTTTTAGATGAGCTTGGCATGAATATTAATGAGAGGATAGAGAAAATAGAGAGTGAGCTCAAAGAGCTTAAAGATCACATCTTTCATACGAGAGGAGGTTTCAGAATCAGGTGCTCTAAAGCTTTTATTAGGATAGCTTTAAAATACAAAGAATATTGGCCGGTTTGGTTAGTAAGATCTGGTTTAGATCATGAACTAGAATTAGTATATTATCTCGGCAAACCGAAATGTAATTGGGGTGGACCCGAATTGTTTTTAAGAGAAGAAAATGAAAGTCTTTATGAGATCCCTTCTTGTTATTCGGATGTGGTTCCAACTCGTATCAGTCCTTATCCTGGCGACTGTCTTCACAAGGGTCAAGTAGCCTATCTATTAAGTGTCCTAAGGGATAGAGTGATAAAGGAATTAAAAGACGAAGTAAAAGCCCCAGAAGGTTTTTATATCTTCAGGTATTTAACCACTTCTGGAGAAGAAGAGTCAGAGAGGGTAGTCATTATAGAGGAAACTGATTTTAGTAGGGCATTAGAAGAGTTCAAATGCAAGATATTATCTACGGAAGGAAAAAAGGTTTGGAATGTGAGAGTCTTTGAGAAAAACAAAGGGTGGAACACTTTACTGGGCTCTGACAAAATGGAAAAGAGTGAATTTTTCAAAGCTGCATTAAGCCGAGCATAAAATTTTTCAAAAGGGCCTTATTTTCGCCCTTTTTTATTTTTGATCTGAGATGTTCATCGATATAAGGGTAATTTTTTGTTAGTATAAAAAGCAGGCCTAACTTAATGAAATAAAAACCGCCTTTTTGTTGTAGTAATATTATGAGGTACTATAATTCAGATAAACCTGATGAGGAGATTGCTCTTTTAGTCCAAGCAGGAGATGTGGATCTGTTCGGAGTTTTGGTTGAGCGTTATGAAAAGAAGATGATGCGTTATGCCAGGAAATTTCTTTCTAACCAGGAAGACATTGAAGACGCTATCCAGGGCGTGTTTTTAAAAGCGTATGAAAACATCCAGAGTTTTGATACAAAAAGGAAGTTCTCCACGTGGCTTTATAGTATTGCCCATAACAAGCTTGTTAATGTTTTAAAGAAAAACAAAAGAAGATCGCTTTTATTCTTTTCCGATCTCGACACCTTCTTACCCCAAAGGTTTGCTCATAATAACGTTCACGAGGATATTTTAGACAAAGAAGTTCGCAGGATGCTTGATAAGTGTCTCGAGAAACTGGATTACAAATACAAAGAGCCTCTTGTCCTTTATTATTTTGAGGACATGGATTATAAGCAGATATCAGACATTATGCGTATTCCTGTCTCAACCGTGGGGGTAAGACTTAAGAGAGGGAGAAAAGCGATGAAATCTATTTTAAAAGATTCAAATTATAATTTATGAACGATCAGGAGAAAAAATCAATCAGCGAAAAGGTTCTTAAGCAAATTAAGAGTGGCAAAACAAAGATGCGACCCAAGGTTTATTTTGTTGCCAAAACCATCCTGATTGTTTTAGGGATTCTTTTGTTAAGCTTGTCTTTGTTTTTCCTGATCAGCTTCATTATGTTTTCCCTGCGCTCCACAGGGGTTTGGTATTTACCTAGATTTGGTTTTCCTGCCTTGCACACCTTTTTCTTTTCTTTACCCTGGCTTCTAATATTAATGGGTTTGGCGCTCATTGTAGTTTTAGAAATACTTGTTAATCGTTTCTCTTTTTCTTATCGCAGACCACTTGTTTATTCTTTATTAGGGGTAATCATTACTGTGACGTTGGGCAGCTTTTTGCTCCAAAGATCACAAATGCATTCAGTTCTATTTCGGCAAGTCCGAGATGGGCGTCTGCCTTTAACCGGACAACTTTATCGTAATTTTGGCATGAGAAAGTTTCGTGAAGTCCATCATGGCCTGATTTCTGAAATTACAGAAGACGCCCTTATTATCGAAACAGTTAGAAGAGAGAAGCTGAGAATCATTGTTACTTCTAAGACCCGTCTTCCTTCAGGAACAGGAATACAGCAAGAAGATGTGGTTGTGGTTTTTGGGAAGCGGGATGACCATACAGTAGAAGCCATAGAAATACAAAAAGTTGACGATAGCCTTAATATCTTCCAATCACCTCGGCTTAGACCTCCTGGATTCCGCAGATAACAAATAGAAACCGCCGGCAAGGCGGTTTTTAACATGAAAGAAAAACACAGTTTTTTTGTATTAATGAATAGAGGGTCAGGGAGCCAAGGGACCGAACGAGAGGAATTTAAGGCTAAACCGTGACCCTCTGTTTCGGCCCTTTGAAATAATTCTCTCTTGAGATTGTAGTAATAAATAGAACACTCAAAGAGTGATCTCTAACAAAACCGATTTCCTCTCATCGGTAGCGATAGGGGAAAAGGTCGTAGATAATTGAAATTCAGAAAAACAAATTTATGAATAAAAAATATCTTGCTTACACTATTGTACCAGCAATTGCCGTAGTCTTACTGGGAGCGGGTGTTGCTTCTGCTCACGGTTGGTTTGGCGGTCTTGGTTTTGGTTCACCAGAGGAAATAACGGAACGGATGGAGGGCATGTTTCAGGAAAATGCAGATATCCTTGGTATCAGCATAGATGAAATAAAGAATGCTTGGTCAGAAGGAAAGACTTTTAGAGAAATAGCAGAAGAGCAGGGAATTACTCAGGAGGAACTTCAGGAACGGATGAGGGGAGAGAGAAGGGAACAGGTGCAAAATCGTCTCCAGTTATTGGTAGATAATGGAGTGATAACCCAGGAGCAGGCTAATCAGAGATTCCAGATGATGGAAGAGCGATGTGAGAATGGAGGAGCGCTTGGAGGTTTTCACCGAGGTGGTGGCAGAGGATTTATGCGATAGGAAAAGACAAGGAGTGCTGGAGAAAAAATCAGAAACTATCTGTGCAAGCAGGTAGTTTTTGTTTTGAGATGGGGCAGGAGCACACTTATGATAGGGAATGTCGCTTTAGGACATGATTTTAATGTGCCGCTGATTTTTAAAAGAACAGCTTTATTTAGCCATTTTTACTTGACATGTGTTCCTTAATTACATAAACTAAAAGTAATAAAAAATATTACCTTTTGTTTATGAGTAAATACAAAAAGTTCGATATTCTTGAGCTTTATCAAGCAAAAAATACTGTACTCACCACTAAAGAAATTGCTCTGATTTGGGGAGAGACTGATATGGATACCATAAAAGCTAGGATTAACTATTATGTTAAAAAGGGAAAACTTTATCCTTTAAGAAGGGGTGTTTATGCTAAAGAGAAAGATTATAACAGATTAGAGCTGGCAACAAAAATCTATACGCCTTCTTATGTTAGTTTGGAAACGGTCTTGAGAAAAGAGGGTATAATCTTTCAGCACTACGAGGCTATTTTTGTTGTCAGCTATCTGTCCCGCCAGATTACTTGTAACGGGCAAAAATACGTGTTTAGAAAGATTAAGGACCCTGTTTTAAGTAATGATTTGGGAGTAGAAAAAAAAGAAGGGTATTACATGGCTACCAAAGAGAGAGCATTTTTGGACGCGCTCTATCTATATAAGGGTTATCATTTTGATAACCTGAATTCCATTGATTGGAATCTTTGTTTTGATATTGCCCCTATTTATAAAAAGAAAAGTTTAATAAATTCATTAAAATCTTATGCTGGACATTGAAACCCATCGGACATTTATGGTTCGGATATTAAAGGATATATATAGCGAAATTTCCATTTCTCCTATTTTGGGGTTTAAAGGAGGAAGCGCTTGTTATTTGTTTTATGATCTGCCTCGATTTTCAGTAGATCTAGATTTTGACCTGCTAGATACAAATAAAGAAGAGATTGTTTTCAAAGAAGTGAAGAGTATCCTTGAAGAATATGGAGAGGTAAAAGAATCTTTTAATAAGAGATCCACTCTTTTCTTTTTGATTTCTTATCAGAATGGCGCTTCTAACATTAAAGTTGAAATTTCAAAGAGGAATTTCGGTTCAGAATACGAAATCAAGAATTATTTAGGAATTCCTGTGTTGGTTATGAAAAAGGAAGATATTTTTGCCCACAAATTAGTTACTCTTTCAGAGAGAAAAAACACTGCTAACAGAGACTTGTTTGATATTCATTTTTTCTTAAAAGAAAATTGGAAGATTAATAAGGAAATTGTTAAAGAAAGGACGGGTAGAAGCCTGGGAAACTACCTCAAGCAGTGTATTGAGATTATTGAAGCAGTCAATCAAAAGAGAATTTTAGCTGGAATGGGGGAATTATTAGATGAGAAAACAAAGAATTGGGTCAAGCAAAACCTTAAAGAGGACCTATTGTTTTTGCTTAAATTAAAATTAGAAAACCTATAATAGGGTTTAAAAGTAAGAGAGCGGATAAAGGCGATATATATCAAGAGAAGACATAAGCGGGATTAGGTGGGCAGTCTTTTTTATATGGTTTAAGAAGAAGATGGGATCTCTTATTTTTTTTTTATGCTTGTAAAATAGAATAAAATATTTTAAGTTCAAAAATGACTATTTTATTTCTGTTCTTTTATATAACCTATTTATCATATTGATTGACTTGTTTTGATGGTATAGTTACGGGGCATATTCTATTGACAAAATATTAATATTATTATATAATTAATACACTAAAATTGAATAATTGTTGAAAAAAATGTCAGAAGAAATGAAAAGATTAAAAGAAAGGATTGGAAAGGAAGTAGAAGTTCTCTACGTTTTATATGGTAGGGAGTTTACAGCACAAGGTGTTTTAAAAGACCTAGATGAACTTTCTAGAATCGAAATAGATGGTGCATCAATACCTTTCATAGGATATGGTTGCGCCATTATTGAAGTTAAGACTGATAAAGGTGAAGTAATATACGAGAACCGGAGCATTAGAGAATATGACGCAAGAGAACCAGAAGGGATAGCTGAAGCTATGCGAGAAAAGTTTGGAAGAGAGACAGCCGCTAGTTATCTCAATGGAGTAAAGAAAGCGAATGAGGACTGGGAAGAGAAAAAGAAGAAACTCAATAGTAACGCTGAAAAGAAAAAACCATATCTTATCAAGGAAGGTCTGGAATTAATCAAAGACAAGAAAAAGCAAGAAGAGTGGAAGAGACTAGTTAGTTCTTCGAATGGATTTTATTCGATTGGTATCATTGAGGGAGCTGTAAATGGAATGAAAAAACTTTCAGAAGGAGCTTCTTTATCGCAAGCTGAAGAAGCAGCAGAAAATGGTCAATCGGTGAACTCTATGTCTTATTGTTGTTCATTGATATCATACTACTCTCGGAGAGGGGAAGAATTCAGAAGATATTGGAATCGGCAATTTGGAGAAGAAAACAGTGAAGGAGTAGTAAACCCTGCAGTGCTGCATATATCAAAAAAATAAATATTTTTTTTCTTATTTCCTTATTTTCTTTTAGTTTTCTCTTATCGAGAAAGCTGAAAAAAGATCAAACAAAAGGAAAGAAGAGAAACGCATCAGAGACTACCCGCAAGCGCGGGTAGTCCCTGTGTTTAGAATAGAAAAATGGGGTGTGTGATTACCCAAAACATCATTGCTTTAATTTTTTATTTTGTTATATTAATAAAAAGGTTGATTGTTTATTAAATCTAGTTCATAAGAAATGCCAGAAAAATTTAAAAACAGAGAATCGCTTCCCCAAGAACCAGAACAAGAGTCAAAAGATGAAAATCTTTGGCTAATCACTCCCGAACAATTTGAAAATCTCCCAGATGGTACGGAGTTAATTTCTATTAATGGTGATAAGGTGGTTAAGGGCGAAGACTACATAGATCAAGATACAAGAGGTGGCTATTTAGCCTTCGGTTTTCCAGAAAGCAATAAGCCGGATAATATTAAGTTTGGAGAACATGCTTTGGTAGATAAAGAGTTTGTAACTAAATCCAGAGAGGCAAGAGAACACGTAGAAAAATTAGAGACAGAGATCACAGAAATAATGGAGGGGCGTCTCGAAGCTATGGTCGATAGTCTTTTTGATAAGTTAGGACCTAACGCTCACAAGCCCAACGTTTTACGTATGATTGCAGAAAAAGCAAAAAAAATGGCATTGGACCTTGAATCTTCTCAGGAGACAGAGTAAAGAGTATTTAATTGACCTCTCTAAATTAACTAAGCAGAGATTAGTTAAGAGCTATTAAGCATAGAGAATTTCATTTACTTGTAGAAAACAGAAACTACCTGCAGAAGCAGGTAGTTTTCGTTTTAAAATAGGGTAGTAGCGTATTTATGACATAGAACGTCGCATTATGCTTGAGGAACGACATCCTTACTGTTCTTTCTTAGGATTTATAATTATTTAATTTAAATAAAAGCGGATTATTTTTTTATGTCAGCCGTTTTTTTAATAAACTGTGATAAAATCGACTGATAAATGATTCTCTGTTAATATATAATAATGAAATTATCTTATTCTACAAAGAATATTTTAAAATGGTTAGGGATTTTAATAATTAGTTTCTTTGTCCTAGATTTTTTATTTTCTGGAAAAATTTTTGATATTTTTGGAAATAGTGGCTGGACAGGATTTCTCTATTTCTTTGGTATTATTTTTCTACTTAAACTAATTCCTGTCATATCAAGCCAATTAGGAAAATGGGTAAGGGGAACAGAGGCAGAGACGGATGTGGAGATAGCTTCTTATGATCTACCTAAGGAATTTAAAATTATAACGAATCTTGTGATAGGGAAGATAGGAAATGTAGACCAGATAATTGTAGGCCCTAATGGTATTTGGGTAGTGGAGGTGAAAAGTCATTCTGGGAAAATTACTTTTGACGGTAAGAGATTAGAAAGGGATGGAAGAAGCTTAGAAAAAAGTTTTTTGAACCAAGTTTGGGACGAAGTAAAAGCTGTTCGTGCTGTTTTAAAAAATGATCTAGAGAAGAGTTTTTTTGTATATCCTGTTCTTTGTTTTTCTGAGGCAAGGGTTCATTTTGGTTTAGAGCCTGTTAAAGGAGTCTATATTGTAGGTAAGTCTTGGCTGACAAAACTTATAATGAAAGAACATAAACAGAAGCTGAGCGTTTCTGAGATAGAAAAGATAATAAGGGTACTGGAGAAATACAAGGAATAAAGTTAAGAAGAGAGGGTTTGGCCATGTGTTTTGTTCCTTTACTTAGTTGTTCCTAGGGTCTCATATGACATTTTAAATGCTTTGAGTTCTTTACCTTTGACTTTTAAATTTTGTTTTGGTAAAAAACAATAGATAAAAAAATAAAGATAGTTTATAACGTTCTTTAAAATTAAAAAGGTGAAAAAGAATGATCAAAATATTAGTACACGGTCCGCTTGTTATCGATGACATATTTTACGTAAAGAGATTGCCAAACGCTAAAGATGAGGTTGTAATTAGAGATTACGTCCGTTCTTACGGGGGGACAGCAGGGAATGTTGCCATGTATCTTTCTAGTCTAGGGTTGAAGGTTATACTGTCTTCTATTATTGGTGATGAAGAGGAAGATAAGAAGTATCTGGAGAGACTAAAGAGGGACAATGTAGATGTTTCTAATGTGATAACGATGCAGGGCAAGGGTCCAAGATGTTTGATATTCACAGACAAAGAAGGGAGAAGATCTTCATACTTTTCTTATAATAAGTATCTGTCTTGTAAAAGCATTAGTTACAAAGTTAAAAATTAAAGATGAGGAGCCGGAAGAAAATATTCTGGAATATGTTGATATCGACAGCGTAAGACCTTCACGAAAAGGAAAGACAGCGATTTATTTGGAAGAAGAGGGACAAGAACTTAAACCAATTTTAGTTAGAGACGGAGACTTATCCGGTTATCAAGCAGAGAAAGATACATTAGAGAATATTTTAGAGGAGTTTAATAGAAGATTTGGAGATGTTGACTGGAAAGAGCCCGATAAGGTGCGTAAAACATTAGTAGAAGATATTCCCGAATTATTAAGAGAAGATGAAGGGGTTATCAATGCCCCGGACAGGCAAAATGCTAAAGAGGTATCTAATAAGAGGCTAAAAGAAGAGATTAAGAAATTGATGATGTCTCAAACGGAAATATATAAAAAATATATGCAAGACCCGGATTTCCAAAAGAAATATCAAGATTTTGTATTTGATTTATTGTGGAGTCAAAAAGAAAAAGCAAATAAATAAGCAAGGAATTATTCTTGACAGGAAGGTTTGATGGAGTAAAGGTAAAATAGGGCATATGTAGAACTTCCATGGTTAAAAATTTAAATAAATATAATCATTTAAACAAGTCCGCCTTTTAGAATTGGCGGATTTTATTCGAAAAGACATAGAAGAAGCATTATAAACTTTAATTTTAAAAATACATGAACAAAATTTTTTCCGAGAGAAACAGTTATAAGAACGACCCAAAAATGGGAGCCGAAGAAATGCCTGATCATTTAAGGAACAGACTTTGGAATACTATCAAGGATTATATTAATAATCACCCCAAAAGAGATAAGGTAATAGAAATGATTTGGGACGGTTTTTATAAGGAAGACAAAGACAAATTAAAAGGAACAGAAAGTTACATATGATGCATTATTTTTTAGAAGAGGTAAAAGAAAAATTTTTTAATGATGAGTGGTATGGTCCATATGATTTAATAGAATTTTTAATTAACACAGAACTTTGGGGATGGAATCGTAAAGGTTTTATTGCCGATGTTAATAAGGTATTAGAGGAAGAAAGATCTCCATATAGGATTATCGGAAACATAGTAGCTCCTCTTATCTCAAAAGAAGAGATAAAAGAAATAGAGAGAGTTTTAAAAGCTAATGATAAATATAATCCTGTTAAGATAAATTTGAAAAATGCTTTGAAACAATTTTCTAAGAGACCGGATCCTGATTATGCTAATTCGATTAAAGAATCCATCAGTGCTGTAGAAGCCCTAGCTCGTATTAGTCTAAATAATTCGAAAGGCAGCCTCGGTGATTTAACAAATCAATTAAATATCCATCCTGTACTTAAAGAATCAATAAAGAAGCTCTATGGATGGACGAGCGACGAGAGTGGGGTGAGGCATTCAGAGAAAGAAAGTCCCTCCCTTAGTGCTAACGAAGAGGAGGCTAGATTTATGTTAGTTATTTGTTCAGCTTTTATTAATTATATTATTTCGAAGTCCGAAGATTGATATATAATTAGTAAATATATAGTAAAGAGGAGAGGGGTAGCCTATACACTAAACAGAATAGGTATTTTAAAGCCCTTCTTTGTATTAATGAAATAGGTTCGAACATCGTCCCACCTTCGGAGGAAGAGATTAAAGATTGAATTTTGAGAATCCAACCATGCCCCCCAACCACTGTCTCATTTGTCTCATTTTCCCTTTAAGGATGTCTCAAAAGATAAAAAATGAGACGTTCTCACAACGTTTATAGTATGTTGTATTATGTAAATTATTGTTTTAAAGAGCATCCTTAACGAATTTTTCTTATAATAAATAGCCCCTCGTTGGGATTTTTATTTTTTTTGATAAATTCACAATCTGAAACCATTAAACTACCAGATTACCCTTGGGTTTTTATTTTCCTTGAATTTTTAGAGAGATAGAGGTAATTTGAGATTAGGAATCCTAAACTGTATGTTTAGTAATAGTTGACATTTATAAAAATTATTTTAAAATATAAAATCCATATATGGAGATTGACACCCAAAAAACAATCATAACTTGTGGGCTCTCTTTTTCTTTAGTTGTTTTAGGAGTCTTCTTGTTTGCTCAAAAAGGGATCGCAGAAGGCAGTGAACTTATCCCATACCAAATCATTAATTTGGAGCCTGGATGGAGCATTGTTTCAACCCCAAAAATTTTGTTGAGTTATGAGTTTTCTGTTCCAGAGACTTTAGAGTATCTTGATATTTATTTATTGGACCCTGAAAGTGCTTCTGGGTGGCAAACAATGCAAGGAGCTGGGCAGACTAAGTTCAAGCCCCTGTACGCGTACTTTGTTAACAACAAAACCGATTCAGTCCAGACTCTAAGACTGAATTATGATTATGATCTCTCTCCCGTAGAGCGTCTATTTCAAAGAACTATCCATCCGGGCTGGAATGCGGTTGGTATAGCACTTCCTGATAATCTTTTGGGTAATGTGACCCAAACTGCTAGTTGGGGTGATATTAATAGAATTCTAGACCTTATTAATGACGTGATGGTAATGGCAATTGATTTCACTGCCGACCAAGAAGATCCAGAATCAGTAAAGATAGGAGATGTATGGAGAGTAGAAACAGATTTAGACCCCGAGGATTTAAATGATCTTAGAACCCTTACTGGATACGGGGGTTTTATTGAAAAAGAAACTAGTGAGTATATTGGCTTCCAAAACATAAATGATGGTTTTTATTTTTCCTCTTGCGATGAAAACCCCACTGAGCTACCAGCTGGCTCCCAAGAACAAACATTATTTAAATTTCAGGTTGATTCCTTATATGATGTTAGTATTAATTCTCTATTTTTTTCCCATAATGCAACGGGCAGCGTGAACGATATCGATAATTTTAAAATATATAATGCTGATAGCGATGAACTACTTGGTTCTGTGACTAACGTTGATAGCGACAATAACCTGATTTTTTCAGGTCTAGATATAAGTTTTAATTCGGAAAGCAAGAGAATGAAATTAGTTGGTAACGTTACTTCTAGTGTTGTCACAGACACAACGCACCAGTTTTCACTAAAGGAAGCAGTTTTAGATCATAAGATCGTTGTTACTGGACTTCCACTTTCTAGTAACATTTTAACTACCACTAGAGGAGCCAGGCTTAACGTAGATCTTGATAGTACTGCCAAAGAAACCGTTGATGAAGTTAATAATCTTGTATTTGGAACATTTGATTTCACAGTTACAGCAGAAGACACCAGGATTTCAACCTTAATCTTTAATATTAATGAATCAGATGGTGACTCTGATACAACTAACAACAAAGACATTGACGACTTGGAGTTAGTTGATCCAAACAACGGCGATCGCTTTACGCTCACTAAGAGTGGAGGTGGTGACACGAATGCTAATGACGAAACCTGGACCTGCACGGATGAAATCTATCTCACGAAAGACGTAAAGAGAAGCCTACAAGTAGTCGGTGACCTACCTTCTGGTATTGGCAATGGAGATACTTACAACATTCAAATGACTGTCAGCACCGCTAACCTTGATGCGGAAGGAGTGATTTCCGGGGACACTGTCTCTGATTTCTCTGTTTCCAGCTTGACAGGTAAACTGGTGACTGTAGTCAGCCCGAAGTTGACAATTATCCCCCAGCCCATGAACCCGGGAGACGCGGTTATTGACGCTGAAGACATAGTCCTTTTTGAAGGAATCCTCGATGCGAACAACGCTTCTGCAATTACTATCGATAGAATGAAGTTTGAATCTGATGGAGACAATCACTTCGATAGTGACAATATCGACAGAGTGGTTCTCTACACACCGCTAGGCGAAGAACAGGTTATCACCTCTGTTACAGACGGTGAAGCTGACTTCAACGCTATCTCTATTAATGTGCCTGCTGGCGGACAAATGACATTTGGTGTTAAGGTCGATATTGCTCATACTTTAGATGTGGATGGACCTTATAGGCATCTTCACCTTAAGCTAACTGGGGTCACTTCTCGTGACGAGGACGGAGACAGCGTAACTGCTTATAATGAAGACGGACTAACGCCAGTTGCCGCTAGTGCCGCTACGAACAACAGGACAATCACCATCTGCGGCGTGGGCAGTCTTAAACTAGTTATACCCACTGATGATTCTGAGGTTAAGTACGACCGCTATGCATTAGGAGGAACTGCTGTTGAATGGGTCGGAAAGCTTAAAGTGAGAGCTGAAAACGAGGCAGTTAATATTGAAGACATGACGTTCTTCAACGCCTCAGACGAGGATACAGATTCTGTAGCTACAATTGAGCTTTACGAGTCTGACAAGACTACTAAGATAGCTCAAACTCTCCTTACCACCTATGGATCTTACAATGTTGCCGCTTTCACTGACCTTGATTACGAGGTTTCAGAAGGAGGCAGCACAGACCTATGGGTTAAGGCCAACTTGAGAAAGATTGGCACAGGTTCAGGAGATACTGCAGATTCTGGAGACGCCCTCCAATTTAGGGTTGTAGCTGATAGCGTTGTAGCTAGGGGAACATATTCTGGAACACTTTTGGCTGCGAATGCTACTCCAGGTGAAGGTAAAATCACTTGTGATGCCGATAACGACGGAATTTATGCTTCCACAACCACTGGCTGGACAAAAGAAACCGGAGTTGTAGGATCCAAGATTACTTCTGTTGACTTGGTAGAGACTGCTTCTGCTTACGGTGAATCTATTGCTAACTCTCTAAGCGGCGGCGACAACAAGATTGCCATATTGAAGGTGGAAACGGCTAACACCCAAAACACTGACAATACAGGCGACCTGTTAGACGTCGTGATGAACAGATTCAGGTTTAAGGTCACCAAGGAAGCTTCTACAACCATCAACAGTGTAACTGTAAAGAGGCTTGGAGGATCTGGAAATGCCGAAGCTCTGAATGCAACCGATACCAACTACTACGCAACCAGCGGTTCTGCTTTCACTGACGCAACTGATGTGAAAATCAGTTCTGGTGAGACAGCTTACTTCTTAGTAACTGCTAATCTCTCCTTAGGTGGAAACAGAGACTGGGTGCAGGTTGATCTCGATGCTCTTGACACAGCCACTACTGCCAATATTCACTGGGCAGACGGCGACACTACCCATGGTGGTGGTGGAGTAGGTCCTGCGACCTACAAGACATTGAGGCTCGGCTACACTTCAGTTGACGGCACCAAGATTCTAGAGCCTTACGGTAGCTGATAAATTTTATTTGTTAAGTGAGAAGTTTGTGTAAAATTTATGTCCTTGAGAATTCTTAAATTATCATTCTTAACATTAATACTCCTAACGTTTCCAGCTTTATGTTTAGCCGAGGAGACTTTCCCTTCGTTTCCTATGGCGTTTTGGGGAGAAGCTACTCTAAATAATAATCCATTGTCTGGGGGAACCATTATTAGAGCTTATTGTGGGAATGATTTGGCGGGGGAAGTTACTATGTTGGAAGATGGTATATATGGATACTTTGAATCTGCCAGGAGTAAGTTATTATTGTCTGAATGTGAAGGCGATATTCTTTTTAAATACTTGCCTGAGGGGGAAAGCGAAGATATGACAGGGGATGTTGAGATAAAATACACAGAAGGATTTGATTCAGGAGTCACGGTGAATAAAGACTTGAATTTTATTGATGAAAGCTCTAATGGAGAAGACGATGGCGAAGAAGGCGGAGGTGGTGGTGGCGGAGGTGGTGGTGGCGGAGGCGGTGGAGGAGCACCGATGAGCCTGGCCTATAACGTCGAGGGAGATATAAATGAAGACGGCAAAGTAGACAAGTACGATTTTGCCTTAATGATGGTTGCTTGGGGGCAAACAGGTTCTGATAGCTCTGATTTAAATCAAGACGGTAAGGTTGATAAATACGATTTTGCTCTCTTGATGGTAAATTGGGGAACAAGTTAAACACAATAATCAAAGAAACATGAAAAACTATAAGAAAAAAATTTTATCCCTGGGCCTTATTGGGATTTTAGTTTTAAGTTTTGGGACCTGGGATAAAGCAGAAGCTGCAGACCCCTCAATATATATTTACCCTGCACAAGGGAATAAAGGAGTAGGAGAGGTGTTTGATATTAATATAAGAGTTAGCCCGGACGGTCAGAAAGCTTGCGTAGTTGAAGGTAAATTAATTTTGAATAAATTATCTTGCCAAAAAGTTACGATGGGAAGCGGCATTAGTGTGCAAGATTCACCATCTTGTGATGATCTCGGTTTTTTAATTGGCATCCAGGGCTGTACCACCAACAACAAAACACTCTTTACGGTAAGAGTGAAGACAAAGAGTGCCGGCGTTGCTACTGCGAATTTTACAGGTGTGGATATTATAGGAGAAGGAGTTTCAATATCCTCTGATTCAATAGGATGTGATTATACGGTGAGTTCTGTTTGTGACTGTGGCACTTGGAGCCTTTGGCGTGATAGTCTTTGTGGGGGAGGAAATTGTTATCCTGGTCAGCGTCTTCAAAGCCGAACTCGATCATGCACACCTTCTGGTTGTGATACTGAGATTGAGTATCGATGCAAAGAAGATGCAGGTTGTTTTGTTACAGAAACTCCAGCAACAGAAGGAGATGATATCGTTCCTCCAGTGATTAGCCTGCTTGGATCTAGCACTATAAATGTTAACGTAGGTGATTTGTACACAGACCCCGGTGCTACTGCTTCAGATAATATTGACGGAGATATTACAAAAGACATTACAGTCGTTAACCCCGTGGACACAAGTGAGACTGGAAACTATATTATTACTTATAATGTTTCGGATTCTGCCGGTAACCAAGCTGAAGAAGTGACCAGAACGGTTATTGTCAAGCCTTTACCAACTGAGCCTCCTTTGTCTGTGGGAGAGAGAAAAACTATGCCTAAGGGATTTTTAGCTAACCTGCGCATAATATTGGATGAAATTAGTCAGTCGGCTTTCTATGGAGCTCTTCTGACTCTGTGTGGATTAGGATTAGTTGTTATCGGATCAAGAGAATGGAAGAGGTTTTGGGACAGAAAAAAGAAATGAAGTTATTGATTTTTCTTTAACTAGAATGAACTGGAAGAGTTTTATGTAACCCAATTTATGAACAAAAATCTCGCATATAATCCTTTAGTTAAGTCCGCCTTTTGAAATTGGCGGATTTTATTTTTATATGAAAAGTCAAAACTGGGGTGCATACAAAAGTAAAATAGAAGAAAGAGTCCAGTTGTTAAAGAAAGATGGTTATTATTTAGAAATTGTTTTTTTATTAAGTGTGGTTCTCGAGAGAGAATTAAAAGATCTAATATTTATGTTTGAAGAAGTATCCGCTAGAGAACTAAAGAGCATTAATATTCGCTTCTGTCCCCAAAATAATCCATTATTAGCTAAAAAGGAGCAGATGACTCTAGGAAGACTGAAGAATTATCTTAATATTTATTGCGACGATGAAAACATTATGTCTCTCATAGGATCATTCAATAAAATTAGAATAAAATCTATCCACAGATTACTTGATGAGAACATCGGTGATTTAGAAGAAGAAATACTTAATTTTCAACCAAAATTCTATACGCTTATGGAAAGATTGGTGGATATAGAGATAGAATTAATAAATAAAGAAGCGAGGGTAAAATAACAAATATAAGTTAGCTGAATTGAGAAATAAAATAAGTAGATGTAGATATCGATTTGTTATTACATACGATCCTACTGGATGCCTCAAAAGATAAATTAATCGAATATTTAGTCGAGAAGAAACTAATTACAATCGATGAATTGAAGTCAGCTATCCAGAGAGGTGATATTTAATTATGAGAAACATTTTTTTAGCAGGTGGAGGGAACGAAAAAGATTCTTTTCCTACAGACAGATTATTTTCTTCGGTAATAGATAAAAATAAAGTTTTGCTTTATGTCCCAAACGCAATGATATCTCGTTCGTACGAAGAATGCTTAATTTGGTTTAAAAGTGTGTTTAGTCCGCTCGGGATAGACAAGATAGAGATGTGGACTGACCTTGATAATGTAGAAAAAAAAGATTTTTCTCGGGTAAGTGGAATATATATCGGAGGAGGGGATACTGCCAAGTTGTTTTCTGAGATTGAAAGCAGTAACTTTAAAGATTATTTATTAGAGGCCGTAAACAAAGGAATTCCTGTTTACGGCGGAAGTGCTGGAGCAATTGTGCTGGGTAAAGACTTAAGGACAGCCAAGGAAATCAAGATGTCAGAACTGGAAAATACCTACGGTTTAGATGTTTTGTCTGGATATTCAGTATTTTGTCATTATACTCCTGATAAAAAAGAAGAATTATTCACTCTTACCAGACTTCTCAAGTCTCCAATTTTTGCCTTGTCAGAAAAAACTGGAATTTACATCAGAGACGAAATAGTTACTATATATGGTACGGAACCTTTATATATAATAAGAGACCAGATAGAAATTGTTCTGAAGCCCGGAGAAAAACATCCAATATCTTAACTCTCTGTTTCTAACAGGGAGGTTTTTTTTACCACTTATTATTTCTCCATAATTTTTTTAATTTTCCTGATTAAACATGGACACAAGCTATCGTAAAGCTTCCTTGGAGGATGAAGAGCAAGTAAGAAGTCTACTTTCTAATGTGAAAGGAGATGCTTCTAGTTTTGATTTAAACCGTTTTGTGGTAGCCAGAAAAGGAAAGAAGGTAGTTGGATGTGTGAGAACAAAAAAGCTTGCTGGAGATTGCCTAGAACTCGCAAGTCTTGCAGTTTTGAGTAAGTACCGTAAAAAAGGAATTGGAGGTAATTTAATAAAGAAAATATTAGAAAAAGAAGAAAAAAGGCCAATATACCTTATCACTTCTTCTGAGATGGTGAGTTTTTATAAAAGGTTTGGTTTTAAGGTTATTGATTCAGACTTATTACCAAGAGGAATAAAAGAAGAATATCATCGTATCATAAGTATGCCGTTTACAAAAGATATTAAGGTTGTTGTGATGAAGATTGGCTCTCCACGAAAATAAAGAGGTGCAATTAAACATTCCAAACCATAAATTAGGAGTTTATTCATGAAGCGAGAGAGTAAAAGCTTTGAATCAGCGTTCCGGGGCACATATAAATATTATGTAAAGCACCGGCCCCACATACCAAAAGAAGTAGTTGATGTGATTATCAACCACTTTAAGGCCAAAACAACTGATAGGATTTTAGATATTGGTTGCGGTACAGGCCAGGTAGCAATGGCTATGGAGGGAAAATGTGCTGAAATGGTTTGCTTGGATCCTGACCCAGAAATGATATCCCAAGCCAAACAGGCGACAAGAAACTCCAAAATAAAACTAGTATGGATTAATTCTAGCGCTGAGAGTCTAGGAAAGATACAAGAAGAGTTAGGAAGCTTTAAGGTGGCTACAACTTCTAGAGCTTTCCATCGGATGGACCAAGACCGGGTATTAAAATATTTTGATAAACTGATTGAGAAAGACGGTGGCGTAGCAGCTTTTAGCGATGGTGTTATTTGGAAGGGTGACGAGGCGTGGCAAGAGACATTAAAAAAGGTTATCCATAAATATCTAGAGAAAGAAGAGCGCTCCGGAAAAGTTAAAACTAAGGTGTCAGAGGAGCTGTGGGAGGACGTGATTGCCCGTTCGGTGTTTAAGTTTGTAAAAACACAGAATGTGCTAGACACAAGGAATTGGGATATAAAAGGCATTCTTGGTTATGTTTTTTCTACTTCTGTTGGCGCACTGCATCTTTTTGGTGATCAGTTAGAAGAATTCAGAGAGGAAACAAAAAATGCCCTCTTGTCTATTAATCCAAAAGGAGTGTTTAAAGAAAATGTGGTTTGGAGAATAGTTTTGGGGTCAAGAGAACCATGTAATTAGAATATTCTAGTGTACATTTCAAAAGATGCACAATAAAACGTTTTTATAATATTCAATAAGAATCGCCTAGAAGGCGGTTCTTTGTTAAAATGAAGATATGGATAACCTTGCTAAAAAGAAAATTAAAGAAATCGTTTCATCATCAGGTTACGTCGTAGCTGAGATGGATAAGACTAAACACGATATCTTCCCAGTTTCTTTTGACCCGGAGGAGGGGGAAAGCTTACAGGAACTTGTTCAGGAAGAAGACCCTCAAACAGTGATAGAAATCGGACTCGGTTATGGATTTGCTGCCTTGAATGTTTTTGCTGCGAAAAATTTATCTAAAGAAAGTAATTTTCGCCTAATAACTATCGACCCAAACCAGGATAGCCGATTTTCTAATGTCGGGCTTCAGCTGTTACGAGAAGTTAATGCTTTGAAATATGTTAAATTTCATAAAGATCCATCGGAGTTTGTTCTGCCCGATCTTATCAAAACAGAACAGGAGGCTGACTTTGCAATAGTAGACGGCAACCACAGGTTCGAACATGTGGTTGTTGATTTGTTTTTTCTGGGGCGTATTTTAAAACTTGGAAGCTTAATCTTTATAGATGATATACAGTTAACAGGAATCAAGAAGGCTGTTTTGTTTTTTATGAAAAATCTTGAGTGGAAGATAGAAAAAGAGGGGCGTAGTTCAAAGCATCATGAATGGGCCGCATTACGGACACGTTCAGAAGCCCTTGAACGGAGTTACGACTCCTTTGTTGATTTTTAGAAGATCAAAAATATGAGAATAAGAAAAATAAAGAAAAAGGATTTTAAGGGGATGATGAGCGTTGCCAAAAGCCTTCACCCAAAATGGTTCAATGATTTTGCCATAAACAAATCCATTCCCTTGGCTTTAAGGGTTCACAAAGGATTTGTTGCTGAAGAAAAAGGAAAGATTCTTGGTTTCATAACCTATAACTCACGAGAAGGGACAGCTGAACTGAGCTGGATAGGAGTGGATCCTGAATTCCATCATAAAAACATTGGTAAAAAATTAGTCAAAAGGATGGAAAAAGAGTTGAAAAAATTCGGAGTTAAAGAGTTTCAGGTTGATACACTTTCAGAAACAGAAGAATATGAACCCTATGAAGCCACTAGAATTTTTTATAAAAAATTAGGTTTTAAGTTTGTGAGAGTTAGAAAGGTGAAAGACAAGGGGACAGGAGAAGAGTTTGATATGGCGACTTACGTTAAAAATATTGATTAAATAATCCAATAACAAGACTATGAAAAACAAAAACTATAAAAGGTTGTGTAGCGCTTGCTTATTAGGGATAGAGTGCCGTTATGATGGCAGAAGTAAGCCGGTTCAGAAAGTTTTGGATTTAGCCCAAAAAGAAACTCTGATTCCTATCTGCCCTGAACAATTAGGAGGCCTGTCAACCCCGAGAGAGCCTGCAGAACAGAAAGGAGGAAAGGTCGTAACAAAAACCGGGAGAGATGTAACTGATAATTTCACCCAAGGAGCAGAACAGGTTTTACGTTTAGCTAGATTGCTTGCTATAAAAGAGGTGATCCTTAAGCAAAAAAGTCCCTCTTGTGGATCCGGAAAAATTTATGACGGAACTTTTTCCGGTAAATTAATTAAGGGAGACGGAGTGACGGCTGCTTTGTTAAAGAAGAACGGAATAAAAGTAATTACAGAAGAAGATTTGTAGCGTATACTACCTTTAACTTAAAATTAAATGGCTCACTCAATCATCATTGAAGAGAGTTTAAAAAAACCAGAAGTGCTAGATAGATATAGGATATTAAGGACAAAGTTTTCTGAAAAACAGAATTGGCATTTACATATAGTTGAGGTGAAAGAAAATCTGAAAGATTTTATTAGAAAAATTCAAGAAGCAATGGTTACTGAAGAACCTTATTACTTTCACATATATGATGAAGGCACAACTTTGATTGTTGTGTTTAAAGACAGAGTTTTTAATATTGATCCTAGCGATCAATCAACTTGGAAAGAAGCTAGAAAGTACGGGGCAGATAGATTGAAAATTCCTTCCGAACAGCTTGATTTTTATCCTACTAGACCCTCTGAAGAAGATAGTTGGTTTAAAAGATAAATTATTTTGAAGCATGAATATGAACCAAAAAACAATTATTGGCAACGTTTGTTTCATAAAAAATGAAAAAGGAAACAAGGTTCTATTATTAAAAAGATCAAGAGAGCCTATGGCCAACATGTTTACCGGGGTAGGAGGGAAGACTAATTTTGATGAAGATATCAACTCTTCTTGCATTAGAGAAGTCAAAGAAGAAACAGGATTAAACATTAAAAATGTTAAATTGAAGGGAGTCTTGAAAACAGTTTTGGAAGGGAAAGACTCTTCTTGGATCTTGTTTGTTTATACAGCAGAAACTCCTAATATTAAATTTGCTGACTGTACAGAAGGTGAATTGCAGTGGGTGGATTTGAACAAAATCAATTCTTATCAATTAATTGGTTTCATTAAAAGGATACTACCTAGCGTCTTAAAAGAAAAAGAGTTCGTGGAAGGATTAATTAAGCACGACATAAAAGGGAACGTGCTGGAAGAGAAGATCAATGTTATGAGGTTTGAAAGTTAGTGGTAAAATGTCAGTCTTCATGATACGAATTTAAAACTGCTTTTCAATTTTAAGCTGAATTTAAAGCAAATTTATGTCAAAAAGGATTGACAAATATGATTTTTAAAATGTATTATAAAATCAGCAATGGGAAGCAGATTCTCATGTAAAAACACCATAGGTGAAGAAAATTAAAACCTATAAAATAGTGAAACCAGAAAAAGATTTAAAAAAAGTTTTATTGAAAGACAAGCTGATTAGCGGATGGAATAAGTATTCTGAGGCAAACATTTACCAAGTGCGATGCGTAAAAAATCACAAGGATCAACTAGTGAATCTTTTTTTACCAATAGAATGTCAATCTCCTAATGTATTAGAAATAGGAGCGGGAACAGGTCCTCTTATAGAGGACATCATGAAGATAATGGTTAATGGAGGAAACTACTATGGGATCGATTGGTCGTCTGGCATGCTGGAGAAAGCTAAAAAAAGAGCTGAGAAGATAAAAGAAAAACATAACAAAGTCGACTTCTTTTTTTCTAGAGAGAATCTAGAAGAAGCATTGCCTTACGATGATGGATTTTTTGACGCCATTTTTTCTCTTCAAGTACTTTGCTATATCCGGGGTGGATGGAAACTAGTCATAAAAGAGCTTGAAAGAGTTCTTAATCCCGGAGGACATCTTTATGTCGCTCCATTAGTAGATGAGGATTTCATCAAGCACGCTATAAAGCATTTTATAGCAGAATTTTTCCGACAACCAATAGTATCGATACGTGGTTTAAAGTATCGAAAGATAATATCCGAGATAGCTGAAGAGGCCAAGGAACAAGGATCTGAATTTCCTGATCCAGAAGAGCTAATGGAATACTTAAATACCCTAGGATTTCAAGAAATTGAAAGCACTATTACTTATTGGGGTGGAGGCAGAGCAATTCGAGCCCAAAAAAGCTAAAAATAATTCAGCTTGTCCCTTTTTTATTTTTAATAATTGAAAAAGGGATTTTTTTTATTTACAATGGAATAATGGATAGCGAGTAAGATATATGAATGGTGAATTTTTAATAATCATCCCTTCTTTATTGAATTTATTCTTAGGGTTTACTGTCTTTAGAAGAGGAGAAGACAAATCTCTTAATAAGATTTTCCTTCTCTTCAGCTTAAGTGTCTTCGCCTGGTCTGTCGCTCTTTTCTTTTATTCTAACCCTCTTGTTTTTAATGCCTTAGTTTGGATTAAATTAACGTACGTTTTTTCTGTTTGCGTGCTTGCGACAGGATTTTATTTTGTTTCTCTCTTCAGCGGGGTGAAAAAAGAAATAACTTCAAGATTATTGAAGTTTTTTTTAGCTTTAATAACGCCTTTAGTTTTTATATTATTCTGTACGGATTGGTGGATAAAAGAAGTAATACTAACACCCAGAGGTTATCATACTATTACTGGGCCTGCGTATGCCTTCTTTGGCTTAGTGGTTGGGGTTTATTCTTTTTTAACCTTTTATTTTTTATTTAAAGAGTACAGGAAAGCATCTGGGGTTAAAAAGCTACAGATAAAGTACATATTCTTAGGGATTACTCTCTTTGGTATTCCTGCCTTTATACTAGACGTAGCTTTTCCTTTATTACTGGGCACTTCAGAATACTTCTGGATAAGCCCTGTGTTTGCTTTATTTTTTACGCTGTTTACTGCACTTGCTATTCTTCAGTATCATCTCTTTGAAATTCGGGTTATCATGACAGAGCTTTTAGTCTTTGGGATGGCTCTATCTTTGTTGGGATTGCCCTTTTCAATGCCGAGCACACCCCTAAGAATAACAACCATTATTGTTTTTATTCTTTTTTGTATTTTTGGTTACTCTCTGATTAAGTCGACGCATCGAGAAATTGAAAAGAGAGAGAAAATAGAAAAAATGGCGATGGAACTGAAGAGCGCTCACGAAAATATTAAAAACCTCTCTCAAATAAAAACCGAATTCCTCAAGGTAGTCAACCACCAGCTCAGGACCCCAGTCTCCATTGTCAAAGGAATGCTCTCCATGCTGGAGGAAGGCTCAGTTAAAGGTGAAAAAAAACAAGAATTCATTGAAAAGTCATACTTAGCTTCAGAAAGGCTGACTACGATCTTAGATGACATTTTAACTGCCCAGAGG
>Ga0180433_10000220_pt1 | contig 100702 bp, 98 predicted proteins | sample SS_ome_8_FD_132980 | JGI IMG/M metagenome (GOLD analysis project Ga0180433, IMG submission 132980) | Hypersaline lake sediment archaeal communities from the Salton Sea, California, USA - SS_1_D_1 metaG | ecosystem: Environmental > Aquatic > Non-marine Saline and Alkaline > Hypersaline >... | reverse complement strand
GGCCCAGCCTCGCCGGTAGGTCCGATAGGTCCAGCTTCTCCAGTTGGCCCAATAGCTCCAGCGGGCCCTGCCTCGCCAGTAGGTCCGATAGGTCCGGCGGGTCCAACAGCACCGGCTTCTCCAGTGGGTCCGATAGGTCCTGCCTCGCCGGTAGGTCCAATAGCTCCGGCGGGCCCAGCCTCGCCGGTAGGTCCGATAGGTCCAGCGGGTCCAACAGCTCCTGCCTCGCCAGTAGGTCCAATAGGTCCGGCAGGTCCGACTGCTCCTGCCTCACCAGTGGGTCCGATAGGTCCTGCCTCGCCAGTAGCTCCAATAGCTCCGGCGGGCCCAGCCTCGCCGGTAGGTCCGATAGGTCCAGCTTCTCCAGTTGGCCCAATAGCTCCAGCGGGCCCTGCCTCACCAGTGGGTCCGATAGGTCCAGCTTCTCCAGTTGGCCCAATAGCTCCAGCGGGCCCAGCCTCGCCAGTAGGTCCGATAGGTCCAGCGGGTCCAACAGCTCCGGCTTCTCCAGTGGGTCCGATAGGTCCAGCGGGTCCAACAGCTCCTGCCTCGCCGGTAGGTCCGATAGGTCCAGCTTCTCCAGTTGGCCCAATAGCTCCAGCGGGCCCTGCCTCGCCGGTAGGTCCGATAGGTCCAGCGGGCCCTGCCTCGCCGGTAGGTCCGATAGGTCCAGCCTCACCAGTAATTCCAATTATTCCTGTAAGGTGTGTGCCATCACCATAAAATTCCATTGCTGAGATCGTAGCGGTAGTCGTTATTGCGATATCCGAGGAAAGATGCGAACCGGTTATTCCGCCGGGCTTAACCTTGATCCCGGTCGACTCAACAGTGATGGAAGAATTATCTCCTCTGGATGTAATAATGACATCACCCGAATAACCGCCACCCGATATTCCCTTACCGGGAAGTACTCCGGTGATCGTGCCGCCTCCGGCCGAGGCCACAGCGGTAATGACTACGGCATTCAAAGCTGTATCGTGTTTGACGGTCGCGTCGCCGGCTCCTATAAGCTTAATCGTTCCGTCAAGATAAGTGGATTCATCTGTTGTGATCCTTGTCACAACTCCACTCAAATTCGAACCATCCCCGAAAAATGCCCCCACCGTAGCATTACCGGTAACTGTTATCCCGGCGAGGGCGTTTACTTCCGAACTTGTTGTAACTATCCCAACTCCGTCTACCCAGGAGCTTGTTCCAGCTTCTCCGGTTGGTCCGGCAGCCCCGGCTTCGCCAGTAGGTCCAATAGCTCCGGCGGGCCCTGCCTCGCCGGTGGGTCCTATAGGTCCAACAGCTCCGGCTTCTCCGGTAGGTCCAATAGGTCCGGCAGGTCCGACTGCTCCTGCCTCACCAGTGGGTCCGATAGGTCCAGCTTCTCCAGTTGGCCCAATAGCTCCAGCGGGCCCTGCCTCGCCAGTAGGTCCGATAGGTCCAGCGGGTCCAACAGCTCCTGCCTCGCCAGTAGGTCCAATAGGTCCTGCCTCTCCAGTTGGTCCGACAGGTCCGGCGGGCCCTGCCTCGCCGGTGACTCCATTCAAGTGAGAACCATCACCGTAAAAAACTCCTCCACTGAACACCGCGGCGGTTGCTACACCGGTCATGTTAATATTGACCGCGTCAAAAACCGCGCCTGCCGCCCCGGATGCTACTCCGGCCAGAGGCGCATAAATAACCTCAAGCGTGCCCACACCGGTTATCGGACCTCCGACGAGGCCGGCGCCGCTGTCCACAAAGGTCACGGAACCGGAGCCGCTTCCGGCGGACGATATCGTTATTGTCTGTCCTGACTGGGTAATGCTGACATTGTTTCCGGCCGCCAGAACAACAGCATCGGTCAGCCCGGTCGCGCCGGATGACGCTATCGTAGTTACCGCAACGCCGGATTCTATCGCGGAAGCGGATTCGGCGGATGCCGCGCGGAAGGCGTAGCCGACCGAAACCAGGCGGGTCCTGGGGTTGAATGTTTCGAATCCCGAGCCGGTGTCTACTTCGATCTGCAGGTATCGGTCCTCCGTCCCGGAGAAAACATCAGGGGTCAAACTGCTGTTGCCGATAAGAACGCTGAAAACTCCTTCGTCTGAGAGGGGAACGCCGTTTATCGTTTGAGCGCCCCACTCCTGATTGCCGGAGCCGACGCTGGGATCGTCCCAGATCGAGAAGCGGAAATCCGCCGTTCCCGTCTCGGGAGTCCCGACGTTGTTAGTCAGCCTCCCTTCATATGCCAGTCTCTGAGGCACCGCGCCCCAGGCCGCACCCCCCACCACCATTAACAATAATATGATGGACGGAATCAGAATTTTCCTGTTCATATGCATCAACTCCCCTTAAAAAATAAAAAAGCCCCGGGAAACCCCCAAGGGCTCAAGTCGCCACTTCTTGATCTTCTAAACTGAAATTCATACAGGTGGCTCCGGTTGAAATCTTTTGAACCTGGTAATGCTACACTACCAAATATGAGGTGTCAAGTCAATTTTTATTGCGGTGGCAATGAGAATTCCATAACGATCGCGTCTTCATCTTTGTCTGAATAATATCCTTTTCTCACTCTCACCCTGCGGAACCCTGCGCTCTCATAAAGCCTGATAGGGGGCTCATTGGAAATCCTGACCTCAAGATAAAACCTGCCTCCCTTGCTGAGAAGCTCGGACAGCAGGGCTCTGCCTATTCCTCTGCGTCTCAAACCCGGCGAAACGGCTATCCTGATAAGATGCGCTTCATCCAGGACCTTATCCGCGACGACATATCCGGCAATTTTGCCGTCGAGGACGCAGACAAAGCCGTAGCCTTCCTTTACAAATCTCTCGAAATCTTTTTTTTCAAGGGGGGAAGGGAAACACGTTGTTTCAATTGAAATTACCTCGTCCAGATCTCCCGGGGCCATCTTCCGGATCTTAAACGACATGGCTCAGCCGACCGGTATCGTGAAAATGACGGTCGTCCCCTTTCCGGGGCCGCCGGACTCGGCCCAGACTTTTCCGCCGTGAGCCTGAGCGACCTCGCGGGCGATAGCTAGCCCCACGCCTGCCCCGCCGACCTTCCTTGTAAGCGAGCTGTCGATCTGGTAAAAGCGTTCAAATATCTTCTCCAGGTTCTCCCTGGCTATCCCTATTCCGGTGTCTGCGACCGAAACCTTCACATCTTCCCCGCTTACGACAGCGTTGACCTTTATTTCGCCTCCACTGCCGGTGAACTTCACGGCGTTGCCCAGGATGTTTGAAAAAAGCATTCCTATTTTGTCCGGATCGGCATTTATCTCGGGCAGGCCCCTGTCTATCTTAACCTTGATGTTAATGTCCTTTTGAGCGAGCTGGGCGCCCATTGCCTTCACCACGTCATCGATCACGTCCTTAACCGACATCTCCTTCTTGTTTATCTCCATTTTTCCCGTGACCATTCTTGAGAAGTCGAGGAGATTCTGGATGAGCTCCTTCAGGTGATTGCCCTGGGATTTCACGGTTTTCAGGAATTCCTCCTGCTTTTCGGTTATGCTGCCGGCTTTCTTGTTGAGGATAAGGGAAACGAATCCCTCAATAGAAGTGAGGGGGGTGCGCAGTTCGTGGGAAATGGTGGATATGAATTCCGACTTGATCCTTTCGGCTTCCTTTTCCTTTCTCATGTCGTGAAGGACTATGACCATCCCCTGAATGTTTCCGCCGATTCCCTTGAGGAGCGCCCCGTTGAAATTCACCGGTATCTCGGAGCCGCCCTTCGCGTTGAGCACTATGTCAACGTCCTTGAGCCTGCCCTCTTTTCTGACCCTCTCAAGGCAGTCAATGGCGAGTTCACGGTCCCTGCCCGGAAACAGCTTCGGAACAAATCTCTTCCCGACAAGTTCCTTCTCTGAAAATCCAGTGAGGTCCTCCAGGGTCCTGTTTGACATCTCGATAACGCCGTCGCCGTCGACGGCCACGAGCCCCTCGGCCATGGCGGTAATTATGTTCTCCGAGTATGTCTTGAACTGATGGGCTTCTCTCGTCCTCTCCCCTACCTTGTCCTCGAGGGTTTTCCTGTAGCCCTCGGCGCCCTTCCTGTACCTGTCTATCTCGCCCACCATCCTGTTGAACGCCGATGTCAATTCTCCGATCTCGTCGCTGGATGTGACCTTGACCTGTTCCAGCTCTCCGGCGGCGACCTTTACCATTCCGGAGATCAGGGTCCTGAGCGGTCTTGTGATAACTCCGACAAGGAGAGCCGCGACAAAAATACCGATAAGGATAACGCCGGCAGTCACTATGTGCGCCAGCCTGACAAGCCCGGATATGGTATCGTTCATCCTGACAAGTGAAAGCCCGACGCGGACCACGCCGGCTTTTTCCATGTATTCGCCGGACTCGACAGGAAAGCCGATCTCCTCCCTGCGCCTTTCCTCCCTCATTATCATGATAGGAGCGGCGATATCATATATTGGCTCATCGAATATCTCCGACCTGTAGAACCGGACAACCGGCGCCTCGGCATTCACCGCTGCCTTCTCAATGTCGCCTCTCTCGTCATCAGGAATCGGGATGCCGATGTCGCCTTCGGTTACCGCGAGGACGGAGCCGCCCCTCTCGTGAACTATGGTGTATATTACGTCTTCGCCCATCATCGTTCTTTCCATGTTTTCTTTGAGTATCCTCTCGTTGCGGACCAGTACACCGTACTCGCTGTCGTACGCCAGATTCTGCGACAGCTCAATGCCTCTTTGCTTAAGATCCGCCTTGATCCTCGCGATCTCGTTTTGAATGAGGAAATAGCCAAGGACACTGGAGGTGAAGACCACCAGAAGGGCTATGGACAGGAAAAACTTCAGGAAAAGCCCGACTCTCCAGCTTCTCATGAAAGATCTATTTACTATCACTTCAATACCTCGTTAAAATTGGAAAGCTCCGAGGCGGATGGGTTCAGTCCTATCCTCCAGGCCGTTCTGAGATTGATGGACGAAGCCACCCTCCTCGGTCTCGCGACCGGAACCGATTCAACGGGAGCGCCTTTCAGGACCTTCGCCGCCATCTCTCCGGCCTGCCTGCCGACGTCAAGATAGTCGGGTGATACGGAAAGAAGAGCTCCCTCTCTTACAAAATACGAGGAAATTCCGATGAACGGGATCCTGTTCCTCAGGGCGAAAGAGATCACGTATTTTATCGATTTTGAGTTGAACACCGTGCTGTCAGCAACGGACCACAGCGCGTCTATCCTTCCCGAAAGAGAGTTCAGAACTTCAGGTACCCTCGCAGGAGAGTAAACGGGCACGGCGATGAGCTCAACGGTATGGTCCCTGGCGGCCGCCCTGGCCTCGGCAACGGCGGAGCTGGTGTCGGACGGATCGTAGAGAACGCCGATCCTTTTCACCCAGGGAGCTATTCTTCTGAGCGTCTCGAACTGCAGCCAGGGAGAAACGTCAAGCGATACGCCGCTAAAGTTCCCCCTTGCCGCCTTCCTGCCCCTGGTGAAGCCGCTGTCCTCGGGGTACTGGACCATCGTGAAGATCACAGGGAACCTGCGTCCCTCGTTGTACGCGACCTCGGTCGCGGTCGACCCCACCGAAAGAACAAGGTCGGGAGGCGTCTTCTTGATCGAGAGCATGGCGCGGTGCCCTTCTTCCGGGCTGCCCTCAAGATCGTACAGGGTGATGCTGTATTTCACCCCGGCGGCGGTCAGGGCCGACCGGAAGCCGGAGAGCGCCATGGCGTAAGGGGAAGCGCTCCTGCTGAGAAGCACCGCGATGCTTTTCTCCCGAGGCTCATCGCAGCGCCCCTCATGAAAGGCGCAGAGGAAAATGACGGCAAGAAATATTACCGCGGCAATAATCTTGAATATGCTCTTGCTTCTCTTGACCATTCTCGGTTCAATCGCCTCAGCTTACCGGCAGTGTAAAGATGAACGTGCTTCCGCCGCCTATGCCGGGAGACTCAACCCAGATCTGCCCGTTGTGCTTTTCAATTATCTCCCTGGCGATGGAAAGCCCCATTCCGGCTCCGCCCACCACCCTGGTCAGGGCGCTGTCGACCTGATAGAACTTTTCGAACACTTTCTCCAGGTTCTCCTTTGATATCCCTATACCCTCATCCATCACTTTAATCCTGATGTAACCGCGTTCATCCTCCACAGAAATATTTATGGCCCTGCCCCTGGGAGTGAACTTGATGGCGTTTCCCAGGATGTTGCTGAAGGCCCGTGACAGTCTGGCCTTGTCGACAAGCACCTGGGGCAGCCCGTCCTTGATGCCGACCTGAATATTAATATGCTTCTCCTGCAGCTGGGGCTGCATGTCGTTTATCACTTCGCTGATCACGTCTTCCACCTGGGCCGGCTCCGGGTGCAGCTCAAGCCTGCCGGTCTCGATCCTGGAGAAGTCAAGCATGCTCTGGATGAGGCCTTTCAAGTGCGCGGCCTGCCTCTTGACGATACCCAGAAAGTTTTTCTGCTCTTCCGTGACCGCGCCGGCCTTGCCGTTGAGCATCATGGTAACAAAACCGCTGATTGAGGTCAGCGGCGTCAGCAGCTCATGAGTCACGGTTGAAATAAATTCCGTCTTGAGCTTGTCTATCGCCTTCTCCTTTGAAATGTCGCGCATTATCGCCACCACGTTTTCCCCTTCTTCCTGCATTTTGAGAAGCGAGGCGTTTATGCTGACGGGAATTCCGCTCACGAGTTCAAGCTCAAGCCCCTTGATCTCGCCTTTTGTCTTGGCTTCATCAAAGGCCCTGAGAAAGGCTTCCCGGGACGCGCTGGCAAAGAGAACGGGAGTGATGTCCAGCCCGATAATCTCCTCCCTGGTCAGGCCGGTCATTCTCTCAACCGCCTTGTTTATCTCCTTTATCCTGCCGCTGACGTCCAGTATGACAAGCCCGTCAAGAAGCGTGGCAATGACATTCTCCGAGAATTTCTTTTCCCTCTCGAACTTTCTCGTCCTCTCCTGTATCAGGTCGGTTGAATAGCCTGAGATAAAAGCCACGAAGTAAAAGAAAAGAATGTTGGCCGCGACTATCCCGAACTGATGCAGCCCGTCCAGGCGGAACCCGAAGAGGGGGTTATGCGGTATCAGGTTGTAAAATTCAAGCGCCACAATCGCGGAGTAGGCTATGCTTGAAACGAAGGCGACAAAATAACACGCCTTTCTGGAAAGCATTATGCCGGCGATGATTATTATCAGCGGGTAGGCCACGCTGAAGAAGGCAAATTCAATCCCGCCGAGATAATGGATTATGAGCGATATGAGAACAATGTCAATTATCAGGTGAGTGTAGGTCAGGGCTCCCAGGGCCTTGACTCGCTTCGTCAGGAAAGCGTACGGCTGATTGACAAAGGCCTCAAGGAAGCAGCATGAAGCGAAGGGAATGAAAGGAAAACCGAAAATGTTTATCTTTCTTACGAAGAAGTAAACTATGAAGACGAAGCCGGCAGCCAGCATCCTGACACGGAACATCCACCTGAACCTCTCCAGCATCTGGTATCGCTGAGTGTTAAAACCTTCCATGGCCAGGCCCTCCGATATTTATTATTTCGGCTCTGAATCGCCCTTGAGGTCCTTTTCGGACAGGAGCTTCTTCACCCTTGACACAAGCTCAATCGGATCAAAGGGCTTTGATATGTAATCATCGGCGCCTTTCTCAAAGCCGAGCATCCTGTCCTCTTTCCTTACCTTGGCTGTGACCATTATTATGGGTATCTTCATGAACTTAATGTTGTGCTTGAGAAGCTGGCAGACCTCAAAGCCGTCCACTCCGGGTATCATGACGTCGAGCAGGATCAGGTCGGGCTTTTCCTTTTCGACCGAGCGAAGCGCGGTTATTCCGTCGTGAACAACGGCGACATCGAAACCTTCCGACTGCAGGGCGAACTTAAGCAGCTCGACCGTCGGAAGGTCGTCCTCAACTATAAAGATTTTATTTGCCATGCTGTCGGAACTTCTCCTTCTCGGATTCTATCACTTTAATATCATATTTACAATTTACGCACTTTATCGCCGTTAAACTCCCTTATATTAGGGCTGTGCGAATAGACGGGGGCCAGGGCAAGAGGATCTCCGCAGCATCCTCCCTTGAGTTTTGCGGCGGCAAGGCGCGCCACGGCCGAAGCCCGCGGCTTCACGCCGGAAACAAGGCGGGCGCGTCCCGAAATCCTGGAGACAACTTCCTCCAGTTTTCCGGATTCAACTACGAAGTCCTCGGTCATCCTCCTGAGGGATCCTGTGCCGGAGAATACGGCTGCGTTCAATTCTCCTCCCCTTGCGGGCATTGAAACAACGGCAAGTTCATCGCCGATCGACGAGTCAACGGCAACGGCATCAAGAGTTGAGATCCCAACAGCGGGGACCCCTAATCCCTGAGCCAGTCCCTTGGCGACCGCAATGCCTCCGCGCAGGCCGCTGTACGAACCCGGGCCTTCCGTCACTGCCGCGGCGGAGAGTTCGCTCTTCGTCCTGCCGGACTTTTTGAAGAGCTCGCCGACCGCGACGACAAGCTCCTCAGTGCTCGCAACTTCGATCTCGGCGAGCGTCTTTTCTCCGTCAATGAGAGCGGCTTCAATCGGCCTGTCGGCCGAGCTTATTCCCAATATCAGCAAGCCCGCCTCCTGATCCTGATCTTTCTTTTTTTCTCCCCGAGCGGGTCTATCAGGACCTCAATGGTGTTTTCCGGTAGAATGCCCTTCGCCTTTTCCGCCCACTCAATGGCAACCACCCCTTGGCGGTCAAAATATTCCGGGAGATTGATATCGATGACCTCCTTGTTTCCGCGAAGCCGGTAGAGGTCCACATGGAACAGGGGTATCCTGCCGTTGTACTCATTGATGATGATGAAGGAAGGGCTCGAGACAAATTCCGAAACCCCGAGGCCTTCGGCCAATCCCTTGATGAAAGTGGTCTTACCGGCGCCCAGTTCGCCGCTTATCGCGACGACGTCTCCCGGGGAAAGCTTTTTGCCCATCTCCATCCCGGCCGCTCTGGTGTCGTCGGGAGAGGAGGTGAAAAGATCGGGGCTCACCAGCGCTCGTAATCGTCAGGAGCGCTCTGTTTTATCTCGCCGAATCCGGGGAGCTCATCATCATAGCGGTCTCCCGACTCCGCCTTTTTCTCTTCATACAGCTCTCCCATTGTCTTTTCAAGCGTGGGATGGACCGCGTCGGGAGCTATCTCGGCCAGAGGCATTAGCACGAAAAGCCTTTCGTGCAGGAGCGGGTGCGGTATCTGAAGCTTGTCATCAGAAATTATGTCGTCATCATAAAGAAGAATGTCCAGGTCAACAGTCCTGGGGCCCCATTCGACCTCTCTCTCCCTCCCAAGCGTATTCTCTATTTCCTGCGCGGCCGCCAGAAGCTTTTGGGGAGAAAGACTGGTCTCAATCTCGACCGCCGCGTTGAGGAACGGAGGCTGGTCCTCGTTGCCCTCGGGCTCTGTCTCAAAATTGGAGGATCTCTTCGTCACCTTGACCCCGGAGATCTTGTTAAGGAGAAAAACGGCTTGTTCAATGAATTCTTCCCTCTCGCCCACGTTGGAGCCTATTCCAAGATAGACCACGCTTGGCCCGCCTTTTTTCGAAGATTTTGTCTTCTTTGTCCTGCCCCGCACTCCCGCCCTGGATTTTGGCTTTTTTGGCATTCCTGACTTTGCCTTGGCAGTCATTCTAAGATCCTCCCTTTTTCTCAGCGCCTCGCTATGGCGTCAGCCATCCTTGCAACCCTGACAATCTGCCCGACGTCGTGAACCCTTACTATGTCCGCTCCGTTCTGGATTGAAACCGCAACGGTCGCCGCCGTGCCTTCAAACCTTTCGCCAGCCGGAAGCTTGAGAACATTGCCGATAAAAGACTTTCTTGACGTCCCGACCATCACGGGGACACCCAGGCATTTAAGCTCTCTGAGCCTCGCTAATATCTCGAGATTGTGTCCGGTCGTCTTGCCGAACCCGATCCCGGGATCGATTATCAGATTACTTCTCGGAACGCCCGAATCTTCAGCAATTTTAATGCCTTCGCAGAAATATTCAAGTATTTCGCCGATGAGGTCCGGATACTCGGGATTCCTCTGCATGGTGCGCGGATTGCCGCGCATGTGCATGAGAATCAGCGCAGCCCCAAAATCAGCCGCAACTTTAGCAATTTTCCTGTCCGAATGCAACCCTGAGACGTCGTTGATGATTTTCGCTCCGGCTTGAAGCGCCCGGCGGGCAACGAGAGATTTTGTGGTATCTATCGAAATGGGTATCTTAACTAATTTCTTCAGGCGCCGTATGACGGGGACGACCCTCCTGAGCTCATCTTTCGCCGAGACTTTTTTCGCCCCGGGCCTCGTGGACTCGCCGCCGACATCTATGATGTCGGCTCCTTCGTGCGCCATTTCGATCCCGCGCGCCACCGCGGCATCCTCGGAAAAGTGCCTGCCTCCGTCGGAAAAGGAGTCGGGGGTCACGTTCAATATCCCCATCACGCGGGTTCTTCGCGTGCCCGGCTGTTTATTATGCCTCCGGAGAGAGTCGTTGATCTTTTCAGCGAGTTCGGGCAGGCCGAACTGATGACGCCTGAGCTTCGCGGCAAGCTCGGAGAACTGCCTGAGAGTGCCAAAGACGATCACATCGGTGGATTTGACGGAATAAGCGATGGTTCCGTGGGAGACGGCGGCTTCTCCCCCTCTTGACAACATTTCCTGCTTAAGTATGTTGGCGGCAATGGGCTTGACCCCGGACAATTTGACGGCGCGAAAGACTCCCTTTGGGGCCATGACGCGAACGCCCTCGGAATGGACTCCGATCTTCCTCAGCTCATCGCGGACATCTTTCTCATTATTAAGAAGCAGTATTCTCGGAGGTGGTGTCATATCGAAAAATCACAGCTCAGATATAGCTATTCCGAAACTGAAATACGTGTCGTTGAGCTCCAGCCTGTCGAAGGACTCATCCTGAACCGTGCCGACGGTGTTCATGAGACCGGCCTCTATGAACAGGTACTCGGCCCTGAGCCCGACGAAGAGCTGATGCCCTATTCCCGGATTCACCGAGACTTCGTGCCCGCCTGTCTCGCTGTGAAGGGACCAGAACGACATGTTCAATCCGCCGCCCAGATAAACCTCGGAGTCGCGGTCCAGCTCAAAGTGGCCGACGACGTTGAAGTAGAGCGGATTGGAATTGACATACCATCTGTATCCGGCCAGGTTGTCGTAGCTTCCTTCCACAAGGTACCAGGTGAAGCCTCCTTCGAGCTCAAGCTCTTTCATCAGGTACAATCCGGCGGACGCTCCAAGGCCCGCCCTCATTCCAACGCTCTCCGAATTGCTGTCCTGCCTCATTGTGCTCCCGGCCAGGGCGGCATAGAAAGAAAATTCAGCCTTCTCAATTTCATCAAAAGCCTGTGCGCCGCCTGAGGACAAGGAAAGGGCAATAACGGCCATAATTGCGCAAATTGCTTTGATTCTCATGATTTCCTCCTCAAGAATGTTTGATGAGAACCTTTTTAACATATTCGGGAAGATTTTCAAGCCCGTTTTCAGCTATGTCATTCAGTATCGGGGCCGTCTGTATGCTGTACCTCCTGGTTATTCCTTCCGGATCAAGCCCCGGCCAGCCCCAGCACGAGGAGTGAATGATGCCGTCCTGAACATAGGATATGTTATCGATCGTTGTGGGGCGCATCGTCTCGATGGGAGACTGCCCCTCGGGATTGGATATCAGGTCCAGGATCAGCGAGCCCGGCTTGAAGAGCTTGAGCATAGCTCTTTTCACCAGCAGGACCTTGCCTCTTTTTTCCATCGGCCAGTTAAGCCCGTTGACCAGTATGTCCGTACCCGGTATGTGCTTCTCCATCTCATAGATCTGCTTCTTGTTGAGAACTATGACGCGCGCGAACTTTCTCGCCGCCGCTCTCATCGCGCCCCACGCCACCACGCCGTAGCCCATGATCTTGACCGCGCACCCTGCGGGATCCTTTTTCCACAGCTCAAAGCCCTTGTTCATGGCCAGATATCCCGTGTCGTGAAGTGCCTCTATCATTCTGTCGCCGAGAGGATTTCTTATTTGCTCCATGGGAATGGCATTTATCCTGTATTTTTTCAGCAGGGCTGACAGTTCCGGCCTGCCGGGCAGGTGCAGCATTGAGAATATCGTTGATCCGGAACGCATGAGCTTCAATTCTTCTTCATTCGGGGACTTGATCCTGACCACTATGTCCGAGGAATATATTTCCTTTTTTCCCCTGACATTAACGCCGACCCTCTCATAGTCTTCATCCCCTATCCCTACGCCTTTCCCGGCGCCCTTCTCCAAAAGGATCTCATGCGATCCGGAGAGGTCCCTTAGCTCTTCCGGCCTGAGGATGACTCTCTTCTCCCCCGGTCTGTTCTCCGCCGCTATGCCGATCTTCATTTAACGCTCCTATACGTCATGATAGGTGAAAAGACGGCCCTCAAAGTTCTTGAACCTGTAAGTTTTCCCCTTCTTCGACACAACGTAATCCGGAAGGAGGCGGAGCTTTCCCCCTCCACCCTCCAGGTCAATTATCAGGTGCGGAACCGCGAGGCCGGAGGTAAATCCAATAAGCTTTCTCATTATTCTTCGCGCCCTCTTTATGGACACTCTGAAGTGATAAGTGCCCCTGACCGCGTCCGGAATATATATATAGTAGGGGCGGACCCTGATCTTCAGCAGCTCCTGGCCAAGCTTTTTCAATGTCTCCGGATCGTCGTTGACCCCCTTGAGGAGGACCGACTGGTTGCCGAGCACCATGCCCGAGTCGGCAAGCATCCCGCAGGCTTTCGCGGCCTCAGGCGTTATCTCGTCAGGATGATTGAAGTGCGCCAGAAAATAAATGGGGCCGTACTTCTTGAGCATCCCGCAAAGTGCCGGAGTGATCCTCTGCGGAAGCGTGCACGGGGTGCGGGAATCTATCCTGATTATGTCAACGTGCCTGATCGACCTGATCTTCCTGATGTATGATTCAAGCTTTCTGTCATCAAGGAGAAGGGGGTCGCCGCCCGATATTATCACGTCCCTGATCCCCTTATGGCTCTCTATGTACCTGACGGCCCTCTTGAAGTCCCTGTCCTTTAAGGTGGTGTATCGCTTTCCCACCTTCCTCTTTCTGGTGCAGAACCTGCAGTAGGTGGAGCAGACGTTGGATATAAGGAGCAGCGCCCTGTCGGGATAGCGATGGACGAGGCCGAAGAAGGGGCTGAATTTTTCCTCAAGGAGCGGATCCCCGACGCCTTTCCCGTCGCGCAGCTCCCTGAGATCGGGTATGCACTGCTTCCAGACCGGATCTCCCTTTTTTTTGATGAGGCTGAAGTAATACGGATTCACCCTCATGGGATATTTCCGTATCACCCTCTCAATATCATGAATGTCCGATCTGGAAAGCTGCCTTAAGCCCCTGACGCTGGAAATGCTTTCGGAGAAGATGCGTTTCCAATCCTGCATGGCCCTATGCCCTCCTTATGAGCTCAAGTGCCTCCTCCGCATTGATAAATCTACCATATTTTTTAAGGATCCATAGCGTCCATTTTAATTTTCGGACCATGCCGCTCCTGGCGAAATCATAAGTGTGCGCCATGACCGAAACAATAACGTCTTTGTCCGCCGCACTGCGCTTTAGCGCCTTCGCGGCGGCCCATATTGACAGGAGAGAATTGATCTCCGGATAGAGTTTTGTTTTCCCCGCCGAGCCGAGGGGCACTTCAAAGACGCCGCTGTCGCCCGGCTTCCTGTGGTCCTCGCGGCTCATCCTGTAAAAATTATCCGAAGCCCCTCTCCAGTCCGAGACCGTCCTGCCGTTCCGGACAAGATGCCTGCCCGGATCGCACGAGAAATCCAGCTTAAGCCCGTTGGCTTCCAGAATGGGTATAGACTTTGCGTCAAACGCCATATAACCGCCGCGATAGGCGATCGGCAAAAACCCGGCATGCTTCAATCCGTTTGACAGAGAAGTGATCGAATCGTCAAGCTTCCCGGGATCCTCCTCGTGGGAGTGGACGCCGATACTGCCGCCGCCCCTTTCTATCCTCTGCCACCTTGAAATCAGACCGCTCCCCAGGAAGAAATCACCCGCGACAGGAGAAGCGTGAACGAAATGGATGAACCTGCCGCCGAGGTTGCGCGAGGCGAAATCTATCTCCCTGTCGATGAGAGGCATGATCCTGCGGGCGTCCGGAGCCCGATCGCCATGAGGCCTGAAGTACTCGTCCCAGTCGCCGTCCACCGTGAAGACGAAATACAGCATCTTAACTAGGTCTTGTTGACGTAGAGGGTCTGCGTGGGATACGCGAACTCAATTCCGCGCTTCTCGAACTCGTCCTTCAGGGCAAGGTTGATCTCCTGCTGGATGTCCATGTACTTGTTATAGTCGCTGCCGAAGATGTAATAGACGACCTCAAACACCAGGCTGAAATCGCCGTATGAGTAGAAATGCGCCCGGTCGAAAGTCGTGTCCTTGACCTCTGAAATTATGCCCCTTACGGCGGAAGGGATCTCCTTGAGCTTGCCCGACTCCGTCTGATAGGTGACTCCGAACTGGAAGGAAACCCTTCTCTTCTCCATCCTCCTGTAATTTCTGACCCTGGAATTGGTCAGGTCGGTGTTCGAGAAAACTATTTGTTCTCCTCCCAGGCTCCTGATCCTGGTGGTCTTTACCCCGATGTACTCGACCGTGCCAAGGTAGTCTCCCACAATAATGAAGTCTCCGATCTCAAATGGCCTGTCCAGGAATATAGCGAAGTAGCTGAACAGGTCGCCGAGTATGGCCTGCGCTCCAAGGGCAACGGCGATACCGCCGATCCCGAGTCCGGCGATCACGGCGGATATCTTGATCCCCAGGTTGTCCAGGAGCAGGACTATGCCTAAGCCCCAGACCACAACGTTGATGACCGTTATCACGCCTTTTATGGCCCTGAGTTTCTCCTTGTCCCTCACCTTCTTCAGCCAGTAGGAGCTGAGCGCGAAGTTAACCACGGCAACAACGACCCTGATGCCGAACAGCGTAAAGACAACGAGGCCGGTTATGTCCATTGAGCGCTGAACAAGCGGCTCTACGCTCAGAAGCCTTAGGCTGAAGTAAAGAACGGCAAAGTAGAAAAAGAGGAATGACGGATCGTCGAAAAGCCCCACAATAAGGTCGTCAATTCCCGTCTTCGTGGACTTGGCAAGACCCTTAAGTCTGCGAAGCGCGAACCTGCGGAAGGCCCAGACAGCCAGAAATCCCGCGGCAAGCGATACGGCGAAATAAACGTAGTCCTCAATCCGGTTTTGCGCGGCGGTGCTTGAAAGCATTTTCCACAAGTTTATTCCTTTATCAAGCATAACAGTCCACCTTTACTTATAAACGTCGGTCCAGCACGATGTGCACAGGTCACTGAGCGGTTTGCCTATAGCCGCGGCCATGTCTTCGAGAGTATTGTACGCGAGGGAGTCGACTCCTATGTATTTCCTGATCTGCTCGACCGATTTGTCGTGAGCGGCAAGCTCTTTCTTGCCCCTCGTCGATATCCCGTACCTGCACGGGGCCTTGAGCGGAGGGCACGCGATCCTTACGTGAATTTCCTTGACGCCCCACCTGCGGAGCTTGACCACCAGATCGTTCTTCATCTGGGTCCCGCGGACGATCGAATCGTCGCACAGGACGACCCTCTTTCCTTTGATCTTCGGACCGACAGGTATAAGCTTTATCTTCGCTTCTCTGTCCCGCTCCTTCTGGGTCGGCTTGGTGTAAGACCTTCCGGAATAATCGTACTTTACGAATACGTTATCGTAAGGAATTCCCGACTCCTGGGAATAGCCTATGGCGTGCCCGATCCCCGAATTGGGAACGGCGCAGACGATATCGGCCTTCACGGGATAGCGCCTGGCAAGGGCCGCTCCGGTGTTCCGCCTCGCGATGTCAACGCTCTGCCCGTCAATTATTGAAGTGGCGTTTGCGGTGTAGACCCATTCAAAGGAGCAGTACTGCAGCATGTCCGGCTTTATCCTCTTCACCGTCTTGAAGGCGCCGTTTTTGAGAAGCACGATCTCTCCCGGTTCAACGTCGCGTTCTATGTTGATGTCAAGGTTGTTGAACGAACACGACTCTGAAGCCGCGGCTACAGCTCCGTCGCTTCTCTTTCCAAGTATCAGGGGCCTGTAGCCCCTTCTGTCCCTCGCGACGTAAACACCTTCCTTTGTCAGCAAGGCGAGAGCATAAGACCCTTTTATGGTGTTCGCCATCTTATCTATGCCATCGGCAAAATCCCTGCCGGTCGCGATGAGCTTGGCGATTATCTCTATGGCGGAGCCTGTTGAGAACGAATGCCCTTCGGATTTCAGTTTTTCGAATATCGACGAGGCATTAATGATGTTTCCGGAGAAGCAGACGGAGAACTCGCCGAGCTTCGAGTCGACAAGAATCGGCTGGCGGTCCTTGAGAGATGCGTGACCTATCCCCATCGTTCCCTCAAGCCCCTCAAGGTCGTCGGCGAAGCGCTCCCTCACAAGCCCCCTGTGGGTCCTTATTTTGATCTTTCTCCCTGAAGAGGTGGAAAAGCCCGAATACTCCTGCCCTCTGTGCTGCAGGTAAAAAGTGCCGAGAAAGAGGTCCTCGATTATGTTCTTCTTTGAAACCAGCGCAAAAACTCCGCAATTGTCATGAAACATTCGGGGTTCTCCCTTCGATTTGAATTACTGAGCGAGGCAGCACAGGGAAAGTCTACAACAAAAGCAATTTCAGGTCAAACCTGGTACAGGGTGAGCTTCAGCACCCTTCTGGTGGCGCCCGTCACTTTGAAGGCGTCGTCTATCCTGTGCCCCGCGACCCAGATGATTTTCTTTTTTGCCTCGACGATCGGGACCAGGTTCTTTTTTGAAGAAGGTATTTTTTCGTCGGTCATAAAATCCTTGAGCTTCTTCGATCCGCCTATCCCGAAAGGAGAAAACCTGTCCCCCGGCCGCCTGCTTCGAACCGTTAGAACCTTTCCGGTCTTCGCGATATCAAGGACCGCGACATTCCTTCTCTTCAGCTTGAGGCGCTTCGGCACCGCCGCGGCCTCGGCCTTTATCCCCAATCCCGCCTCCTTTATGTTCACCTTCCCCGGAATTTTTAATTTATACGTAAAGGCGCGGGCGCGCTCCTCAATCGGCCTGGACGAGGTGATTTCCAGCTCGTCGCCGTTCCCGGACGCGAAAACGCCTGACGGCAGGTGAAGTTCCCATTTTTTGTCGTCCGGAAGCTTTGAGATCATGCCGTCGACGTGAGTGAACGTCACGTTCTCAAGATCCCCCTTGACCGACTCTATGGCAGACCTCAGAACGTAGCGCCTGACGGAGTCCGGGAACATCAGGAGCTTGTCGATGTCCAGCCTGATCGAGCCTTCGACAGACCGGATGGTCGCGCCGTGGAGGGCCTTTGTCGATATCGTTTTAAGATAGTCGTAATCGGCCCCCAGCATCTCGACGGTCCTTAAAATAGACCTGCGGGCGTTCGGATTGATTGAGTTGAGGGCGGGGATCAACTTGCGCCTGATCCTGTTACGCAGGTATTTAGTGTCCGAATTGCTCTTATCGGTCCTTGGCCTGAGCCTGTTCTTCCTGCAGTACGCCTCCACATCGCTCCTCCAGGAATCTATGAGAGGCCTTACTATTCTGCCTCTCCTTGGCGGAATGCCAAGAAGCCCCCTGGCTCCAGTCCCCGTAACAAGCCTCATGAGGACGGTCTCGACGTTATCGTCAGCCGTGTGGCCGACGGCTATCTTTGCGGCCCCGGCATGAACCGCGGCTCCCTCAAGGAATTTGTACCTGACTCTCCTGGCCGCGTCCTCCATTGAGAGTTTTAGCTCTTTCGCCACGGCCGGGACGTTGACGCTTGCCGTCCTGAGCGGCACATTCAATTTTCCGCACAGCCCCGCAACGTACTTTTCATCCGCGTCGGCGTCCGAGCCGCGTATCATGTGATTGAGGTGCGCCGCCGTGAGGCTGAAACCGAGGCTTTTTAGCAGGTGCAGAAGGGCAACGGAATCGGGGCCTCCCGATACGGCCACCAGAACCCGATCATTCCTGGAGATCAGGCCGCGGTCTCTGATGGTCTTGAGGACTCCCTTCCGAAGTTTAGGCTTATTCCCCACCCTTGTGAACTAGGTCGGAGATATACGGAATGGAGAAGTATTCTCCCATGTAAGAGCGGTACGCGCAGTAAAGAGCGTATATCCACATGAGTAGCATCATCAGACGGGCAAGCGAGTTAAGGAAAGGAATGTAAGCGATGCCCCATATAACGTCGAGAACCACTCTCATCACAATCCATATGACGACTATGGCGATCCACAGGAAGAGGGCCTGGGAGCCGTGGAAACCCGTGAATTTTTCCTTTCTTTTCTCCGTCAGTATTATATAGAGAGAAAATATCCCTATCGCGTAAGCCGCCGCGGCAAGCATCTTGTCCTCGTCCTTTATGTTTCCCTCGTCCATCGCGGGATCACTCCTTTCGTTTATTCTGGCGGCGGGTGGATTCGAACCACCGACACGACGGGTATGAGCCGTCTACTCTGCCCCTGAGTTACGCCGCCCGGTTCAGGCTACTCCTTCTGCTCAACCAGGGTCGAAGACCTGAAGTAATAGTCCAGGCAACCGGAGCCTTCGGCATTCACGGTTTCGCGTTTTGTTATCCTTGTCCCGAGAAAGTCCATCCGCTTGACCGTTTTATCCCTGGACAAATAATACTGGAGGTCGACGGGCTTTCCGCTCTCAAGTTTCTTATCGAGAAGCTCGCTTCCTTTATTGAGGCGAATCGTCCCCTCGATCAGATCGCCCGTGTATGACATCAAAGTGCCGCTCTCGTCGGACGTGACTATGGTCGCGCCCCTCCTGATGTCATAGCTGAAGTCGACTAAACCCTTGAGCTCCTTATCGCCTATCAGAACGGTCTTCTCGTTGGTGAAGAACGTTATCTTCACGGTCTCCGCGGAAGCGAAGCAGGCAAAAGCCAGTATCACAAGTGAAGCAGCCGCAAGAGATCTGATTGATCGGACATTCATCGCATGCCCTCCTTTTTAACCCGGCAATTATAGCACAAAAGGTTTTTGCAGTAAATTTCAAAAAATAATTGCAAGAGCATGGCCTTTTTGTTAGAATCAGTTTGGTTAGCTGTAAATTCCCGTTGGAGGGACGCTTTGGAAGACAAGGTAAGAATCCTGGTGGTGGATGACGAGGCTTCGGTGCTTGAGTCCTTTAAGATGATACTCACAATAAAGGACTATGACGTCTATGCCTTTCCGGACGGCCCCAGCGCCCTCAAGACCATCGAGCCGGGAAAATACGACGTGGCCTTCGTTGACCTCAGGCTTCCCGAGATGGACGGGATCGAGGTCCTAAAGAGGATAAAAGAGGCCGACTCCTCTATTGAGGTTATCATAGTCACCGCCTACGGCTCGGAAGAATCGCACGCGAACGCCATAACCCTGGGCGCCCTGGAGTACCTGAGAAAGCCCTTCCTGATGGAAGAGATATACGAGCTGGTTGAGAGGGGACTGCAAAAGAGAAGGGCCAAGGCCAGGAAAAAAGAAGCTCCGAAAAAGGAACCTCCAAAGATCCACTAGGATATTGCCAGCATCCTCTTTATGGCTTTCTCCGCTTTCTTCCTTACGGGTTCGGGAACCTCTACTTTATGTTTGGCTTCCTCAAGCGACCATAGGACCTTCTCGATCGTCGTGAGCTTCATGTTTGGGCAGACCGCCTTGCCGGAAGCCGCAACGAACTTCTTGCCGGGGTTCTCCTTGCTGAGGCGGTGCAGTATTCCCGTCTCGGTACCCACTATGAACTTTTTGGCGCCCGACTTCGCCGCGTGAGACACCATTCCTTCGGTGGAAAGGACCTTGTCGGCCAGCGCGACGACATCCGGAGTGCACTCGGGATGGACCATGACCTCCGCGTCAGGATTTTCCTTCTTCAGTCTTCTTATGTCATCGGCAAGTATGGCGACGTGCGAAGGGCAGTAGCCGTTCCAGAAGATGAATTTCTTCCCGGGAACCTGCTTTGAAACGTAATTGCCCAGATACATATCGGGAACAAAAAGGATCTCGTTTGAGTCCTTGAGCGACCTGACGACTTCAACGGCGTTCGCCGAAGTGCAGCATATGTCGCTCTCGGCCTTGACCGCGGCGGTTGAATTGACGTACGTGACAACGGTCGCCTTCGGGAACTTCTTCTTCTCGCTGATGAGCTGTTCGGCGGTTATCATGTCGGCCATCGGGCACCCGGCGTCCGGATCCGGCATTACGACGGCCTTTCGCGGATTGACTATCGCCGCGGTTTCCGCCATGAAATGCACGCCGCAAAACACTATGAGATCGGCCTTGGTTCTCGACGCCTGCATGGACAGGCCGAGCGAATCTCCCGTGTAGTCCGCGATGTCCTGCACCTCGCCTCTCTGGTAGTTGTGGACAAGTATTACGGCGTTGCGCTTTTGCTTAAGTTGATTTATTTTCTCTGTCAGCTTGCTCATTTCAGCTTCCTGTCGATTATTCCCCCGCCGATCACAGCTTCTCCGTCGTAAAGCACAACGCTCTGTCCGGGCGTTATCGCGTGCTGAGGGGTCCCGAAGGTCACCCTGGCTCTTGAACCCATTAGCGGTTCAACCAGGGCGTCGGCTTCATCGGCATTATATCGTATTTTTGCTCCGGCTTCGAATTTTTTGGCGGGAGCCGCTCCTGAAACGTATCTCATTCCGGACGCCTCAAGCTCCGTCCCGAGCGCGTCTTCCCTGGTTCCGATTATTACCGCATTCCTCTCAATGTCCAACGCCGTCACGTATAGAGGTTCGGCATTGGAAATTCCGAGGCCCTTCCTCTGCCCCACAGTATAATGGATCAAACCCCTGTGCCGCCCAATAACGCTGCCGTCAGGACCTATGATCGGTCCGGGCCCGGCTTTTACTCCCCTTGCTTTCTCGAGAAATCTCCCGTAATCGTCATCTGGAATGAAGCATATCTCCTGGCTTTCCTTCTTGGCGTGGACCGGAAGGCCTGATCTCTTCGCTATCTCCCTCACTTCCTCTTTTGTAAGGTCTCCGTTGGGAAACACGCACTTTGAAAGCACATCCTGGCCCAGTGAATAAAGCATGTAGGACTGGTCCTTCTTCCTGTCCGCCCCCTTGAGAAGCCGGAATGATCCTCCGGATTTAGATACCCTGGCGAAATGGCCTGTTGAGATGAGATCGGCGGAAAGGCGCTCCGCCTCCTTAACAAGAGAAGCGAATTTGACGGCCCTGTTGCATCTGACGCAGGGGTTGGGAGTCCTTCCGGATGAATACTCGGAAACAAAATTACCGACGACTTCGCGGTCGAACAATTCGGAGTTATCAAGAACAAAATGTTCGATTCCGAGGGCCTCTGCGACCTTCTTCGAGTCATCTACGGCGGGAAATCCTATCCGCATCGTCACTCCGATGACATCGTGGCCGCGCTCCTTGAGCACCGCCGCCGCAGAGGACGAATCAACGCCGCCGGACATCGCCACAAGAACTCTCACGGCTTTTTGTACAGGGGGGACATTGCCCTGAGCTTTTTGACTATGCCGGGAAGGATCTCAAGAACGTAGTCTATGTCGGATTCCGTCGTGAGCCTCCCCAGGGTGAGCCTGAGCGAACCGTGCGCCAGGTCGTGGGGCAGTCCCATTGAGAGAAGAACGTGGGACGCCGCAAGCGAGCCCGAGGTGCACGCGGAGCCGGACGAGGCGGCCACGCCCATCAGGTCCAGATTAAGCAGCATCGACTCGCCCTCAACGTACTTTATGCTGAAGTTGGCGTTGTTCGGAAGCCTCATCACGGGATGCCCGTTCAGAAAAGACTCGTCGATCGAGCCAAGGACACCTTTTATTAATTTATCCCTAAGGGGGATCAGGTGATCTGTTCTTTTTTTCATCTCGGCTCTCGCGAGCTCGGCGGCGGCGCCGAACCCGACTATGCCGGGCACGTTCTCGGTGGACGCCCTCTTCCCCTTCTCCTGCCCTCCCCCCATCATGTACCGGTCTATCCTTGTCCCCTTTCTAACATACAAAGCGCCAACGCCCTTGGGCCCGTAGAGCTTGTGGCCGGAAATCGAGAGAAGGTCTACTCCAAGGGAGTTGACGTCGGTCTCAACGGCTCCGGCGGTCTGAACCGCGTCGGTATGGAAAAGGGCTCCCCTTGACCTTGCAACCTTTGAAAGCTCCGCTACCGGTTCAATCGTCCCGGTCTCGTTATTCGCATGCATTACGGAAACGAGGACAGTATCATCTCTCAGCGCCTTTTTCAGGTCCGCAGGATCGACCATTCCGAACCTGTCCACCCTGACTTCGGAAATCTCCCATCCGCTTTTCCCTAGATGCCTTACGGGGTCCTGAACGGCATGATGCTCAATGGGCGTGGTGACGATGTGCTTGCCTTTTCTCCCGTTTGCGCAAGCAGTCCCGATTACCGCCCAGTTGTCGGACTCGGTTCCGCCGGACGTGAAGTACATTTCGTCCGCCCCGGCGCCGACCAAAGAGGCGATCTTTCCCCTCGCCTCCTCAACGGCCTCGGAAGCCTCCTGACCGAACGAATGAACGCTGGACGGATTTCCGTACATGCCGGAAAAGTACGGCTTCATGGCTTCAACGACTTTTTCGTGCGCGGGAGTGGTCGCCGCGTAATCCATGTATATTTTTTTCATCCCAAAACCTCGTTCATGCTTCCGGTCCTGTAGCCTTTAAGGTCCAGCGTTACGTAAGTGAACCCGAGAGATTCAAGCTTTGCCGACATGTCATCCATAATGTCTTCATCCAGAAACTTCGGAATTTCACTTTTTCCAACCTCCACCCTCGCGGTGTTCCCGTGATGCCTCACCCTTACTTCCCTGAAGCCCATTCCGCCTATATAGCTTTCGGCGTCAGCTATCATCTTAAGGATTTCCACGGTGATCCTCGTGCCGTAAGGGACGCGGGAGGCAAGGCAAGCCAGCGAAGGCTTGTCCCAGGTCGGCAGTCCGAGCTCCCGCGACAAATCCCTGATTTCGTGTTTTGCTAATCCCGCCTCGGCAAGGGGGCTCCTCACGCCGAACTCTTTTTTTGCCCCTGATCCGGGCCTGAAATCATTCATGTCGTCGGAGCTGGATCCGTCGGCTAAATGATTCAATCCCTCTTTCCCGGCTATTCCGGCGAGCATTGCGAAAAACGCTCTCTTGCAGAAATAGCACCTGTCGCGGCCGTTCAGGAGAAATTTCTCGTCCAACATTTCCTTGGTCCCGATAACTTCATGCCTGACGCCAATCGATTTCGCGAGCTTCACCGCGGATTTGGTCTCGCCGGACGGATGGATCTCGGACGATGCGGTAACGGCAAGCGCTTTCTCCCCCAGCACTTCTGAGGCGATTTTCAGCAGAAGGGTCGAGTCCACACCGCCGGAAAAAGCCACCAGAACGCTTTCCATTTCGCCCAGAATACCCCTTAGTTTTGAGAGCTTGACCTTCAATTCAAGACCTTCACTATTCTGGCGTTGCAGGCCCTTTTCTTCCTGAGCCGCCTGTCGTACACCCATAAAAACAGAAAGGAGATCGCGAGAAAGGCTATCGATAAAGAAATGGCCGGGATCTCGGACCCGAATAAGCCGTGCCCCAGAAAATATCCCGCCATTATTGATAAAACCGGGACGATGAACACGAGAAAAGAAGCCCATATGACACCGGAAGCTCCCATCTCAAGCTCAACGTCATCTCCTTCGCGGGCTCCGCACTGGTTCACGGCTCTGACCTCCGCGACACCTCCGCCCCCGCCCATAAGACACCCGCCGCATTTCGCGCAGGCGGAGCTTGAGCTCATTCTCACAACGGCTTCCTCTCCCATCATTTCTTTTACTTTGCCTTTTTCTCTCACAGGCGGGTATTATACCACCATAAGGCGGAATTTTATGCCGATTTTGTCGATAATATATATGAGGGGAACATTATGGGAAATATTTCGGTGTGCAGGGCATGCGGAGCGATGAAGCTCGCGATCAACACCAGGATCGCCCTTACCGGACACCAGTCTGTTGTGATAACCGGATGCAACAGGGCCGACTTCATTTCAAATACCGGGATCGGAAAGACTACGGCCGTTAACCAGAGGGTCATTCCGATGCTGGAAGCGAACAAGCTTGACGTCTCTTATTTCGACATCGGCAGGAACCTCAGGCGCAGGTTCCCGTCGCGAACCGAGCTCTACGACGCTCAGGAGATGGAACTCGGCGCCCTAAGGGCCTTATTGCGCAAGCCTTTTGACGTAATGATAATTGACGACGTGCATCACGCCTTATTCTGCGACAGCAGAGAATCGGTGCTCTGCAGCCTCTGCCTGAACATATGGAACGACATCAATGAATCAGCCTCAAACGGCAGGCAGTTTGTCTTCATCACGGGATATCATCCTCTCGGCTTCTCCAGGACCGGAGCTCTCGCGCGCATGCCGGGCGCCGGAATGTTTCTGAATTCCCCTGTAATAGAGTATAAAATCGCTTGACCCCGCACGGCAAATGTGATAAATTTACAGTCTGTTTTCAAGGAGGAAAAGCGCAATGTATTCAATAATTGAATCCGGAAGCAAGCAGTACAAGGTCGGAAAGGGCGATGTAATAGACATCGAACTTATCGGCGCCGAGCCGAACAAGGAAGTTAAATTCGACAAGGTCCTTATGGTCTCCGAGGGCAAGGACATACACATCGGGACTCCCTACATAAAGGGTGCTCACGTTACCGCCAAGGTCATGGGGAACGTGAAGGACAAGAAGGTCACTTCATTCAAGTACAAGAACAAGACCGGATACCACAGGACGATAGGACACAGGCAGAACTACACAAGGGTTCAGATTAAAGAGATCAAGGCATAGTAGTTCTTTAGGAGGATACAATGGCACATAAAAAAGCCGGAGGCTCATCAAGGAACGGAAGGGACTCGGTCGGACAGAGGCTGGGAGTCAAGGCGTTCGGCGGCCAGCTGGTGAAGCCCGGCTCCATCATCATGAGACAGCGCGGGACCAAGTTTGTTCCCGGGGCGGGAGCAAGCATGGGCAGGGACCACACCATCTTCTCGCTCACCTCGGGAAACGTGGTCTTTGAGGGAAGGAAAATATCCGTAAAGTAGAGGAGAAAGAAGAGCGAGAAGGGCGAGAGGAGCGAGAAGCGGGAAAAGTGAAAAAGGAAAGAGAGGTATAAGAAGGCAGAGACGCATAGAAGATAATTTCCTTTTTCCCCGTTCTTCCACTTCTGTTTCTTCTCCATCTTCTTCTACCTCTTAACCTTTCGCCATTCTCGCTCTTCTTTTTTTATGTTTATAGACGAAGCCACTATCAACGTAAAGGCCGGTGACGGAGGGGACGGCTGCGTCTCCTTTCGCAGGGAAAAGTACATTCCAAAGGGCGGTCCGGACGGAGGGGACGGCGGACAGGGCGGCTCGGTGGCGCTCGCGGCATCGTCCAGGATCAAGACGCTGATGGATTTCAAGCGCAGGCCTCATTTCAGGGCTAAAGCCGGAGAGAACGGCAGCGGAAAGAACAGGACCGGAAAGTCAAGCGACGACCTCATCATCAAAGTTCCCTGCGGGACCATTGTCCACGACAAAAAAACCGGCGACAGGATAGCAGATCTCACCGTGGACGGCCAGAGGCTCATCATAGCCAGGGGCGGAAAGGGCGGCAGGGGAAATCAGCATTTCGCTACATCAACAAGGCAGGCCCCCAGGATTTCCGAGCCGGGAAGGCCCGGCGAGGAAAGGGTCCTCAGGCTGGAACTGAAGCTGATAGCCGACGTCGGCATAATCGGATGCCCTAACGCCGGAAAATCAACTCTTCTCTCCCGCATATCAAGCGCGCGGCCGGAGATCGCCTCATACCCTTTCACCACGAAATCCCCGAACCTCGGAGTGGTAAATATGGGAGACTGGACGGCCTTTACCGCGGCGGACATCCCGGGGCTTCTCGAGGGAGCTCACGGGGGAACGGGGCTTGGAGATAAATTCTTAAAGCATATTGAGAGGACGAGGGTCCTCATACACGTGATCGACTCAGCCGGCGTTGACGGCAGAAACCCTGTCGATGATTATGATCAGATAAACAGGGAGCTGGAGTTATACAGCGGGGAGCTCGCCAAAAAACCCCAGATAATCGCCCTCAACAAGATCGACATCCCCGAGGGGAAGAAGAGCGCCAAGCGCCTGATGAAGGAATTCGGGCGGCCGGCCTTCCCCATCTCCGGCGCGACCGGCGAGGGCATCGACAAGCTCATCAAAGAAACCGCAAAACTACTGGAATTGTGATAAAATACTTTCAGGATGAAGACCATTGTTGTAAAACTGGGGTCCAGTTCGCTCACCGACAGGTCGGGTAAGCTCGACAGGTCAAAGCTCAAGAAGTTCTCCAAAGAGATCACCTCGCTCACAAAAAAGAAGAACAAGATGGTGATAGTGTCCTCAGGCGCGATTGTATGCGGCTCAAGCCATCTGGGGATATCCGGAAAGCCAAGGACGATTCCCGAGAAGCAGGCCGCTGCTGCCATAGGCCAGAGCAGGCTGATGCACGAGTGGGAGCTCGCGTTCAGGGAGCACGGAATAACCGTGGCCCAGATACTCCTTACCAGGGACGCCATCGCCGACAGGTCGCGCTACATCAACGCCAGGAACACCATGCTCCAGCTTCTCTCTCACGGCGTCGTCCCCATAGTCAATGAGAACGACACGGTTTCGATAGACGAGATCAAGGTGGGGGACAATGACACTCTATCGGCTCTTGTCGCGAGCCTCATCGGAGCCGACATGCTGGTGCTGCTGACCGACGTTGAGGGCTTTTTCATGAAGGACGAGGACGGCAGGCCCGCGCTGGTAGACGAGGTTAATGAAGTGACAAGGGAGATGGAGGTCGAGGCAGGGCGCCCCAGCGAACAGGGAACCGGAGGAATGATTACAAAGCTCCAGGCGGCAAAGATCGCCATGGACTCGGGAATAACCATGATAATCGCCAAAAGCTCGGACGGCAAGTCCATATCCGCCGCCGCCTCGGGAAAGAAGTGCGGGACTAGGTTCCTCCCTAAAGTATCCAGGCTTGAATCAAGAAAGCGCTGGCTGGCCCACGGCCTCCCCAGGAAAGGGATCCTGACCATAGACGGAGGGGCGGAAACGGCCATAACCAGGAAGGGCGGAAGCCTGCTGGCCGTAGGCGTTCTGCGTGCTGACGGCGAATTTTCGGCTGGGGACGCCGTGAGCGTTGTTGATGAATCCGGCAAAGAGGTGGCAAGGGGGCTCATAAACAACTCCAGGGATGACATTGACAGGATAAAGGGCCTCAAGACCGATGCCGTGGCGGAAGTCCTTGGAGACAGATCGGCCGCGGAAGTGGTACACCGCGACAACATGGTCATATTATAGGAGGAACAGATGCGAGTTGCCGCAGCTATTCTGATAATAATTACAATGGCTTATCCGGCTTTTGCCATTAAGATCAACAGCGAGATGGGCTTCGCCTCGATGTTCCACATAGGTCTTGTCTCCGGTCCCGGCCTGGGGCTTAATTTCGGGGTGGACGGCGGAATTCCCATGGGGGATTTTGAGCTGGGCGTGGAGCTTGAGCAGGTCATCACGGACTACAACTATGAGGTGAGCATTAACGCCACCAGGGCGGGCGGGATGCTGCGCTACGAGATACTGGACGACATGCTCTGGGTGGCCGCGCACGCGGGAGGCATAGGATTCACCGTTTCAAAGGACACCGAAGTGGGAGATGTTTTCTCGGACCGGAAGAGCGCGCTAATAGCGGATGAAACCTACAACGGCTCGTACGTCTCAATTTCTCTGGACTGTCGGGTTGGCGACCTGATCCTCACGCCCAGGTTCCACACAAATTACGTTGAGAACGGAGCGGTTCTGCAGTTTGACCTGAACCTCGGAACAAGGTTCTAGAGGGGCTCAACCTTTTCGTCGAAGAATATCTTGTTCATCACAAGGCCCGTCAGAAGCTTGGGATAAAAGTAAGTGGATTTCTGCGGCATCTTCTCCCGCTCTCCCGCTATCTTGACTATCTGAGAGACCCTTGTGGGATTGAGGAAGAACGCGATCTGCTGCTCTCCGGCAAGCACCCTTTTCGCGGCAAGTTCGTCGCTTTTGACGAAAGATATGTGGTTTTCCGACTCTACCCTCTCGGCTGTCAGCCCCAGAACGTGGGAAATGATGACCGAATGAAGAACGGTCACGTCCAGCTTTCTCCATTCCTTCGGCCTGCCGTCCCTGACGAACCTGTCCACGGTCTTTTCGTCCTTTAGCTTCAGCAGGTAATACTGGCTCATTCCGCTCAAAAGCATCGCGATGGGATGCACTTCAGGCGGCATCTTCCTCATTGACTTGAGCAGTTTGCTCCTAACCCTGGGCTCCGACCTCTTGCTGAATGGATACACATCAATGTCAAAGTACTCCTTGAGGGCGTCCTCGAAGGTGGGGATGTCCAGGTCCGGAATGCCGCGGACAAGGCGGTGAATGGGAAGAACGGTGAGCCCCTTCCCTTCGATGGGGGTCATGTACATTAATATGTGGTTGTAAAGCTCCTCGCCGGTGAATTTCTGGTATTTTTCCTTCATTTCGTCGCGGTACCTCAGCGATGCCTCGTACCTGTGGTGGCCGTCGGCTATGAACACAGTCCTGTCTGACATGGCCTTCATGACCCTCTTCAGATCGCCCTTCTGGGTTATCCTCCAGAAGCTGTGCTCCACGCCGTCCCTGTCTTTCACTTTGATTATCGGCTTCCTCTTGCTGTGTTTCTTAAGTATTTTCTCAACATACGACTTCTCGTCCGAGTACACGGCGAATATCGATTCGAAGTTCGCCGAGCACACCCTGAGAAGCTCCAGCCTGTCCAGCTTGGCCCTGGGGAACGTTTCCTCGTGGGGAAGGACCTTGCCCCGGTCGAAATCCTCAAGCCTGAGAAGCGAAACAAACCCGAGCCTTTTATACTTTTTCTTCTCGCACGAATACTTCTGCTCGTAAACGTAGATTGCCGGATCCTCGTCCTGGGCCAGCAGGCCGTGCTTGAGCCAGCTTTCAAAGAACTTTTCCGCCCTCACGTACTTGTTGTTCGACTCGCTGTCGCCGGGAAAGTCCTTGCCCAATATCAATCTGATCACGTTATAAGGGTGCTTCTGATAGAGCTCCTCGCGCTCGTCCGGCGATATTACGTCATAGGGCGGGGCCATTACCTTGTTGAGGTTGTCGATAACTTTCTTGTTGTAAATTATCCCCTTGAAGGGGAATACCTTGGCCATAAATTTCCCTTACGCTTTGATATTTGGTATTATATCATAGTGGTACGGGATGTGTTAGAATAATATCCTGATATGAGGGTGTTTTTAGCGTAATGACGGAAAAAAATCCACAGGAGAAGCTCGAGGATTCCATTAAGCGTTTTCTTGACGTCTACAGGATACTGTCGCCCGAGGCGCGCATAGCCTTTGAGGTCGAGATAGAAAAGAAGACCAGGGACGACGACGACAGGACAAAAAAGCTGTATTCGTCCCTGATAAAGGCCGCTAAAGCCGGGATGAACATAGAAGAGACGATCAAGGAAATGAAAAATACCGGAGACAAGTAGAGGAGGCAATATCAATGGCAAACGTGACGTTCGGTCAGTTTCAGGCAATGGAGCTCAAGGTAGGCGAGATCAAGACGGCGGAAGACTTCCCGGGAGCGGACAAGCTGCTCAAGCTGAGGGTTGACATAGGTGAGGACGAGGAACGGCGGCTTGTGGCCGGAATAAAGGGCTTCTATTCTCCCGCGGACCTGATCGGCAGGAAGGTTGTGGTGCTCTCGAACCTCGAGCCCAAGAAGATACGCGGCGAGCTTAGCCACGGCATGGTGCTGGCCGCGGTGACGGAATCCCCGAGGAAAGTGGTCCTGCTAACGGTGGACAAGGACGTGCCGGCGGGAACAAAGATATCCTGAAGACGATGAAACATTCGATCAAGGTGGGATTCAGCTTTGGTTTGACATCCGGCATAATCACGACTCTCGGTCTGATTGTGGGACTCAACTCGGGCACGCACTCGAGGGTCGCGATAATCGGCGGAATACTGATAATCGCAATAGCCGACGCTTTTTCGGATTCTCTCGGCGTCCACATTTCGGAAGAGTCCGAAAACATGCACAGCACAAGGGAGATCTGGGAATCGACCGTTTCCACGTTCTTGACTAAATTCGTTATCGCCTCGACCTTCATCGTGCCGGTGCTTTTCCTGTCCCTCAGCCAGGCAATAATCGCAAGCATCGTCTGGGGTATGTCTCTCCTCGGCGTCTTCAGCTACTTTATCGCGAGGGCCCAGAAGAAGCAGCCATGGAACATAATCGCGGAACACATCACCATTGCTGTCATCGTGATAATCCTCACCAATTACGTGGGCGGGCTGATACGTGCCATATTCTGACAAGAACGAGATCCTCAGCGTCAAAAAGAACGTATTCTGGATGGGGATAACCTCGCTCTTCACCGACATCTCATCCGAGATGATCTACCCCATCCTTCCGATATTCCTGACGAGCTATCTGGGAGTGAGCAAGGCGTTCCTGGGGCTTATCGAAGGCGTGGCTGAATCGACTGCGAGCATACTTAAAATATTTTCGGGTTGGTTCTCGGACAGGTTCAGGAGAAGGAAGCCTCCCGTTGTCTGGGGATACTCGCTCTCGGCCTTGAGCAAGCCCCTGCTTGCCCTCTCGACTTCCGGAATCCACGTTCTTTTCTTGAGGTTCTTCGACCGGGTCGGAAAAGGGATCAGGACTTCGCCGAGGGACGCCCTGATATCGGAATCGACCCCGAAGGAAAAGACCGGGATGGCGTTCGGGTTCCACAGAGCGATGGATACGCTCGGAGCCGTGATCGGCCCTCTTCTGGCTTTCATGATCCTGCCGAAGCTGGGGAACAACATCCGACCGATATTCCTGATAGCTTTTATCCCGGCCGCGATTGCCGTAGCTCTGCTGTGGTTCTTCGTGAAGGAAAAGAGAGCGGAGAAGGAAGATAAGAGATCGGAAGTAAAGTTCTCCTTTGCCCCTTTCAATTTCAGGATGAAGTTCTTCATCTTTGTCGTATTTCTCTTCACGCTCGGCAATTCCAGCAACGCCTTCCTGATATTGAGAGCCCAGAACACGGGGGTAGCGGTAGTTCTCATACCGATACTGTGGCTTGTATTCAACGCGGTCTATTCGGTGACGGCAATGCCCGCAGGAATACTGTCCGACAGGATAGGCAGGAAGAAGGTCATAATCGGCGGCTACATTATATATAGTATGGTGTACTTCGGCCTGGCGTACGTAAATGCCCCTGCCCTAGTGTGGCTCCTCTTCGCCCTTTACGGGGTCCACTACGGGATGACTGACGGCACAGAGCGGGCTTTCATATCCGACATAGCTCCAAAAGAATATAAAGCAACGGCGTTTGGCATCTACCACGCCGCGGTCGGCTTTGCCCTGCTTCCCGCGAGCGTCATAATGGGACTGCTGTGGCAGTCGCTCGGGGCGACGATCGCATTTTCCTTCGGGGGCGTTCTGGCGGGAGTGGCTGCGCTGTTGCTTTTGTTCGTTTAACACTGTAAAATTATATCAAAATCGAATATCCACCCATAAAGGGGGCGCTCATGAAAAAATTAAGGTTGATTTGCGCTTTAGTTTTCATTGCCCTTCTGGTTATTTTTTCCTCTCCGGTTTTCGCACTTACTTACACCGTCACTACTTGCGCTGATTCTGGCCCTGGTTCTTTAAGACAGGCGATCCTTGATGCTAACAGCCAAGCGGGGGCTGACATGATCCTTTTTAACATCCCGACTTTCGAGGCATCGCATGTCTCCGATTATTACTGGTGGAGTATCAGCCCTTCGATAGAGTTGCCGACCATCACAGAGACCGTAACAATAGATGGATCATCACAGCCTACTACCGAGACATACAACAATAAGTTTGGACCAGAGATCGAGATCGACGGAAGTTATATCGGCTTTTTGGGGACTGGTTTAGATATTCAAACAATGAATTGCGTGATAAAAAACATTGTAATCAATCATTATACTTACTGCATGAGCCTCCTAAATGGAGGAGGTAACTCCATCTTAGGGTGCTACATTGGAACCGATGTAACCGGTGAGGTGGGGCTGATGGAAGAACCGCATAACGGCATTAAAATATCATCATCCGCATACAACAAGATCGGAGATGGGACAGAGGCCGGTAGAAATATTGTTTTTTCTTATATTACAGGCATTGACATAACCGGCACAACAGCTGTTTCTAATGAGGTGCTTGGAAACTATGTCGGAATAAATGCATTAGGAACAAAAAAGATTGGCTATCAGACACACGGAATACACATTTCATCTTCATATAACAGAATTGGCAATGGTACGGCGGGAGGGAGGAACGTAATCTCAGGTTTTCATGATTACGGTGTGCACATCGATGGAGCTACTGCCACAAATAACATGGTAATAGGCAACTTCATTGGAACAGATGCCACAGGCACAACCACGATAGAGGCAGGTTTCTGGTCAGACAGCGCCGGAGTAAACATAAGCAACAATGCCAACAACAATTATGTCGGCGATGGAACCGCTGGAGGAAGGAATATAATCGGAGGAATACTCAGAGGGGTAATAGCGGGCGGAACAAGCAATTATGTTCTAGGAAACTACATTGGCACAGATGTTTCCGGAACATACTCTATAAGCAATGCCACAGGCGTGGTATTAAGCGGCAACAATAACTATGTGGGCAACGGAACCACCAGCGGCAGAAACATACTATCGGGAAACCTGACCGGTATAAGAGTCGGAGGAAGTGATAACAAAGTACTGGGCAACTATATCGGCACAACGCCAAACGGCTTGGGTGCGCTTCCAAACACCTCTCTCGCTGGAGTTTATCTGTACGGTGCGAACTCCTGTATTGTCGGCGACGGCACTGTTGGTGGAAGGAATGTGATCTCTGGAAACGATACACACGGAATTTGGATCCGAGAAGCGACAAGCAATGAGGTCTTGGGCAATTATATTGGGGTCGACACAACTGGCACATCAGCTCTTCCAAACTCAGAAAACGGCGTCTACCTCTTTGTTGGAGCCTACAACAATATGATCGGGAACACGAGCGCGAGCGAACGCAATATCGTCTCCGGGAATGGCATTAACGGGATCGCAATGTCCTCAGACAGCAATTATGCAGTTGGGAACATAGTTGGGCTTAACGCCGCAGGCACAGCTGCCATCCCAAACACTACCAACGGCATCTGGATACATAGCGACAACAATGTCGTCGGGGGCGCAACACCCGAAGCAAGAAATATAATATCAGGCAACTCGCAGAATGGCATTTATATCAAGTCCCACATCTTAGGCAACAATCTTGTGATAGGCAATTATATAGGAACCGATATCAATGGAACAAATGAAATTCAAAATCTCATGAGCGGCATTTATATTAACAACGCCACAAACTCAATTATTGGTGATGGCTCAAGCGCCGGGGAGAATCGAATCTGGTGGAACAAGCTCAGCGGGATCAGCATAGAGGGCTCGGAAGCAAAATACAATTCAATTCTCAGAAACTCTTTTTCGTCAAATGAAGGGCTGGGGATAAATCTTTTGTCCGGAGCAAATGAAGGTATTTTTTACCCAACTATTGAAGCAGCAAGCTATTATACTGGCGCAAGCAAACTGCTTTCATACGGTAAAGCCCCGGCAAGCTCTAAAATCGATATCTACATATCTGAAAATGATCCATCGGGCTACGGTGAAGGGAAAATCTTTCTCGGCACAGCAACGGCCGACGCATTTGGCGATTGGGCAGCGTTCCTTACAACCACGCCTACTACAGGTATTGTTACGGCATTATCTCGTGACAATGATGGAAATTCATCCGAGTTCGCTCTCAACAAAAACATCGTTGCCTACAGCGGGGATCCTCTCATAGTTGCTACAACAAAGGATGCCGTAGTAGGATCGCTCAGACAAGCAATTGTAAATGCCAACACCCTTCCGGGGCATGACACTATCACTTTTAACATCCCACCAGAAGAATCTACCTCACAATCCGGCACAACGTGGTGGAGCATAAAGACCTCAACGCCGCTTCCAAGTATTACCGAAGCTGTAACTATCGACGCATCTACACAGACTGACTTAAACCCATACGGGCCTGATGTGGAGATAGATGGAAATTATATCGGCAGCGAGGGCCTCACTATAACCACTTCAAATTGTGCCATAAAAGGACTTGCCATAAACAGGTTTACAGGAAACGGAATATTATTAAGCGAAGGCTACAACTTCATCACAAATTGCTATATCGGCACCAATGTAACCGGTGAGGTAGATATGGGCAACACAAGCAATGGAATCCTTATAGACGGGGGAAGTGACAATATCATAAAGGACAATGTAATATCAGGAAACGACGAAAACGGTATTCGCGCACAGGTTGACATCAGCTCCTGGCGTCCCAGTAGAAACCTGATAATTGGCAACTTCATTGGAACAAATAAAAATGCGGTAAAGGCCATACCTAACGGACAAAGTGGAATTTATTTTATCGGCGACTGCAGAAACAATTATATTGGGGACGGCACGCCAACAGGAAGAAATATCATTTCCGGAAATGGTCAAAACGGCATACTGCTCAGCAGTGTTTCTCTATATGAAAATTGGATCTGCGGAAATTACATCGGGACGGATTATCTTGGCACATCAGCCATACCAAATTCACTGAATGGCGTTTTCCTCTATAAAACAAAGAAAGTGCTGATCGGAAACGTTTCGCCGGAGTCGAGAAATATAATCTCCGGAAATTCAAATAACGGCATCAGGCTCCAGTCAAACACAGGAGAATCAAATGACACAAACAATTCTGTGTTGAACAACTTTATTGGAATTGATTCAACCGGAACATCTGTATTAAGCAACGAATCCTCTGGAATATATATTTTCGATGGTGTGGGTAATTATATCGGAAACGGCTCCGCCGACGGAATAAACATAATCTCCGGCAACGCAGAAAGCGGCATAAAAATCGAGGGGAGCAACTCAAAGCGAAATCGAATTTTCGGAAACTACATCGGGCTGGGCCCGAATGGCACCGAAGGCTTTGGAAACAACTTTCACGGGATCCATATCGTTTCCGGGCCAAGCTCAAACATCACAAATATTATTGGCAACAGCACAGCTGAGGTAAAAAACGTAATTTCAGGAAACACGTTTCATGGGATCAAACTCGAGGGCTCAAAGAATAATTATATAATGGGCAACGTCATCGGGTTGGGTACTTTGGAAGCAACGGACATGGGCAACGGCCAGGATGGCATCTTTTTAAGCAACGGATCTCAGTCTAACATTATCGGACAAAAGGGCTTCGTGAACTCGAACAAAATATTCTGGAACGGAAGGAACGGAATTGGCGTTGACGGTGCGACAACTAAATATAACGCTTTCTATTCAAATTCGATCTCTTCAAATGACGCGGCAGGCATTGATATAACCGGAGGTGCAAATGAAGGAGCTTATCCACCACATATCACTGATGCAGTTTATTATCCCGTCTCGGGCGACTATCTGATAAAAGGCACTTCCGAGATGATCAGCTATTACGAAAGCTACGTCGAAGTCTTTAAATCCTCTGGAGATCCGGGGGGCAGCGGAGAGGGAGTTCTTTTCCTTGGTTCGAAAGAGGCGGACGGCGGCGAATGGAGCATTCATTTCAATGATATGTCACATATCTCAAGCATTACAGCGACCTCGACGAATTACAATAAAAACACTTCTATGTTTTCCATCAATGCACCGGTTATTTCTTACGAGGGGGATCCGCTCATTGTTACGACCACTCATGATGCGGGGAAAGGATCGTTGAGGAACGCCATTGAATACGCCAATATTAAACCGGGCTTTGATATTATCTCTTTTAATATTCCAAATGATCAGGCTACATTTGATAACGGTATTTATTATTGGAGCATCAAAATAAACTCGGATACTCTATCCGTAACCGACCCTGTTAAGATAGACGGAACAACCCAGCCCACCAATGAGACCTATAATAATCCTCTCGGCCCAGTTATTGAGCTTGATGGAGGCAACAACTCATTCACAGGAATAGGTGTTAGCACCGGCTCCAGCGAAATAAGATCGTTGGCAATTAATCGGTTCGACATTGGTATCACCCTCTATTCGCCATACAATAAAATACTCGGGTGTTATATCGGAACGGATGTCACAGGAACGGAGAAAAAAGGCAATTTTGGCGCAGGAATCTTCCTTTGGATGGGCGCCCACCACAATTTAATCGGCGACGGCACCCCTTCGGGCAGGAACATAATATCCGGCAACAATAAATACGGAGTTAAACTATACGCATGGTATTATTCGTTAGGCGGGTTTTGGTACGAAGCAAACAATAATACAATAATTGGTAATTATGTTGGCACTGATAGGACAGGAACTCAAAATTTAGGTAATGATTTAAGCGGAATCTATATTGAGGATTGTCTAAATAACAATATCGGAAACGGATCAATTTCAGGACAAAATCTTATTTGCTACAACGGCAGTGACGGTATTAGCGTGGAAGGCTCACATGCTGAATATAACTCAATTTTATATAATTCGATCTTTTCTAATGAGGGGATTGGCATAAACCTTATTGACGGGGCAAATAACGGCATTTCAAGCCCAAGCATAATTACAGCGTTCAAATTAGTGTCCAGCAACACCGCCCAGGTTACCGGAGAGGCTCCTGCAAGTTCAATAATTGAAATATATATCTCGGACAACGATCCGTCTGATTATGGAGAGGGTAAGTACTTTATCGGCTCAACTGAATCTGATGTAAATGGCAAATGGAGCGCAACTCTTCTGAATCAGATAAGCCTGGAAGTGACCGATAGGCTTTGCGCGACAGCAACAGACCAAAACGGGGACACATCGGAATTCTCACGGAATATCGATGTCACCCCGAACTACTCCTGCGAATACTACAATCCAAGCTTAGGATTAACAATCAGTGTTCCTGACGGAGCAACAAATGAGGCCGTGACAATCGAAGCCGCAGCTGTCGCATCGCCCGAGGCGGCAGGAAGAGCATTTATCATCGCAGGACAGGCAATCAACATTACCTCTAATGTCACACAGTTCTCGCTACCGGTAACCATAACACTTGAAAAGCATAACGTGCCCAATGCAACTGGTTATACAGTACTTTGGTGGACAGGAACCGAGTGGAGCAGTTCAGGAATAAACATAGTAAGCGTCACTGATACGACAATAACTTTCACCACTACTCACCTTACCGTTTTCGCCCCGTTCGGGATAAGAGGAAAAGGACCTGTCACTTTCGGCCCCAACCCGTTTGATCCCGATTCGGATTCAAAGGCAGTATTCAATTATATCCTTTCCGAGAACGAGGATACAAAGATCTACATAGTTGATCTCTCAGGCACAATTGTCTGGAAGAGAAGCTTTTCGGCCGGCGCGATGGGCGGGAGAAAGGGAGAAAATGTGGTTGAATGGGACGGTACGACCGACTTCGGACATGAGATAGGCGATGGCGTCTACCTCTATAAGATCATTCAGGGCAACAGGGTCGAGGAGGGCGGCAAGATCGCGATCATCAGGCAATAAGGAGGATAAAAAATGAAGCTCAGGATTTATTTGCTTGTATGTCTAATATTAATTTCGGGAAGCTTCGCACATGCCGCGTATGAATTCGATCCGACCGATATTGGCGTAGGGGCAAGGCCGCTCGGGATGGGAAAGGCATTCGTCGGACTCTCCGATGACGGCAGCGCCATCTTCGTGAACCCTGCTGGATTATATAGTAAGGACAACGTGCGCTTGACCAGCATGGCGGGAAACCTGATGGAGGAAATTCCCTACACAGTTATCGGGGTCTCCTTCAGGGCCCTTGAGGGAAATATCGGAATAGGATACGTCGGGCTTACCACGTCCGGAATAGAAGGAGCTGTACTTGTGGGGAACACGCCCGAGGCGACCGGAGAGGAAGCTAGCTACAACAACTCAACCCTGGTCTTAAACTATGCGACCGACGCGAACAGGGTCCCGCTCCTGCAGGGAGTTCAGCTCTTCAGGGACATAAACTTGAGGGTGGCGGCCGGACTGAAGCTTATAAGCGAGGGATTTCAGGGCGGCGGGGATGCCTTTGACGCGACAGGAAGCGGATATGACCTGGATCTCGCCTCGATCTTCGACATAACCGAGGACATCTCGGGCGGTCTCGTGATGAAGAACATTATTCCCGGCGATAATATAAGATGGAAGAATTCCGGGAACGAGCTGCCGATGGTCATATCACCGGGCGTTATCTGGAAGTTGAGCGACCTGAACCTCAACCTGGGCCTTGACGGCGAGTTAATAGAATCGAGGGGCTTCTACTGGCACGTCGGCAGCGAATGGTGGCCGGTAGAGTTCGCGGCACTAAGGGCGGGGATCGACCAAAAACCTTCAGCGGGAAAGGTCACTAACAACTTCTCTCTCGGCCTTGGCACGCGCTATGAGGGCTTCACCTTCGACTACGCCTATCACACCTACGAGGACGTGGCCGACTTCACCACACACTACTTCTCGATAGGGTTTATCGGAGAATAGCAGGAAGTGAGGTTGGGGTTGGGATGTGGGTTTGACGTGAGAAGATAGAAGTAAGAGGTCGGTCGGCCACTCACATCCAAACCCAACGTCCCATTTCAAACTAACTTCTCAACCTCACTCCCCAACCACGCTTCGATCAAATATAAACTTACCCCTTGACAAGGTAAACACCTGTTTACTATAATCAACTCGCCCTCTGTCTCCCTCTCTTAGAAAGAGAGGGAGTACCGGAAAAAGGCATCATTATTGGTTCCCCCTCTCTTCTTTGAAGAGAGGGGGTCAGGGGGTGAGTTGGGAGGCCATCATGAAGAAACCGCTTACGGAGAGACAGCAGGAAATACTGGATTTCGTCCAGAGCTACACGGACAATAAGGGATTCGCCCCTTCGATCAGGGAGATCTGCGAATATTTCGACATATCATCCACAAGGGGAGTCCACCGCCACCTGGAAACCCTTGAGGAGAAGGGCTACCTGAAAAGAGAGTCCACCCCAAGGTCCATGAAGATAATTCAAAGCGCCGCGGACGCTTTTTCGAAGACCGTCGAGCTTCCGATGCTCGGCCTGATCGCCGCCGGAGCCCCGATAGAGGTAATGGAGCACAGGGAAACCATGGAGGTCCCGGCGGCGCTTGTCGGGAAAAGGCCGTGCTACGTTCTTAAAGTAAAAGGAAACAGCATGATAGAAGACCACATCCTGAACGGGGACTTCATAGTGGTCGAGAGCTGCGAAACGGCGGATGACGGAGAAGTCGTCGTTGCCCTGATAAACAACCGGAGCGAGGCCACATTGAAGCGCCTCTACAGGGAGAAGGACCGCGTCCGGCTTCAGCCCGCGAATTCGGAACACAAGCCGATCTACGTGAAGGACATCGCGATACAGGGAAAGGTGAGAGGATTATTTAGAAGGTTTTAGAAATCCCTAAATTCGAATATCGAAATTCGAAACAAATTCAAAATTCGAATGTTCAAATATTATAAACGTTTCGGATTTTGGGTTTTAAACATTCGGATTTGTTTCGGATTTAGAATTTAAGATTTCGAATTTCAACAGTCATGCCTCCTGCCAACATCAACAAATCAATACAAGTCGGAGCAATTTTCAGATCCGGAGCTATCCATCCAAAATGGTTCATCTGGGACGGCCGCCGCTACGGCGTGAAAGAAGTGAACTACACCTGGCGGATGTCGAAAGGCCTCGCCGAGATACATTTTTTCTCCGTCTCCGACGGAATAAACTCTTTTGAACTGTCCTTCAATTCCCGCGAAATGACCTGGCATCTGACAAAAGTGCATTCTCAATAACTAATAATCAATAAATGAATAGAACAATATTACACGTAGACATGAACGCCTTCTTCGCAGCCGTCGAGCAGAGGGTCAACCCGCGCCTTAGGGGAAAGCCGGTCGCGGTCGGCGGCGGAATATCAAAGCGGACGGTGGTAGCAGCTGCGTCATACGAAGCCAAGGCCCTGGGAGTGAAAACGGGCATGCCCTCATGGGAGGCGAAAAAGATATGCCCGGGGCTAATAATGGTCGCGGGCGACATGTCAAAATATGTTTACACCTCAAAAGTTCTCATCAAGATGTTCAACAACTACACCGATCTGGTCGAGGCCTTCTCGATAGACGAAGCCTTTCTTGACGTGACAGGGACCCGGGCAAGGTTCGGCGGAGAGGTGAAGATAGCCAGGGACATAAAGAAGCGGATAATGGAGCGCTTCGGACTGACCTGCACGGTGGGAATAGGCCCCAACAAGCTTCTCGCCAAGCTTGCCGGAGAGCTCAGGAAGCCGGACGGCCTTGTAGTCATCGACTTCGAGGACGTTCCGGAGATGTTCGAGAGGATCCCCGTGTCGGAGCTGTGCGGGGTCGGAAGGAAGATCGAAGGATATCTCGCGGAGATGGGGATAAGGACCTGCGGGGAATTAAGAAGGTGTCCCGGGAGGATACTGGTCGGGCGCTTCGGGGCGGCGCTCGGAGAGAGCCTGTACATGATGGGACAGGGAAAGGACCTCTCTCCGGTCGTTCCCGGCTGGCGGGAGGAAGAGGCAAAGTCGATGGGCCATTCGTACACACTGCCCAAGGACACGTTCGATCTCGATATCGTGAAGAATTATCTCCTGCACCTTTCCGAGCAGACTGGAAGGAGGCTGAGGAGGCACGGCTGCAGGGGAAAGACCGTGCACCTATACCTCAGATATTCCGATTTCACGGGATTCTCAAAACAGAAGAAGATGGAAGACTACATGGACGACGGCTGGGATATCTACAGCAGCGCGGTAAGGATACTGGAGGGCCTGGACCTGAGAGGAAAGGCGGTGAGGCTTGTCGGGATCTGCCTCTCCTCGCTCATAAAAAACCTGGACCAGATAAGCCTTCTTGAGGACAAGGAATCAAAAAAGAAGGTGCTCAGGGCAATTGATGAGGTGAACGACAGGTTCGGCGAGTTCACCGTAGTGAGAGGAAGCCTGCTCAACACGGAGCTTCATGAAAAGATAGGGATGGTGCCCTTCAGATCATCTCTCCGCCGGTAATGAGCTCTATGAGACGCTCAAGGTCCTCCTGCGAGAAGTAATCGATCTCTATCTTGCCGTGCTTCCTTGAACCGTATATCCTCACCTTTGTTCCCAGGTGCGAGGTGAGAAGTTCCGTCAGGTCGTTCAGCTCCTCGTTCTTCGTGAGCTTTCTCTTTCTGCCGCCGGTCTTCCCGGCCATTCTCTTTCCTCTTCCGGTCACCAGCTGCTCAACGTCCCTGACGGTCAGGTTGTTCTTGAGAATTTCCTTCCATATAGACAGCTGGTCGGCCGGGCTTCCCAGGGCGAGCATGGGTCTCGCGTGGCCCACCGAGACCTGCCCTCTCCTCAGGCTCAGCTGCACTTCCCTTGGAAGCTCGGTCAGCCTCATCATGTTGGCAACGGTCGAGCGGTCCTTCCCCACCCTCTTGGAGATCTCGGACTGTGTGAGCCCGAACTCCTCCGCGAGCTTCACGTAGGCTTCCGCCTCGTCCATGGGGTTGAGGTCCTCCCTCTGAAGATTCTCGATGAGCGATATCGCAAGCGACTCTTCGTCCGAAAAATCCTTGATTATCGCGGGTATCACGGAGAGGCCGGCCTTCTTTGAGGCCCTCCAGCGTCTCTCTCCGGCTACCAGCTCGTATTTGCCGTCCCGCATGCGAACAAGCACGGGCTGGGCTATGCCCTGGGACTTGATGGATTCGGAAAGCTCGTGCAGCGAGGCCGGATCAAATTCCGTCCTTGGCTGCCTCGGGTTAGGCACTATCTTGCTGGTTTCAATATTGACTATGGTCCTGCCGCCAGTGAATACCGAAGTCTCCGGAATTAAAGCTCTAAGCCCTTTGCCCAATCCTCTCCTTGCCATGATCTCCTCCTTTTAACACCGGGGTCGTCTTATGGCCGTTCATGAGCTCCCTAGCCAGGTTCTCGTAAGCCAGGGCCCCTTTTGACGTGGGATCGTAAAACAGTATCGGCATGCTGAAGCTGGGAGCCTCGGCCAGACGGACGTTGCGCGGCACAACGGTCTTGAAAACTTTCTTGCCGAAGTGGTCGCGGACCTCGTTTTCAACCTCGTCGGAAAGAAGGGTCCTGGAATCGTGCATGGTGAGAACGATGCCCCGAATTTTCAGGCCCGGGTTTATGCTCTCCCTGACCATGTCTATGGTCTTCGTGAGCTGAGATAAGCCCTCGAGAGCGTAGAATTCGCACTGTATGGGAATGATAACTTCGTCGGACGCCGCCAGGGCGTTGACCGTAAGGAGAGACAGTGACGGGGGACAGTCTATTATAATGAAATCATAGTTGTCCCTGACCTGCTCCAGGGCCGACTTGAGCTTAAGCTCCCTGCTGGACTCCGAAACAAGCTCGACCTCCGCTCCCGCCAGGCGCGGAGTCGACGGCACAACATAGAGGCCGCTAATTCTCGTTTCTTGAGTGATCTCTGATACGGGATCCCCTTCTATCACCACATCGTACACGCACCTCTCCAGCTTGTCCTTGTCGAACCCGAAGCCGGATGACGCGTTCCCCTGGGGGTCCATGTCGACCAGAAGCACTTTCGCTCCGAAGGTCGCGAAGAAAGTTGCAAGGTTAACCGCGGTGGTGGTTTTCCCCACCCCGCCCTTTTGATTTACTGTTGAAAAAATCGTCGCCATAATGTTGCCTCACAAAACCCCAATAGTATATCACATTTATTTGCCGACGACATTGGTGAAAGAAACGAGGTCAGCCTCCGTGTCTATTCTGACGGATCCCGGAGGCAGGCTTCTTCTGACGTCGTTGAAAATCTTCGTGTCGGTGAAGAAGACCGCGCCACGCTTTCCCTTCAATATCCTCTTCATCTCATTCACGTCATCCACATGGGTCACCCTGGCCTTCATGTAGAACGGCAGGGAAGACCTGTACCAGGTTTTATAGTTATAGTAGTCCGCTTCGTATCCTGAGGGCAGGTACTCCCTAACCTCTTCCGCCATCCGCTTGACCGGCTTATAGTACTCGAAAGCCGGGATTATTATTTCCGAAGCGAAGACAAGGTAGGTGACGCTCATGAGAAGCAGGGGAACGACGGCAAGCGGCGCGTAATTCCTTATGTTCACAAGCGCGAAGGCGGCCGCCGAAAGGACCGCAAAGATAAAAGTCATCCATCTGAACGCCACGGTAAAAACCAGGTACTCCTCCGGCACCCTGACGAAAAGGGATGCCAGAAAGAAAATGACGGTCAGCCCCAGCAGGACAGCGAACGAGGAGCGGTTGACCGGACTGCCGGACGCTAGATCACCCTTGAGATATCCGGCCGCTATTATGGTGAGAGGAGGGAATATCGGCAGAATGTATCCCGGTATCTTGGTCTGCGCCAGGGAAAAAACTGCGAATACCACCGCGGAGAGGATAAGGAGCAGGAGGGCCCTGTCGCGCTCGCCGCTCCTGAGCGACCTGTAAAGCCCGATAGCCGCGTGGACGCTCCAGGGCATCATCCCTACGAGGATCACAATGATGTAAAAGTAGATCGGACCGCTGTGCTTCTGGAAAGCGGTCGAATAGATCCCCAGCATGTACTGCCCGAAAAGGCCTTCGAGGAACGCGCCTCCGTGAATGATCGTCTCCGCTATCCACCAGGGCGAAGCCGCGGCAAAGTAAACGAGAGCTCCGAGCCCTATCTCCCTGAAATATCTCGCAAAGAACCCGAAATCCTTCTTACATAATATGTATATGAATATCGAGCCGCCGGGCAGAAGCAGGCCGAGAGGCCCCTTCACAAGGGTCCCCAGGGCCATCGCGAGCGCTGACAGAATTAGAAGGCCTTTTCTCCGCTCGTCAGAGTATCCCATATGAAACAGCAGAACAGAGAGCGCCACAAAGAAGGTCAGGCCGGTGTCCACGAACCCGGCGCGCGACAGCGAAAGAAAAAGCAGGCTCGATCCGGTCATTATCGCGGCGAGGCCCCCGGCCGCCTCGTCGTATATTGATCTGCCGAGAAAGTACGTGACGATCAACGTGCCTAGGCCGAACAGCGCCGCCCAGATCCTGGCGGTAAACTCGCTTATCCCGAAAACGAAGAAGGTCACGGCCGTCAGCCATGGGTAGAGCGGAGGCTTGTGGAACCAGGGCTCATAGTTGAACTGAAGGTCTATCCACTTTCCGGTAACGAGTATCTCGCGGGCCACCTCGGTGATCCTTCCCTCATCATCCTCGAATAGCGCGGGGGCGCCCATCTTGAAGCTGAAAAGAAGCCCGAAGGCGACTACAAGCAGAACGAGGAAAATTTTGGTGTATCGGTCCATATTCCGCCTCCAAAAGAGAGATAAAGAATGATATCAGAGAAAGCGGCCGACCTCAAGCGCGTTGACACCCGTCGGGAATTATTATAGAGTTCAGATTCGGAGACAAAAAGATGAGCGACAATCTTAAGGTTGCGATATTCATTCCCGCCTACAACGCGGCAAAGACCCTGCCGATAGTCATCGACAGGATACCGGACGAGGTCAAGAGGAACGCCGCGGAGATCTTCATTGTTGACGACGCGAGCGTTGACAACACGTACCTGATCGGCGTCGGCTATCAGGCGCTGAACAAGCTGCCGAACCTCAAAGTGTACAGGAACGAAAAGAACAAGGGCTACGGAGGAAACCAGAAGTACGCCTATCGCTACGCTATAGACAACGGCTTCGATGTCGTGGTGATGCTTCACGGGGACGCCCAGTACGCTCCCGAGAAGGTCAGCTTTCTGCTTGAGCCGTTCGAGAAGGACGAGGCGGACATGGTCTTCGGGTCGCGCATGAGCGGAGATCCCATGAAGGGCGGCATGCCCTTATACAAGTTCCTCGGGAACAAGTTCCTCACCTGGGCGGCGAACTTTGTCCTCAAGATGAAGCTGTCCGAGTATCACTCAGGATACAGGGTATACAGCTGCAAGGCCCTTGAAAAGATCCCGTTCGAAAAATGCTCGGATGATTTCCACTTCGACACGGAAATAATAATCCAGTTCAAGATAAAGGGCTTAAGGATCGCCGAGAGGCCGATCCCCACCTACTACGGCGACGAGAGGTGCCACGTGAACGTCGTCTCCTACGGCCTCAACGTACTGAAGTCTCTGTTTGAATACTGGCTGCACTCAAAAGGCATAAGGAAGATAGAAAAGTACTCTTTCTAAAGAGGTCTCTTTTCCGCCGCCCCCGCCCTTCGCGGGTATTTTTTCGGCGTCTCCGACGCTTTCCTTACAATGACGAAGCTTCTCACGATGTCGGTCATTGGAAGAGCGAGCTTTTTCACTTCAGCCAGCTCCCCTCCCAGGACCTTAAGGGCGTTGCCGGCGGCATTCACTTCATCATCAACATCCTCGGCCTTCATGGCTATCATGACACCGTTAATCTTCAGGAGAGGAAGGGAGTATTCCGCGAGCACGGGGAGCGGGGCCACAGCCCTGGAAACAGCTACGTCAAAGACGGAGCGGTTGCTCCTGGCAAAGTCCTCGATCCTTGACCAGGCGATCTTTGTTCCGGAAAGAGCCAGAAGGGAGACAAGTTCTGACAGAAAAGAGGTTTTTTTGCCGACCGAATCCACAAGGGTAAGATCGATATCGGGGCGGATTATCTTTAAGGGGATCCCGGGAAAGCCTCCTCCGGAGCCGATATCCACCACTTTTTGCGAAGAAAAGTCAAAGCTTCCGGTAATGAGAAGCGAATCGAGAAAATGCTTGATGACTATCTCCCGCTCATCGGTAATTGCCGTAATATTAGCCTTATCATTGAAAGACAGGAGTTCTTTCAGGTAGACGAGGAAGGCATTGACCTGCTCAGGAGTAAGGCCGATCCCCATTTCCCTGGCCCCGTCAAGAAGAAGGCCGGACAACATATCAGAAGGCCTGGCCTATACTGAAATGGATGACTCCGTCGGACGCTTCCTTGCCGTTCCCGATGGCGTAATCAAGCCGGATCGGGCCCAGCGGCGTCGTCATGCGGATTCCGAAGCCCTCCCCGGAGAGAAAATCCCCGAATATCGGAGCGCCGGTATCCCAGGCGTTCCCGAAGTCGAAAAAGAGCACGCCCTGAAATATCTCATTGAAGGTGTACCGGTATTCCGCGTTGAACTGAAGTTTTCTGAACCCGAGGTTCGCCTCCGAAGGATAAAAGCCTCTCACGGTGTTCGCGCTGCCCACCCAGTAACGCTCTCCTATGGGAACGTCGCCTACTCCGAGCCCCGCCCCCGCGTGAAGCGCCAGCGTCAGCCTCTCGGCCACGGGAAAGTAAAAGTTAAAGTCCAGCCCGTACTTGGTGAACTGCGTTACGCCGCCGCAGTACTTCCATCCCCATCTTGTTGAGACGGTGTGAAAGACTCCCTCGGTAGGGTTCAGCCATATGTCGCGCGTGTCGTACGAGAGGGAAAGCCCCGTCGTCAGGGTGTCATAAGCCTCGAACGAGGAGTCGCTATAGGGACCCACCCACTCGCTTCCGAGAGACCAGCTCAGCCTCCAGACATCCGCGAGAGGCTTGCCGAAGGTCACGTCGTAGCCGTTGTGTATCTCGTTCTGCCCGACGAAGTAGAAATCGGAGCCTATGGTGTGCCACCGCTTGAAGGTGAACGACAGGTGGTCGCCGAAATAATCCTCGAGCACCCATGGGTCAAAGTACTTGAACTGATAGGTCTGGAGCTCCTGCCCCGACTGCCCCCTGATCATCATGGCCCTGCCGGTGCCGAAGAGGTTGTTGACGGACAGGTCAACGAAGCCGAACCAGCCTTCCCTCTCGCCGTATCCGCCGCCAAGATTAATTGTGCTTGTCCTCTGCTCCTTCACCCTTATGACCAGGACTATCTCGTCAGGCTCCTCTCCCGGCTCGAACGCCGGATTGACCTCCGAGAAGAATCCCAGGTTGAACACGCTCCTCAGGTCCCTGGTGAGAGTTCTTTCGTTGAGCACGGTCCCCGGCCTTGTTTTAAGCTCTCTTCTTATTACGTATTCCTGGGTGTTTTCGTTGCCGGATATTTTTATCGACTCGATGAAGCCTTCCACTATCTTGAGCGTGAGGGCGCCGTCCTGATCGGTTGACACGTCAACGACCCTGGCCAGCAGGTATCCCGCCGATTTGTACTTGGAGTCGATGCGCTTTATGTCTTCCCTGAGCGTCGAATAGTTGAGGGTTTCACCGATCTTCGTCTCCATCGTGGCGGCTAGCGCCTCGTCCGAGAAGACCATGTTGCCGTCAAAGTTCACGGCGGTCACGGCGGGGTTCTCCTCCGCCACGTATATGACTTTCACGCCGCCCCTGTAGGGAAATGTATCGGCTTTGACATCGGCAAAATACCCCAGAGCGTATATGGCCTTAACGTCGGCCTGGACCTTTTGCTCGATGAAAGTCTCCCCCACCTTGCTGAAGATCGCGTCCCGGGATTCCCTCATATGCTGAGCGCCTACTCCGGAGACTTCTATTGAGGTCACCGTTCTGTCCTCATAAGCGGAAGGCCTGGATCTGGTTTCGGTCTTGGTTTCCGTCTCCAGAATGTCCAGAATGGAGGGTATGCCAACCCCCTTCTCCTCAGCCGCGGCCCCGAACGAGAACAGAATCAGAAGCAGAAATGTTATAAATAGGCTCTTTCTGGCCATATGGCGGGAATTATACCACAATAGAAGTACCGCTAGAAGCGAAAAAACCGGAGCAGTCCGCCTCCTACCAGGCGCCGCTGCTGGCCGTTATGCTTAAGGCAGGCTGATCCCAGGTCTGCCAGGTCCCGTGCTCGGCGGTTCCGGCCGAAGCATCGGTCCAGATCAGGTCCAGATATCTGGACTCCTTTGTCCAGACGTGAGTTTCATCCCAGTATCCGATCAGCCTGCCGGTCCCGGAGACGTTCTCCAGGAGGTCCATCTTGAGATGTATATCCACTCCGCCGAATATGGGAAGAACGAATCCGTACACTTCGGCCGTGGCCTGAATGAAATATCCGTCCCTGAGATAGCTGACCCTGGCCGCGGCGTCCGCTTCAGGGCTCGCGGGATCGTACATGTGAAAGCTGAAATCATCCTCGCCGAAATCCGAGATCCCTTTTATTCCGTCGAAGGTATGATAGGTGCCGAACTCATTGGTGCCGTCGATGTTGATGGTCCATTCGTATCCGTTGGTCAGGAGCCCAGCGGTCACCACATATCGCGCCTGTCCGACGTCGCTGCTCCAGTTCCACGTGAAGCCGGACCTGACCGGCCCTTCGGCGCTGGAGGCAATTGAGTTCATGAGGTCGAGTATCCCGTTCGCGAGCAGTAAGTGGAACTCGCCGAGCTCAACCCCCTCGTTCGTGTTCGAGATCGATTCGGCGAATGTTACCGTGAACCTGTCAAAGCGCGGGAGCGTCGGGGCCTCCGTATTCTCGCCCGGATTCGAGCATCCGGCGATGACGACCAGAAGCACGACCGGCAGCAACGAGGCAATAACTGTGTTTTTCTTCCTCTCCGGCATGGCAAGCGATTATAGAACTAAAAAACCTGCCGTGCAAGAGACCGGAGGTCAAAATATTTCTTGATAAGGCCGGATTTTCGTGATATAATTCCTGGCCGTTTCCAATAATTGCCGGGGTAATGGTGTTTTGAAAAAAAAGGCTAAATCCAGGAAGGGTCTTCTAGTGGTCATCTCCGGCCCGTCCGGGGTGGGCAAGAGCTCCGTCGTTCAGCACCTCATGAAGGCGACGCCGAAGCTCAAGCTTTCGCTTTCCGCCACCACAAGGCCTCCGAGGCCCAACGAGAAGAACGGCAGGGATTATCTTTTCCTCAACGAGAAGGAGTTTTTCGAGAGGCAGGATAAGCACGAGTTCCTGGAATGGGCCAAGGTGCACGGGTACTATTACGGAACCCCAAAGTCGTTCGTGGAGGATGAGCTACTAAACGGCAGCACGGTGGTGATGGAGGTCGACGTGCAGGGAGCCGCGGCCGTCAAGGAAGCCGCAGTAAGGAGAAAGATAAAGACTGGGTCCGTCGTCTTTATTTTCCTCATCCCTCCCTCGGTCGACATACTCGCCTTCAGGCTTAAGAAGCGGAAGACCGAGAACGAGGAGATAATGAACTACAGGCTGAGGGCGGCCGTCGCGGAACTTCAGGTGATGGAGAAGTACGATTATATCATCGTCAACGACGAGATAGAAAAGGCCGCGGCCAAGATCAGGGCCATAATCAACGTTGAAAAAGAAAGGGTGTTGATAAATTGACAAAAGTCACGATAGACCAGCTTCTGGACAAGTCTCAGAACAAGTTCCTTCTCTCAAACGCTCTCGGAATGCGCGCCAAGCAGATCGGCGAGGGTTCCCTTCCTTACGTGGACGACTTCAATCCCGCCAACCCCATTATCACGGCAATGAAGGAAATAGCGTCCGAAAAGATCAAGGTCAAGATCCTCAAGGTCCCGACCGAGAAGGATGTCGCTAGAATTCTGGAGACCCCCGCAAAGCGCCTGTCGCTCGCCAAAGACGGCAAGAAGGAAAAGAAAAAGAAGAGCAAGAAAAAGAAGTGACTGTCACCCTGAAGCGCCATGCTTAACGGAAAGACCATCATACTGGGAGTCACGGGCTGCATAGCCGCCTACAAATCAGTTGAGCTCCTGCGCGAACTGAAGAAGCTTGGGGCTGAAGTCTGGGTGGCCATGACCGAAGAGGCAACCAAGCTGGTCGGCCCCCTGACCTTCAGGACGCTTTCGGGAAATCCGGTCATAACCGACCTGTTCTCCGACGATCTAAGCAAGCTTCCCGTTCCGCACATATCGCTAACCGAGAGAGCCGACCTGGTCCTAGTGGCTCCGGCAACCGCCAACATACTGGCCAAGGCGGCCGGCGGCATAGCGGATGATCCTCTGACCACCATGGTACTCGCCGCGAAATGTCCTGTTGTCTTCGCCCCGGCGATGAACACCAACATGTGGAACAACGAGGCGACCCGTGGCAATGTGGCCAAGCTGAGAAAAACGGGGCACGGGTTCGTCGGTCCTGAGGCGGGGCCGCTCGCCTGCGGAGAATCGGGAATAGGAAGGTTCTCGCCGGTCGGGAAGATAGTCGGCGAGGTCAAAAGCATTCTTGTTCCGCGCCAGGACCTCAGGGGCCTGAGAATCACTGTCACCGCCGGCCCGACGAGGGAAAGCATAGATCCGGTAAGGTTCATCAGCAACAGGTCCACCGGAAAGATGGGTTACGCCCTCGCGGAAGCGGCGGCCAAGCGGGGCGCAGATGTCACTTTGATATCGGGTCCGACCAGCCTTCGCCCCGTTCCAAACGTGGAATTCATCGCGGTGGAAACGGCAGGCGAGATGGCCGAAGCGGTAAATTCGAGGTTTGAGAGCTCGGATGTCGTCATTATGTCCGCGGCGGTTTCTGACTTCGCCCCCAGGGCCTACAGGAAGCAGAAGATAAAAAAGGGGGCGGGAGAGCTTTCAATTGATCTTGAGCGGACCGCCGATATATTAAAGGAAATGGGGAAGAAGAAGGGCAAAAGAATTCTTGCTGGCTTCTCTCTGGAAACGGAAAACCTCAATGAGAACTCCAGAAAAAAGCTTGAGGAGAAAAACCTCGATCTGATCATTGCAAACGACGCCTCAGGCCTCGGATCGGACACGAACAGGGTCACCGTCATGCAGAGAGACGGAAAGGTCGACAAGCTGCCGGAGATGCGCAAAATCGATCTTGCCGACCGGATTCTGGATTATTTCCCGAAACATGAGCTCCGGAACAGACCTTCGATAACTCTTTCGCGCCTCTCAAGATGAGCAGTTTCGCCAACGTCATAGTCAGCAGAAAATCATCTTTCACCGACAAAATATATGACTATAGCGTTCCGCCCCGCCTGTCAAAGAATATCAGGGTCGGCTCTCAGGTCCTGATACCTTTCGGAAAGAGAAAGGACATTGGATACGTCGTCGGTCTCTCCGGAACATCGGACATCGATAAGGTCAAGGACATCATCGACGTCACGTGCGACACGCCATTGTTCGATGAGAATTCCGTGAAGCTGGCGAAGTGGATGAGCGAATACTACATGTGTTTTTTCATCTCCGCCCTCAGGGCCATGCTGCCTCCCGGGATCCAGGAACTGGAGGCAAGGGCGGCCAAGGGCAGGCCGTTAAAGCTTAAGAAGGAGATTCCCGTAAAAAAGATCAGGGTCGGCAAACCCCTGAAGCCGACCGCGGACCAGAAGAGGGCGCTGGACATGATATCCGGCAGCCTGAACAATAAAAAGGCCGACACCATGCTGCTATACGGCATCACCGGCAGCGGCAAGACCGAAGTGTACCTGCAGGCCGCGGCAGAAGCGCTCAAAAGAGGCAGGTCGTCAATAATACTTGTTCCCGAAGTGGGGCTGACATCGCATCTCATCGAAAGATTCAGGGCAAGGTTCGAGGACCATCTGGCCGTCTTTCACTCGGAAATGACAATGTCAGAGCGCAGGGAGAACTGGTCAAGGGTGTCGTCGGGTTATTCCAGAATAGTGCTCGGAACGCGGTCGGCGGTCTTCGCTCCCGCAAAAGACATCGGGCTGATGGTCCTTGATGAGGAGTATGAGACCACATACAAGCAGGAGCAGAACCCCCGCTATCACGCGAGGGATGTCGCCAGGTTCATCTGCGGTCAGAGCGGGGCCGTCCTGATCCTGGGCTCGGCCACTCCGTCGCTTGAAACTTATTATCGCGCCGAAAAGGGGGAGTACCTCAAAGCGTCCCTCCCGACCAGGATCGACGAGAGGCCGCTGCCCCCCGTCGAGGTCGTGGACATGAGAAAAGAGCCCAGGCCGGGCGTCCTCTCCGGAAAGCTCAGAAAGGAAATCAAGAGAGCTCTTTCCGCGAAAGAGCAGGTGATCCTGTTCATGAACAGGAGGGGTTATTACACGTTCGCCTTCTGCAGGGAGTGCGGCGAGGCGGTAATGTGCCCCAAGTGCTCCCTTCCGCTTGTCATGCACATGTCCGAGAACAGGATGAGGTGCGGCCACTGCGGCTTCAGCGCTCCGTCAGCCCTCGTCTGCGGCAAGTGCCGTTCATCATCCATACATTTCACGGGAGTGGGCACGCAGAGGATAGAGCGCGAGGTCGCCGAGGTCTGGCCCGGGGCGAGGATATTGAGGATAGACAGGGACACGGTCAAGAGAAGGGGTTCGGCCGAAGTCATGTTCTCGGCGTTCAGGGACGGCAAGGCGGATGTGCTGATCGGCACCCAGTACGTGACGAAGGGCCTGGACGTGGCACGTGTCACGCTGGTGGGAATAGTGTCCGCGGACACGGGCCTCAACCTTCCGGATTTTACCTGCGGAGAACACACGTTTCAGCTTATAACTCAGGTCGCCGGAAGGGCGGGGAGACACCACCTCCCCGGGAAGGTCATCCTGCAGACCCACAATCCGGATCACTACGTGATAAAGCACGCCGCGCTCCATGATTATGAGGGTTTTTTCGCGGAGGAGATCGGGAACAGAAGGTCCCTGGGATATCCGCCTTTCGGGAAGATAATAAACATAATAGTGTCCGGAAAGAGCGAGTCAGCCGTCGAAGGGGCGGCCGACAAGCTCCGGAATCTTATCGAGCCCGGGCTTTCCGAAAACGATTCCCTGCTGGGGCCATCACAGGCCCCGAGAAAAAAGCTGAAAGGGAGCTACAGGTGGCAGATACTCGTCAAAGGGCCCGATATGGAGCGCTTGAGAAAAACGGTTGTGGAATCGCTCGGGAAAGTAGTATCATTACGTGACGTGAGGGTGACCGTTGACGTTGATCCGGTCAATATGATGTAGACATGCCTACGAGAAAAATAATCAAATACCCCGGTCCTCTTCTGAAAAAAAAGTCAAAGGCCGTCAAGCGGGTCGATGACAAGGTGCTGAAGCTTCTTCGCGACATGGCCGACACCATGTACGAGGCCCCCGGCGTCGGGCTGGCCGCGCCCCAGGTCGGAGAGCTCCTGAGAGTGATAATAGTCGACATAGGCGAAGGCCTTATTTCCGTCATAAACCCGAAGGTGATAAGGAAGTCCGGCGAACAGACATTCGTGGAGGGATGCCTGAGCGTCCCGAACCTTGAGGCACCCGTGAAAAGGGCTTCCAAGATCATTGTCAAAGGACTGGACAGGCACGGAAAGCCGATGAAGCTTGAAGCCGAAGGATTCCTGGCCACGGCCCTGCAGCACGAGATCGACCACCTGGACGGCAAGTTGTTCATAGACAGGGTCAGCGACCCGTCACAGATAAAGACCGTTACCCCCGCTGAGGCCCGGGACAGGGACTGGTCCTGCAGGCAGGGCGAGGGCGGCGAGTGCATGATATGAGGATAATCTTCTTCGGAACCCCTGATGAAGCGGCGGGCGTGCTGGAGAGGCTCATCGAAGCCAAGCGCGAGATCATAGGCGTGGTCACCCAGCCGGACAGGCCGAGCGGCAGGGGCTTGAAGGTCAAGCAGTCTCCGGTAAAGTCGCTGGCAATCGAAAACGGAATTCCCGTCATGCAGCCCGAGAATCTCCGCGACAAATCTTTTGAAAAAATGATCAAATCGCTGAAGGCCGACATCGGGGCTGTGGTGGCATACGGAAAGATCATACCAAAGGAGGTTCTGGACATACCGAGGCACGGCTTCATTAATGTTCACGCCTCTCTGCTTCCAAAATACAGGGGGGCCGCTCCCATCCAGTGGGCCCTGATAAAGGGCGAAGAAGAAACCGGAGTAACCATATTCAAGCTGACCGAGGTTCTGGACGCGGGCGCGGTAATAACGCAGAAAAAAGTGAGCATAAACGACAGTGATGATGCCGGGAGCCTCAGCGACAGGATTTTCAGGGCCGGAGGCAGCGCCCTGCTGGAGGCACTCGATGATATAGAGCGCGGAAAGGCCAAGTTCGCCAAGCAGGATGAGAAAGCGGTTTCATACGCGCCCAAGATCTTGAGGGAATCGGGAGCCCTGGACTGGAGACAGGGTGAAAGAGAGATCTTCAACCGCATCAGGGCCATGAACCCCCACCCCGGGGCTTTCACCTATCACAAAAAGAAGCTTCTCAAGATATGGACAGCGTCACCGGCCGGCAATCCCTCAGATGAAGCGGCCCAGCCGGGAGCGGTTATCGATCTTCAGAAGAATTCCGGCTTCGCGGTCAGGACAAGGGACGGGTCCCTTCTAATAAAAGAAGTGCAGCCCGAGAGCAAAAAAAGAATGAGCGCATGGGACTTTGTTCTAGGCCACCGTCTGAAAAAAGGCGAAATTCTGCCCTCCTGAAAAATTTCCTTGACAGCTATATGTGGTGTGATAGGATGAAGCGCACTCTAAATGTGGTGTATGAGGTGCTGCGTTGAAATGCCCCTACTGCGGATGCGAAGAGGATAAAGTGCTTGAGTCAAGACCCTCGTCTGACAAGACTTCCATAAGAAGGAGAAGAGCCTGCCTGGCCTGTTCCGGCCGCTTTACATCTTACGAGAGAGTCGAGGAACACCCGCTGATGGTAGTGAAGATAGACGGAGGAAGGGAACCCTACAGCAGGGAAAAGATACTCCGCGGAATCGAAAGAGCCTGTGAGAAAAGGCCTGTCTCCGCTGACACCATAGTTGAGCTCATGGACGAAATTGAAAGGGAGATCCGCAGCATAAGCCCGCGCGAAATAGAGAGCAAGATAATCGGCGAGCTCGTCATGAAAAAGCTCCAGCAGATAGACCAGGTGGCTTACGTCAGGTTCGCCTCTGTTTACCGTCAGTTCCAGGCCGCGTCCGATTTCGTGAAAGAAGTCAAGGAATTAAGAGCCGTAAACTAGGCATGGAAAAAAAGGAAAGAAGGTAAAAAGCATGAAAACCAAGAACACCGGCCCCGAAACCAGCGAAAAGAGGGACTCCACAGACATAGCGCTGTTTGTCAGAACATCATCCCACGACATCGTGGGATGGAGCAGGAGCAGAATAGTGGACGCGCTGGTCAGGGAGACCGGACTCGACAGGGAGTCGGCCGAGGGAATTGGGCTCGAGGTTGAAAAGCAGATATCCGAGCTCAAGATAACAACCCTTACGGCTCCGCTCATCAGGGAGCTGGTGGACGTGAAACTGCTTGAGCACGGGCTGGAGGACGCTAGAAGAAAGCACACCAGGCTCGGAGCCCCAATATACGACGTCAAGCAGATCATTCTGAACCAGAACAAGGAAAACGCCAACGTTCCTCACGGGCCGGAGGCCACAAACCTGACCCTCTCCGAGAACATCAAGAAGGAGTTCGCTCTACTGCACGTCTTCTCCCAGGACATCGCCGACGCTCACATGAGGGGAGACATACATCTGCATGACCTGGGCTTCGTAGACAGGCCTTACTGCAGCGGACAGTCGGTGGAGTACGTAAAGAAGTTCGGACTGGACCTTCCGAACGCCCTCTCCATAGCCAAGCCGGCCAAGCACGCCGAAGTGCTTCTCGCCCAGATGGTCAAGTTTTCGGCGGCTCTTCAGGGCGTGTTCGCCGGAGCCATAGGCTGGGATGCCATCAACATCTTCTTCGCTCCTTTCCTTGAGGGAATGTCCGACGACGAGGTCAAGCAGATAGCGCAGATGATGATATACGAGTACAGCCAGCAGGCGGTGGCCCGGGGAGGTCAGGCGATATTCTCTGACATAAACATTTACTGGGAGATACCCAAGCACTTCGAGAACGTGCCGGCCATGGGAAGGGGCGGACAGTACACGGGCAAGACCTATTCCGACTACGCCGCGGAGTCCCAGAGGTTCGCCTGGAAGCTCTTCGACGTGTACATGGAGGGCGACGGCTCCGGCAGGCCGTTCTTCTTCCCCAAGCCGCTCGTGCACATGACGGAAAAGTTCTTCAAGACCGAAGGGCACCAGGAGTTCCTGATGCACATCTCAAAGGTGGCCACGGAGATGGGAAACACGTACTTCGTGTTCGACCGGGGCGAGACCGCCAAGATATCGGAGTGCTGCAGGCTTTCGTTCAAGCTTGAGAAATCCGATCTCGAAGACGCCATGAACCCGTGGAGAATGAGGTACTCGGCGCTCCAGAACGTCACGGTGAACCTGCCGAGGCTGGCCTACAGGGCGGAAGGGTCCGACACAAAGCTCTTTGAGCTTTTGTCCGAATCCCTGGACCTGGTCGCGGCGGCCCACATACAGAAGAAGCGGTTTATTGAGGAGCTCCTGACCCTCGGCCAGAACGGCCCCCTTTCCATGCTTGCCATGAAACGAGACGGCGAGCCTTATCTGAGAATGTGGAGAGTCAGCTACCTTGTCGGCATACTCGGGTTGAACGAGCTGGTCCAGGCCCACCTGGGCAAGGAGCTTCACGCCGACGAGGAGGCCCTGAAGTTCGGGCTCAAGATAACGGCCTATATGAAGCTCAAGTGCGATGAGCTGTCGAAAAAGTACGGAATGCACTTCGTTCTCGAGCAGACCCCGGCCGAGTCCACAGCCTATCGCTTCGCCAAGCTGGACATGGAACACCACAAAAGCAAGGCGGAAAAGATCGTAAAGGGAACGGAATCAAGCGCGGAAATATACTACACCAATTCGACCTACTTCAACGTGTCCCACCAGATGAACCCGCTGGACAGGGTTGAGAGGGAAGGCATTTTCCATCCGCTCATCGATGCCGGAGCGCTGACCCACGTGTGGCTGGGCGAATCGAAGCCTCCGGCCGAATCGATAGCCAACTTCGTCGTAAAGACGTTCAGGCAGACACAGAACAGCCAGATAGCGTTCTCCCCGGAATTCACCTCATGCAACGACTGCGGAAAGATAAGCAGGGGGCTTCAGCCAAAATGCAAGTACTGCGAGAGCGAGAACATCGACGGAATAACTAGGATCACGGGATATTTCTCCAAGGTGTCCAGCTGGAACAAGGGAAAGCTTGGAGAGCTCAAGGAGCGCTTCCAGAGCAAGAACTATTTCGGGGGCCAGGAGAGCTAAGTGAAAACGGTCGATATTGAGAAGGCCCTGCTGGAAGCAAGGCCCGGGGAAGAAAAGGAAGAGTCGACGGACCTCTCGATGTTCGTAAGGACCTCGACCGGCGACATAGTCGTCTGGGATAAGGACCGCATAACCGAAGCCCTGATCAGGGAAACGGGAATCACCAGGGAGCTGGCGAACATCATCGGCATCGAGACGGAAAAGCAGATCAGATCGATGAAGCTGAAGGTCATTACGGCTCCGCTGGTCAGGGAGCTGGTCGACGTCAAGCTTCTTGAGTACGGCCTGGAGGACGCCCGCAGGGCCCACACCAGGCTCGGAGTTCCCGTGTACGACGTCAGGAAGATCGTCTTTCACAAGAACAAAGAGAACGCGAACACGCCGCACAACCCGGAGGCCACCAATCTGTCGCTAGCGGAGAACATCAAGAGGGAGTTCGCGCTCCTGAATGTTTTCTCCCAGGCGACGGCCGACGCTCACATGAGGGGAGACATTCATCTTCACGACCTGGGATACGTCGACAGGCCTTACTGCAGCGGACAGTCCATAGAGTACGTCAAGAAGTTCGGACTGGACCTTCCGGACTCGCCCGCCATGGGCCGACCGGCCGAGGAGCCGGAGATGCTCATCTCGCAGATAGTGAAGTTCTCTACGGCCCTTCACGCTCATTTCGCCGGAGCCATAGGCTGGGACGCCGTGAACGTTTTCATGTCCCCGATGATAGAGGGATACGGGTGGGGGCACGTCAAGAAGCTGGCAAGGATGATGATAACCGAGTTTGCGGAGCTTGCCGTAGCCAGGGGCGGACAGGGCCTGTTCTCGGACCTCAATATCTATTATGAGACTCCCAAGCATTTCGAAAAGGTCCAGGCCATAGGTCGGGGCGGAAGGTACACGGGCAAAACCTACGGGGAATACCTGAAAGAAGCCCAGACGTTCGCGAGGGCGATGTTCGAAGTGTACCTTGAGGGCGACGCGGCCGGAAGGCCCTTTTTCTTCCCGAAGCCTATGGTTCACATAACCGAGAAGTTCTTTGAGACCGACGGTCACGAGGAATTTCTGGAGCTCATCTCCAGGGTGGCGACCGAGATGGGCAACACGTACTTCGTGTTCGACCGGGGCGAGACCGCCAAGATATCGGAGTGCTGCAGGCTTTCCTTCAAGCTGGACTATTCCGACCTGAATGACGCCAAGCATCCGTGGAAAATGAGATACTCCGCAATCCAAAACATTACCCTGAACCTTCCCAGGATAGCCTATATGGCGGACGGATCCGACGAAAAGCTCTTCAAGGGGCTCTCGGAATTCATGGAGCTGGCCGCGGGAGCGCACAGGGAAAAAAGGTCGTTCATCGAGACCCTTCTGCGTGAGGGCCAGGACGGGCCGCTGGCCCTGCTCGCAAGGATCCGCGACGGAGAAAAATACCTCCGCCTGAGAAGGGTGACGCACCTTATAGGCATGCTCGGTCTAAACGAGATGATCGAATACCATCTTGGAAAGGAAATGCACGAGAGCCCCGAGGCTCTGAAGCTGGCCCTTAAGGTCATATCATTCATGAAGCTCAAGTGCGACGAGCTCACCGAAAAACACGATCTGCACTTCGTGCTGGAACAGACGCCCGCCGAGTCGGCCGCCTACCGCTTTGCCAAGCTGGACATGAAGCATTTCGCAGAACAGGCCGACCGGGTGGTCAAGGGAGACAAGTCCAGGAACAACATTTATTACACCAATTCGACCTATTTCAACATATCTCATAACATGAATCCCATTGAGCGGGTAAAAAGCGAGGGCCTGTTCCACCCCCTCATAGAGGCGGGAGCGCTGACCCATGTTTGGCTGGGCGAATCGAAGCCTCCGGCTCAGTCCATAGCCAACTTCGTCGTGAAGGCGTTCAGGGAGACCCAGAACAGCCAGATAGCCTTCTCGCCCGAATTCACCTCATGCAATGACTGCGGAAAGACCGCAAGGGGCCTTCATGACAGGTGCCCTTCCTGCGCCAGCGCCAACATAGAGGGTATCACGAGGATCACCGGGTACTTTTCAAGGGTGCCCGGATGGAACAGGGGAAAGCTGGGGGAGCTGAAGGACAGGTACAAGAATCCCGGGTATTTCAAATAAACAGGTCTGAGGAGGTAGGTAAAGATGGACATCAAGGTTTTCGGAAAGCCCGGCTGCGAGTATTGCAAGACGACGATGAAGAAGTTTGAGACTTTCTCCAGGCGGTGGAACCTGGCGGACGTGATATCTCTTTCATTTCTCGACATGGAAACGGTGGACGGCCTGGCCGAGGGCGCTTTTTACTCGGTGACCAAGATCCCGACAACTATAATCGAAAAGAACAAGAGCGTTCTAAGAAGATGGGACGGGCAAGTGCCGCTTTCGGAGGAATTTAAAGTGGTCCTCGACAAGGCTATGCCCTCATCCGGCAGGGAGATCAATTAGCCTTTGGCTTAATCAGAACGGCGTTGCTCACCGATATCTCGCATCCGTTTGCCGGGGTGTTCACCACTTCGCCTTCAACGACCATGGTTGATGACCCTCCCCCGTCAAGGTTGACGGCGTCAACGGCTCCCAGAAATATCATGAAGTCGGCCAGCTCCTCAAGCCGCATCCCCGCGCTCGGGGTGAGCCCGGGCTTTCTCCCTATTCTGGACGTGCTGTCCGCCGTGACAAATATCATCTTGCCGGATTCCGAGACCCCTACCGCTGTCCTGGCAGTTCGCGTTCTAGCTATGTCCCATCTGAATTTTTCCTCTCTCTTTGAAACGTAGGGGCGTCCGGACTTTACCAGCCTCGGGCCTCCGCTGATTATGTGCCTGACATTTGACGGCCCGCTGGTCGAGTAAGGGACAAGCTCAACCTTGAGCTCTATCTGCTCGCCGCGCCTCATGTACTTATCGAAGAGCTTCTTGAGGTTCCTGCCTACCGACAGTACATAGCCGTCATCGGGAATGCTTGAGTTGGCGCCGCGAAGGTCCCAGATCAATCCCTTCTTCACAACAGCTTCGACACAGCCGTCGGTCTCGGTCTTCCTGCCGTAAGCGGAAGTGTACAGAACGACGTCGTTCTGCAGTATCCTGGGCTGGTTCATTCCGTTAATGCCGACCTTTACTCCATTCGGCATCAGAAAGTATGCATTCACGAATACCGTATCTATAGTAGGCTTGCCGTCATCAGAAATTACAAGGGCCGCCCTGTCGTAAATGGGCGTGGTTATAAGCTCTCCGTCTATCATAAGGGTGCCGAGCGGCTCTCCCCTGCGGCCGAAATACGTGCCGTTCACGGCGGCAGTTGCGCCCTCGCGGCTGGCTATCCTGGTGACCCTTTCCCTGAAGAAGTGGGTAACACTTTCACTGACCCACGGGAAAATCGGCTTCATGAAAAGCATAAATGATTCCAGCGCGTTGGGATCGTGCCTTCTGCCGGAGGCTATTCCCGGCCTGACCTCAAACTTCTCGGGATCTACCATGAGAACCGAAGCCACCACCGGAGATCCCGAGAGAGACCTGGCAACCCTTACGTATTCCATGCCGGGAGCTACTTCACGCCTGTCGAATTCCTTAACGTCTTTCTTCAGGTCAATGACTATCCTGCCGGGATCACCGAGCGAATAAACGTCGGCCCACAGAGGGTGAACCAGGTAGATGCCGAAGGTGGCGGTCCCTCCGTTTGATTTGGCGGATATCCTGTCAAGGTATCTTCTGCCGAGCCTGGGCATGGCAAATCTGCCGGAGAAGACAGTATCCCTCATGTCTATCTGTATGTATCGGCCGATCCTTGACCAGGAGAATTTCACGTCACCGGTGACATCGAGCGTCACCCTGACGCTGTCTTTGTGCTCATCGATATCAATTCCATCTATAACGGCGCCCGCGGCAGCCGCCGATTGAAAAAGAACCAGGAAAAGTATGATCAAACTAAGATGACGCACTGTGCCTCCTGACCTTTTTGAGCACCTTGTCTATGACCCAGTCCGGAGTTGATGCTCCCGCGGTCAACCCCACGCGTTTCTTTCCTTTGAGCCATGATGTCCTTAGCTCCCTGTCGTTCTGTATCTGGCGGGTCTGCGCCCCGGCAGCCCTGCATATCTGAGCAAGCCTCTTGGTGTTGGCGGATTTCAGATCGCCGACTACCAACATGAGGTCGGCTCTCCCGGACAGGTCGGAAGCCGAACACTGCCTTTTTGACGTCGCCCCGCAGATGGTATTGTGAACCGAAAGATCGCCGACCCTTTTCCTGAGCTCCCTTACTACGCCCGCAAAATTATCCTTCGATTGAGTGGTCTGCGCTATGACGCCGACCTTCTTGCCGAGCTTTAGCGTCTTCAATGCCCCGGCATCCGGCACAATCCTCGCGCGGCCACCCGCCCACGCAACCAGGCCCATTACCTCGGGGTGCCCCCTGTCGCCGACAATAACGACCTGGCGGCCGGATTCCGAAAGCATGCGTGCTAGCCTCTGCGCTTTCTTTACCCAGGGGCATGTGGTATCAACCAGCCTCAGGCCCATTTTTTCAGCGCGCCCGATAAGCCCGGGAGAAACACCGTGCGCGGTTATTATGAGCGTGGCTCCGCGGGGGAGGCGCCTGAGAGAGTTTACCCTTCTGACACCAAGATTCCTGAAAGCCCTAACAACGTCCTTGTTGTGGACCAGATCGCCGAGAATGAAAACAGGCTTCCTCTCCCGCACGGCACGAAGGGCCATCCTGTAAGCCCTCTCAACGCCTTCGCAGAAACCGGAATGTTTTGCGAGGACAATTTCCATATGTCATTTATATCTGATGCCGGCCTTCTTCATCCTGTCAACGGCCTCCCTGAGCCTGTCCTCCGGAACCGTTATGGAAATTCTGAAATACCCCTCTCCGTGCTCGCCGTAACCGGAGCCCGGGACGAGAAGCACCTGAGCCTTCTCAAGGACCTCGGCGCAGAACTCCTCGGACGTGGACCCCTCCGGAACCCTTCCCCACACGTAGAACGTGGCTTTGGGATTTTCAATCTTCCAGCCCAGGCTTCTCAATCCTTCAATTATGACGTCCCTTCTGGATGTATAGAGCTTTATCATTTCCTCGTGAGACGATTCCGAGTCCTCAAGCGCCTTTACCGAAGCCATCTGTATCGCCTTGAAGGCGCCGGAGTCGATGTTCGTCTTGATGACCGAAAGGGCTGATATTGCCTCAGACGAACCCACGGCCATGCCTATGCGCCACCCGGTCATATTGTACGTTTTTGACAGGGAGTGGAATTCTACCGAGACTTCCTTCGCCCCCGGTATCTGAAGAACGCTCACCGGATTAAACCCTTCGTACGCGACTTCTGAATAAGCAAGGTCCGAGCATAAAAGCAAATCGTGTTTTCCGGCGAAAGCCACGGCCTTTTCAAAAAAGTCCCGCCCCGCCACCGCCGACGTCGGATTGTTCGGATAATTGATGAACAGAAGCTTCGCCTTTTTCAGGATTTTCTTGTCTATTGAGTCAAGATCGGGGAGAAAGCCGTTCTTTTCCTCAAGGGGCACGGGGTGCGGCACCCCTCCGGCCAGAATGGTCGCGACCCTGTAAACCGGATAGCAAGGATCGGGTATAAGTGCGACGTCCCCGGGATCTATGAAGGCAAAGAAGATATGGGCTATGCCTTCCTTTGATCCGATAAGAGACATTACCTCGCGATCCGGATCGAGGTCCACGTTGAACCTTCTCTTGTACCATAGCGCAACGGCCCGCCTGAACGACGGCGTTCCGTCATAAGGGGGATAGCCCAGGCTCTCGGGATCATCGAGAGCTTTTTTCATGGCGTTCACAATGCCGGGAGGGGTTGGCTGATCGGGATCCCCGACCCCCAGATCGATGATGTCCACTCCCTTGGCCCTGAGCTCTTCCTTCTTCTTGTCTATCCGGGCAAAGAGATAAGGAGGAACGTTAGATATTCTTTTTGCTGTTTTCACTTTGAGTCCCCTTTTGCAATCAGATCGAAATTTTCCCTTCAAACACAAGTTCGGCCGGGCCCCTCAGGGCCACGTGGCCGTCCTCCCTTTCCCATTCCACGTCCAGGTCCCCGCCGGGAAGGTGAACCAGGACCCTGCCGGCGGTCCTTCCGGAAAGCGAGCCGGCAACAACCGAGGCGCAGGCACCGGTACCGCAGGCCAGCGTCTCCCCGGCGCCCCTTTCCCAGACCCTGACGGTTATTTCGTTCTCTTTTATCACCTGAACGAACTCGACGTTGGTCTTTTTGGGAAAGCGCTCGTGATTCTCAATGGCCGGGCCAAGATCTGGAAGGTTAACCCGGGCCACATCATCCACGAAAATAACGCAATGAGGATTGCCCATAGACACCTCGGTCGCCTCTATAGACTTGCCGGAAATCTTCAGCGTGACGCGCGGGTCCTTTGCGTGCTTTGGTTCGCCCATGTCGACCTCCGCTCCAACGGCAACGCCATTCTTCGCGATAACGGCCGGGACAATGATGCCCGCGAGCGTCTCTACCGAAATAACGTCTTTCTTTTCCCTGGATGAGTCCCAGACGTACTTTGCGAAGCAGCGAATGCCGTTGCCGCACATCTCCGGTTCGGATCCGTCAGGATTGAATATTCTCATGCGGTAGTCCGCCTTGTCGGAATCCATGACCAAAAGCAGCCCGTCCGCGCCTATTCCGAAGTGCCTGTCGCACAATCTTGCGGCAAGCTTCGCGTGATCGGTTCCGGCAAGGCCGGTTTTCCTCGCATCAATCACAACGAAGTCGTTGCCCGCGCCGTGCATTTTAACGAATGGAATTTCTTTACTCATAATATGTGGCGCTGGCGGTGGGCGACTCGAACACCGTCACCCTGGAAAGCCCCGCGTTACCTCCGGCCGATGAGCTCAATTTCTTCCATATGAAAGCCGCCACGTTCTCAGAAGTCGGATTGACCCCGCTGAAAGCCGGCAGTTCGTTAAGATTGCCGTGATCAAGCTCATCGAGACACTCTCTCAGGCTCCTCTTCAAGAACTTGAAGTCCTCAAGCATTCCAAGCTTTCCCAGCTTCTCGCCCGAGAAGAAAACACGCACTTTCCAGGTGTGGCCGTGCAGCTTTTCGCACGGGCCCTCGTATCCCTTGAGCTGGTGCGCGGAATTGAAAGAATCTTCGACCATGAGCTCGAACATAAGATAATTATTCTACTCGATTGAGCCGCCTTTGGCAACAATCCTGGCCTTCTTGCCCGACACGGCTTTGCCGCCCAGCAGCTTTGACGCGAGCTCATCGAACTGGGGAACCTGACCCGAAACAAAGTACGTGTAGCCGGCCGGACCTGTCATCGGCGAGAGAAGACCTTTTTTCCTGAGTATCTCCCTCGCGGCGGCGACAGCCTCCGCGGCCGGATCAACCAGGGTAACCTGCGGCCCCGTGATATCCTGTATGACCTTCCTCAAATGCGGATAGTGAGTGCAGCCCAGTATCAGAGTGTCTATTCCGGAGTCCATAAGAGGCTTCAAGTATTCGGCTGCCACCTTTTTTGTTTCCCCGGATTCCATGAAGCCTCCCTCGATAAGAGGAACAAACATTGGACACGCCTGGGCGAACACCCCGGCGTCTTCCCTCAGCTCCCTGATTTCCTTTTGAAAAGCTCCCGACTCCACCGTGCCGACCGTGGCTATAAGGCCTATTTTGCCGTTCTTTGTGGCGACAACCGCCGAGCGGGCCCCGGGCCCGACCAGTCCGATTATCGGCACCTTGTATTCTCTGGTCACGATATTATAGGCGATGGAAGATGAGGTCCCGCAGGCCATTATGATGAGCTTGCATCCCTGATTCAGCAGGAAGTTCACCAGCTCGTGGTTGATCTTCAGTATCTCCTGGACAGGCCTCCCTCCGTAAGGAACCCTGGCCGTGTCGGCGAAATACACGACGTCCTCGTGCGGAAGCTGTCTCATTACCTCGCTCAATACTGTCAGGCCGCCGACGCCCGAATCGAACATTCCTATGGGAGCGGCAGGCGAGCCCTTATGGCCGGCAATCCTTTCGCCGATCTTTGATACTACCCTCTCCGTTGATACTCTTCCTATCTCACCCAGTTCATGCATCTTTACCTTCCCGCGGCCTTGAAATACTCGACTAGCCCCTTAAGAATATCATTTGCGACCTCTTTCTGGAACGAAGAGCTGTAGGCCAGACGCTCCTCGGTGGGATTGGTTATGTACGCTGGCTCAATGAGCACGGAGGGCATCGTCGTATGATGTATCGTGTAATACATGACTTTTCTTATTCCCCTGTTCTTTCTTCTTATGCCGTTAACCAGGTTCTTGTGCAGGATCCTGGCAAGCAGGCGGCTCTGCGGAGTCCAGTAATACGTCTCCGTGCCCGACATGTACTTAGACCTGAAAGAATTATAGTGTACGGAAATGAAGACATCCGCATGGTTGCTGTTTGCAAAACGGACCACGCTCTTCCGGGGTATCTTTACGTCCTTTTCCCTGGTAAGGAGCACCGTGGCTCCGGCCCTCTCAAGCGCCTCTGATATCCTGAAAGCCAGCGGAAGGGTCACGAGCTTTTCCGGCTTCCCGGAATTTCCCGTGCCCCCGGGATCGTGACCGCCGTGCGCCGGCTCGATCACTATCACCTTTCCCTTTAAGACGCTGTACTCAACGGGCTTGCTCTTCTTGACCGGTTTTTTGGGCCATCGAATTATGAGCGAGGCCTTGTTGCCGCCCTCATCAACATAGGTCCTGAAATCGGCCGGGCCCGGAAGCGAAACGGCGACCCTGACCGTGGGAGGGTCAAAACTGTACTGTGAGGCGTTCGCGGACGAGACAAAGCCGTCGGAGCCCTGGATCTTCGACGGCGCCGTAAGTATGGCGTTTGGAATGTCGATGACCACCCTGTCGGGGCCGGAGGAGCTGGAAGCCTCAAGTGTTATGGGTCCGTCAGAGTACATTTCTATCTTGGAGAAGCCCTGCCCCCTGACAGGCTTGAGCTGAACTATAGCCGTTGAGAAGAAAACCGAGAAGCCGTCTCCTCTCCCGGAAAATGAGGCCCGGTAAGCCTTCGGCTCGTCAAGGGAAAGGGTCACGACAAGGTCCCGGTCACCCTTCTTATCAATTGATATCTTCCTGAAGCCTCCCCTTCCAATATCGATCACATCGCTCATGCCTTCAGGTCTTATGACGTCCTCAACCTCGATTGTCATGAGATTTCCCGCAGTCGACATCTTTACCCTGTCCTTTTCAACGGTGTCGCTGAAGGAAAGGTTTACGGAATAGGTTGGCGGCTTCGCGTCAAAAAGAACCCCGCTCAACCCTGGATTTAGAAGGAGAGCCTTGTCCTTTTCGCTCCAGGCCACTCCGTAGCCTACCATTCTGGCGGCTGATATGGCGGGTATGTAGGCGACGTTTCCGCTGATCTTCCGCATGAGAATCGGCGCGGTGTCCAGCTGAAAATTGCCGCCGTTCACCTCGGCCTTTCTGTCGCCGATCTTGAAGCGGATGACCCTGTCTTCATCGCGGCGGACGGTCATGACGCCTGTTTTTGAGTCAAACGATACCTGGGAGTCTATCGCCTCAAAAAAATGGCGCGCGGGAACCATAAGGAAGCCGTTGGAGAAAAGCTGATATGATCTGCCCCGGAAGCCGAGACCGTTGAGAATTATGCTGAATTTTCCCGCCGCCTTTAGGTTCGGTATTCCGGGCATTGAATCCGACGCGCTTATCTCGATTTTCTCCTCCTTTTCCTGCTCCTTATCCTTTTCCTCTCTTGCGTATTTTTTCGGATCGCCTCCGGTGAACTCGATTATCGTCTCGTTCTTGCCGAATATATTCGCCACGTCGTACTTTACGTCCTCCCTGAATCTGACCAGCACCTCCACCGACGGACCACCGATTCCGAGATTGCGCATCGTGACGCTCATGGCCCTGCTCTTGTCGTTTCCAGGGAGGGTGATTTGAGAAGGCGTCCTTGCTTTGAAGAAGATGAGCGAGAGCTCCCTGGAGGATTCATTGTAGGTGTGCAGCGGCGACGCCCATTCCGACGTCTTTAATATGATCTCCTCATAGTCTCCCCTGGCAGACACCTCAATGCTTCTGACCTCAAGCTCAGAGGCCGCTGCCGGCGAAAGCATGAGAATCAGAAGTGTTGGAAGGATCAAATAAAGAAGTCTTTTCAATATGTTCATCCCTTGTAAGATTTTATGAGATTGATCAGCCTGTGCCTTTCGTTCAAGCGCGGATCCTCTATCACTTGATCGAGAAGCCAGTTAAGCACCTGCCCGACCTGCGGACCGGGAGAGATCTTCAGTATGTCCATTACGTCGCTGCCGTCAACTTTGAGCGATTTGACGTTCAGGGCGTTATCCTCATCAATGACCCTGGAAATCCTTCCTTTGAGCTCTTCCAGATTCTCCTGGGTTACTTCCCTCTCCATTGCCTTAAGGTCGGCAACCCTCAGCTCGAAGAGGCCGTCCAGGTTATCAACGCCCACCCTTATCATGAATCGGCGCACGGCGGAATCCGACCATTCGGACTGATAATTGAACATATGATTCCTTATCAGGTTCGTTACGCTATCTATGTCGGCGTTGCTGAATTTCAGGCGGGTCATTACGTCTCTTGCGATCTCTACTCCCCGCGAGTCGTGATTGTAGAAGGTCATTCCTTTTTCGGTGGGCCGTTCAACCTTGCATTCGGGTTTTGCGATATCGTGAAGGAGCCCGGCGAGCCTGAGCTGATAACTTCTGCCTGCCAGGGCGTCGCAGGTGTAGAGCGAGTGCCAGTACACGTCATGCTTGTGGAAAGGTTTCGGCTGGGTGACTCCGAAGCACTCATCGAGCTCGGGAATTATGAGTTTAAGGAGGCCTGATATCCTCATGTATTCGATGCCGATCGAGGGCTTCTCCGCGGAGAGCATTTTCACCATCTCATCATGAATTCTCTCCGGCGATACTTTTCTGACAACATCCAGGGTCTTGCGAATCGCCTCAAGTGTCTTATTCTCTATCTTGAAGTCGAGTTTTGCCGCGAACCTGCAGGCCCGGACCGGCCTGAGCCCGTCCTCGCCGAAGCGCTCTAGCGGGTCGCCCACCGTCCGGATGATTTTCTTTTTCAGATCGGCCCTGCCGCCGTGCTTATCAATAAATTCTTCCGAGAACGGATCATATGCCATGGCGTTGACGGTAAAGTCGCGCCTTGAGAGGTCGTCACCGATAGACTTCGTGAAGGTCACCCTGTCCGGGTGTCTGGCATCTGAATAGCTCTCATCTGACCGGAAGGTCGTGACCTCATAGCTGCCGTCAGCCAGAACCACCGTCATCGTTCCGAACTCTTCGCCCGTTGGAACCACCTTGTCGAACAGCCTCTTGATGACATGCGGTGTCGCGTCGGTGGTCACGTCGAACTCATGGGGGGATTTCCCGAGCATGAGATCCCTGACACAGCCGCCCACAAAATAAGCCTTGTGGCCGCTGTTTCTAATGACCTCTATCACGTACAGGGCGCCTTTCGGGAAAGATTTCTTGTTGTACATCGGCTACCTGAACCTGACCTCCTTAAAGAAGTCCTTTTCGAGTATCACCCCGGATTTTGTGTTGTAGGCAAAGAAGGCATTGGCGGAAATGTACTCCCCGTCAGCGTACCAGGGCAATTTTACGCCACGACCCAGAAACAGGTCGATAACCGACGCTGCCAGAAGATTGCCGGCCTCTTCGCCGAGGTTTATCACGGGCTTCTGGAAGAAAGAAGGCTTCCTGACCGCAAGATAGGTTATTCCCTTCACCTGCATGAGCTTGCCCACCTCCGGCGGGAAGACGATAATCGAGGCAAACGAGAAGAACGCGATCGCCGCGACAAGCAGTACCGCGAGAACGATTATTAAGATCCATTTAAGTCTTTTCATGACAGGCAAATAATGGAGCTGGCGGGAGTCGAACCCGCGTCCGAAGAGTTAGAAGCAAAGGTTACTACGAGCGTAGCCAGCTATTAATTTGTTCGCCATGAGGTTGACCCGTGGCGGGGTCTTCTCGCGGCTATCCCGTCTTTGGTTCCCTTTCCGGCCCGCGGGAGGGGCCGGGAGGTATCCGGCTACTATAACACTTGGCCCCGGACTAACCGGAGAATCCGGGCAAGTGTAGCTACGCTATATTAGGCAGCTAGTGCGAATGCCGGTGTGGCATCTTTCATCCACACGACATCAGCTAAAGCAGTTGTTACGTCTGCGTTTATGTTTTTGCCGGTTTTTACAAGGTGCCAGCGCCTTGGCTCGCAACCTCCACCCCATGCCTCCCCGTCAATACCCTTACAGCCCCCTGACAGACTTACCAAGCAGACCCAGGAATTCCTGTATCTGGCCCTGATCAAGCTCGCCTTCGAGTATCCGTGCGAAAGCCTCCCATGCCTCGGCTTCTTCCATCAATTCCTTGTTCTGCTTTATCTCATCAAGGGTTTCGTCGATCTGCTTCTGAAGCTTCTTGTTGGCTTCCTCCATTGCCGCCTGCGGATTTGTCATTCCCGTCTCCTCGATCACTTTCTGGATTATCTCCTCGAACGAAAGCTCCTTCTGTTTGGCGTCCTTCGCGAGCGCCGCGAGCGCTATGGCTATCGCGTGAGCGTCCATCTCGTAAGGGCCTCTTCCGATCGACGGCCTGCCCTCCGGCCCTCTCGCGACCTTGCCGGTCTTGCCTTCGTCTCCTCCACCTTTCTTCGGGGGAACCGGCGGAACATGAGGCGGAACTTTTGGTCCATCTGGAGGGATTCTGACCACTTTACCTCACCAGCCTTTACACTTTTATGTTTAGGTCCTGAAGCGCCCTGGGCGACGTCAGTCCCCTTGTGAGATTCCAGGCGCTCCTGGACTCTTCCTCGGTAAGCTCCTCGCCCTTGAGTTTCTTAAGCTCAGCCTTCACCATCTTCAGTGTCGCCTTCTGGAGCTTCGAGAAAGGCACGTTTTTTTTGCCGGCGCCTCCGCCGACCTTTCCTATTTCCGTCATTTTTTCTTGCTCTCCTTGAGTCTCTTCGATATCTCTCTTTTTTCTTCGCGCTCCCTGATGGAGGCGCGCTTATCGTAACGCTTTTTGGCCCTCGCGACGGCGATATCTATTTTCGCCCAGTCCCTCTCAAAATATATCTTGAGGGGAACAAGCGCCAGCCCCTTCTGGTTCGAGTAGCCGATGAGCCTGTTGAGCTCCCTCTGGTTCAAAAGCAGCTTCCTGGGCCTGGCCGGATTAAAGTCTTCGGCCCTGCTCTTCTCATAGGGGCTGATGTGCATCCCGTGGATCCATATCTCGCCCCCATCGGCCCTTGCGAAACTCTCTCTCAGGTTAACCCTGCCTAGCCGGACCGACTTGACCTCCGAACCCTTGAGAACTACGCCGGCCCTGTAAACTTCGACTATCTCGAAATCATGCCTGGCGCGGCGGTTATCCGCGATCAATTTATAATATTTCGGCAAGCTGCCCGCACCTCTCGCAGGTTGAGGCAAGGATAACACACCGATTTTTTATTTTCAAGACGGCCAAAAGGCAATAAAAAAGGGGCAATTTAATTACCCCTTTGATCTTCAAATATGAAATTCCAGGGATTACGCTTTTCTTATCGCCTCGTTCGCTATGATATGAGCCAGGTCGTTATCGACCCTCCTGGCCTCCGCCGAGTTCAGGTCCCTTCCCAGTAAAGCGGTAAGGAAAGACCGGAGCTCCTTCCTCGCCACATCGACCAGCGCTTCTTTGGTGAAAGTTACCTCGGCCCTGGCGGCGCCGGAGACCGAATCAAGCTTCTTTTCGGCAACGGATCTGGTCTGCTCGGCCGCCCTGGAGAGGACGTCCCTGATCTTCTCCGTCCCGTACTGCTCGATGATGCTATTGAGATTTTTTATCGGTCCGACCATTTTACTCTCCTAGCTCTTCGGCTGTCTCGGTTGTAAGTAGGCGAACAGGCTCGCCCACTTAGAACCGGGGCAGGGATCAATTCGAAACTTGCATGATTTCGAGGTTTAAACCCATCCTGCCCCTTCATATATATATCGACAATTTTGGCGCGAAATTTCAGTTTTTTGCCTGAAATCAGGCCTGGCCGTTCATCTCTCCAAGCTCGATTATCGGTGAGTCTGAAATGAATATTCCCGATCCGGGAAGGTATTCACACTCGCTGAAAAAGCTTGTGAGCGGATGGAACAGCGATCCGAAAATGAACTTTTTCCCGGCTCCGGCCTGCGTCCTGACCTCCTCCCACAGCCGGGAAAGCGGCTCCCTGGATTCGGCCATATAGTGCGGATTCTGCCTTGTGTCTAACATGCATTGAGCGTGCTCAAAAACAAAGGCATCGTACTGCGCGGGAGAAAGGGCGCATCTTGCTCTGGCGAAAGCCGCGGACACCACACCGTAATCCAGTTCTTCCGGACGATCTGACGCGGCGGCCAATTCTTCGAATGAGAAGACATCCACCGTCAATCCGCCCTTCTCAAGTTTAGGCATCACTTCCTGAAAAAGAGCGTCGCCGATCGGAAGATAATCATCGAGAACAATTATTTTTCTCGTGCCTAATCTAGGAGTTACCACCACTCCGCTGTGAGCACTGAGCTGCCTTGAAACATTCCCGGCAACGGTCGTCCGCGTTGCCATAATCGATCGGATCATGAGCCCTCCCTATGATGCTGTTTCGCACATTTAAGCTCTGGATTTCACCTAAAAAAAACGGGCGAACAGGCTCGCCCATTTTTGTCGGAAGGGGGATCAATTCGAAACTTGCATGATTTCGCGGCAGCTGCCGTATTTGTCCCCTTCCATATATATATCGACAGTTTTATCCGGAAATTTCAGTTTCCGCGAAAATCGCGCCCTTGCGACATCGCTTCGCCCCGGGAAATGAGTGTTGCCCTAAGCTGTGAAAACAACTAAAATACCATTGAAAAGGGAGTTGAAACGCCATAGAAAACTTCACGGTAATGCTGCTTATTTTCGCCCTGTCCGCGTGGACGCTTATCACGCTCTTCGTCCTGTCATCCCGCTTCAAGGCTCCGTTCCTGAGGCACATGAAAGACTCAAAGCCCAGAAGCACACCTTTAATTTCGATCCTGGTCCCGGCAAAGGACGAGGAAGCGAACATAGAGATGTGCCTTAAGTCGCTGACGGCACAGGATTATCCGAACTTCGAGATAATAGTGATAGACGACAGGTCGACTGACCGCACGGGGGAAATCTGCAGAAAGTTTGCAGCTATCGACAAGAGGATAAAGATTCTGCAAATAAGTGAGCTCCCGGCCGGATGGACAGGAAAGAACCATGCCATACACGAAGGGGTTAAACACGCGAAAGGCGCATACCTTCTCTTTATAGACGCAGACACCAGTCATGACCCGTGCTGCGTCTCGGCTGCCATGGCTCTTTCGGAAAAGGAGGGCCTTGACGCGCTTTCGGTGGAGCCGTATTTCGCCTGGTCAAACTTTTTTCAGGAGCTCACTTTCTCGATATTCACCCTGGTGACGGCATGCATATTCCCGATATTCCTCGTCAACAAAAGGGGGTCAAAAACCACTCTGAGCAACGGGCAGTTCATTCTCATCAAGAGAAAGGTATACGACTCGATCGGCGGGCACAAAGCGATAGCCGGAAGGATACTCGAGGATCTCGCGCTGGCGGAGAACGTGAAGAAAAAAGGCTATCATTACAACCTGGCTGTCGGCACCGGGCTCATAACGGTGAAGATGTACAAGGACATGGCTTCGTTCTGGCAGGGATGGAGCAGGATTCTTTTCCTTGCCCTCAAGGGCAACATGTCGTTCGCCCTCATGCTCTACCTGATCTCCATAGTGATATCGCTCTTTCCCTTCATGATAGTAATTTATATAGCCATTACCGCCGCGATGGGGCTGCCTCCCATTAACCTGATCTCAATACTCGGACTGATCACGGTGGGGCTGATAATATTCGCCAACAGCTTCATTAACTCGTTCTTCAGGATAAGCCCGTTCTATTCTCTCCTTCACCCTATAGCGGTCATCTCTGGAATGGCCGTAATGGGCAATTCGATAATGATGGCCACGCGGAAGAGGCAGCTTGAGTGGAAGGGAACGACCTACAGGATCAGCTCCTACAAGACGGACTCAAGGCCGTAAGTCAGGCCTTTCAGCTTTCCGATCTTTCTGATAGAGAGCATTACCCCGGGCATGAACGATTCCCTGGAAATTGAATCGTGCCTTATTGTCAGCGTCTGGCCGAGCCCGCCGAAAATTACTTCCTGATGCGCCACAAAGCCCGGCAGCCTGACGCTGTGCACTCTTATGTCATCCATAGATCCGCCCCTGGCCCCGTCAAGCTTCTCGATCTCCTTGACTTTGCCCGAAGACGGCCTGTCCCTCCTGCTTTTTTCCTCCAGAATCATCTCGGCGGTCTTTATTGCCGTTCCCGACGGAGCGTCGGCCTTTTTGTCGTGATGAAGCTCAATTATCTCAACGTTCGGCAGGTGCCTGGACGCCTCCCTGGCGAAGCGCATCATCAGGACGGCGCCGACGGCGAAATTGGGCGCGACAAGGCAGTTTACGCCCTTTGCCTTGCAGATGCTCTCGATCTCCTTCAGGTCGCCCTCGCTCAAGCCCGTGGTCCCGACAACGGCATGGACATTGTTCTCGAGTATCGTCCTGATGTTCTTCATCGCGACGTTCGGGTGCGTGAATTCCACGATGACGTCCGGCTTCAGGGCCTTGATGGCCTTCCCAAGGTCTCTTGTGGTCTCGCCCCCGGTGTTTGCGATATCCACTTCCCCGACAAGCTCCATGTCAGGCTGCTTCCTGACGGCGTTCACCGTCTCTCTTCCCATCTTACCCGCGGAACCGTTGACCAGGACTTTTATCTTTGACATGTTGAACCCTCCCTAGACGCCCGTATGGCCGAAGCCTCCCTCGTTCCTCTTGCTCGAGGGCAGCTCGCTCACCTCTTCAAGCTCGGCGCGGACGAACTCCTTTATCACCATCTGCGCGATCCTGTCACCCCTCCTGACCTCAAACGGCGCGCTGTCGTGGTTCACGAGTATCACGCAGACCTCGCCCCTGTAATCGGCATCCACCGTTCCCGGAGCGTTAAGAACGGATATGCCTTTCTTGATGGCTAGCCCGCTCCTCGGCCGGACCTGCGCCTCGTACCCTTCCGGAAGCGCGATGGTTATTCCGGTTGGAATAAGGGCGCGCTCGCCGCTATTTATCGTTACGGCGCCATCCACCGCGGCAAAGAGATCCATCCCGGCCGCGTGGCTGCTCATGTACCTGGGCAGCGGAAGCCCATCCGAGTGAGGCAGCCTTTTTATCTGCACCTTTACCTTCATTCCAGCTTCAACCCCTTGAGCGGTTTCTCGTCCTCCTTGAAATTTCCGATCATGGCCAGCGAAAGGAACTCATCCCTGAGATGCTCGTTCGCGACCTCAATTATATCATCGCGCCTGATCCTATCAACTCTGGAGAAGACCTCATCAACGGAGACCGCCTTGCCGTAGTAGAATTCCGACCTTGACGACCAGCTCATTCGGCTGGAGGTCGACTCAAGCCCCAGGACCAGCGTGCCTTTCACGTAATCCTTGGCCCGGCGGAGTTCTTCGGCGGTGACGCCATCCTTCTTCATTCTGGTCATCTCGGCAAGGATCAGGTCAACGCTCAGCTTATAGTTCTCCATGCTGGTCCCCAGGCAGACATTCCATATTCCGAAATCGCGGAAGGGCGAGGCGTAGGAATATATGGAGTAGGCAAGCCCCCTCCTTTCCCTGACCTCCTGGAAAAGCCTTGAGCTCATGCTTCCTCCCAGAATGTTGTCCATGCACATGAACGCGTATCTCTTGGGATCCAGCTGGGACACCGCGCGGGTCCCCAGGCAAATGTGGACCTGTTCGGTCTTCTTTCTCTTAACCGCGATCTTCCTGGTCATGTCGGGCTCCGGGAGCTCCAAAGAGCCCTTTCCCGGCTTAAGCCATCCGAACAGCGGGGTCAATTTCACAACGATCTCGTCATGCTCCACGTTCCCGGCTATTGAGATAATTATGTTCTCCGGAGAGTACAGCCTCTCCCTGTAATCCATCATCATGTCCTTATCGAACGACTTTACGGTTTTCGCCGTGCCTATCGTCGGCCTTCCCATCGGATGGCCGGCAAGTATGGTTTCGGAGAAAAGGTCATGGACCAGGTCTTCTGGGCTGTCCTCGTACATTCTTATCTCTTCCAGTATGACTCCACGCTCGACTTCAATTTCGCTGGGATCGAAGAGCGAATTCAAAAAGATGTCCGAGAGCACCGAAAGAGCGATGTCTATGTGCTCGTCAAGCACTACGCTGTAATATATGGTGCTCTCCTTGCCGGTTCCGGCGTTTATCCTGCCTCCGACGGCATCCAGCTCCTTTGCTATCTGGAACGCGCTTCTCGAGGGCGTGCCCTTGAACATCATGTGTTCGATGAAGTGGGATATGCCGGCCTCCGCGTCGGTCTCGTCCCCGGATCCGGCCCTGACCAGGATGCCTATGGAAACAGAGCGCATCTCAGTCACCTTGTCGGTTATAACCCTGATGCCGTTAGGCAGGACGGACTTATTGCATTTCGGTATCTTTGGATGTTTCTTCACCTGTAAAGGCCCTTTTCCCTGACGTATTTTTCAACAGACTCCGGAACCAGGCCGGAGATCGGTTCTCCCGTCCTTATTCTATCCCTTATTTCGGTCGATGACACGTCAAATTCAACCTCTATCAGGTCTATCTTGTCCGAATGGCGCTCCAGTGGAGGGAACTTCATCAGGCGGTTGAAGGTCCTCTTTCTGGCGCCCGGCCTCGTCGCCACAATGAACCTGCAAAGCCTGAAAAGCTCCAGCGGCTTCTTCCAGGAGAGAATATCATTAATGGAGTCCATGCCCATGATGTAGTAGAGTTCCGCGTCCCCGCCGAATTTCTTTCTGAACTCATTAAAGGTATCTATAGCGTATGAGTAACCCGGGCGGTCCAGCTCGGTCTTTGAGACCGAAAACTTCGGATTGCCTGATACTGCAAGCTCCATCATCCTGAGCCTTTCCGCGCCGGGGGCGAGGTTTTTGTTCGATTTGTGCGGAGGCGTCCCCGAAGGAACGAATACTATACCGTCAAGATTGAATTCGGAAAGAGCTCTTTCGGCTATCCGCAGGTGTCCCTTATGAACTGGGTTGAATGTGCCCCCGAGTATCCCGATCTTCTTCATTATCTTACCTGCCCGCTGCCGTCCACAAGGTACTTGTAGGACGTAAGCTCCGGAAGCCCCATCGGGCCGCGGGCGTGAAGCTTTTGCGTGGATATCCCGATCTCGGCGCCGAACCCGAACTCGAATCCGTCCGTGAAGCGTGTCGACGCGTTGACGTAAACGGCGGCGGAATCTATCTTAGCCTTGAACTTCCCGGCCGCCTTTTTGTCTTTTGTGATGATCACCTCGCTGTGCTTTGAACTGTGTTTCGCGATATGTTCTATGGCTTCGTCCGGCCCGGACACAACCTTAACGGCCAGGATAAGGGCCAGGAATTCCGTGCCCCAGTCAGAGTCCGAAGCCTTCCTGGCCTTGGGATCGATCCTGCGGACCTTTTCGCATCCGCGGATCTCGACCCCGGCCTCGCGAAGCCTTTTGAATGCCGCGGGAAGGAATTCCCCGGCGATTTCTTCATCAACCAGAAGTGTTTCTATCGCGTTGCAGACCGAAGGCCTCGACACCTTCGCGTTGAAAACTATGTCGGACGCCATCTTCAGGTCAGCCGACTTCTCCACGTAGGCGTGGCAGTTGCCCTCGCCGGTCTCGATGACGGGGACCTGCGAAGTCTCGACAACGGCCTTGATGAGCCCCCTGCCGCCCCTGGGAATAAGGACGTCAACATGCTCTCTTGACCTCATCAGCTCCTGGGCCGTCTCCCGGTTCGTGTCCTCTATGAGCTGAATTGAATCTTCCGGAATGCCCGCATCATACGCGGCTTCCGTGATTGCTTTTGTAATGGCTATGTTCGAATTAATGGCGTCAGATCCTCCGCGAAGGACAACTGCGTTCCCCGACTTCAAACACAGCGCGGCGGAGTCGACCGTGACGTTTGGCCGGGCCTCGTAGATTATCCCTATCACCCCGAGAGGGACCCTGACCTTCCTGATCTTCAGCCCGTTTGGCCTTTTCCATTCGGAAAGGACCTCTCCTGCCGGATCGGGAAGCTTCGCCACGACCTTAAGGCCGCCGATCATCAACTGGATCCTGGGTCCGTCCAGCGCAAGGCGGTCCAGAAGGGCCCTGGAAAGCCCTTTCTTTTCTCCCGCCTCAAGATCGGTCGCGTTGGCTTCGATTATCGCCTTAGCGTTCTTCCTGAGAGCCTCGCCCATGGCGAGAAGGGCCTTGTTCTTGATGTCGGCAGTAACGCCGGCGAGCTTCCTTGACGCGCGCGCGGCGGCGGCGGTTTTGATTTGAACTTCTGTTGCCATAATAACTTGAATTATAGGGTAAGCCTAAAGGGGAATCAAGTTTGGCGAACGCGTGAAATCAGGACATTATTTCTTCGATAAATATTCGGCTGCATTTTACTAAGAGAATGGAGTTCGCAATGCCGGTTTTAAGACAGCTTTCAGGCCGCGTGCTTCGCGGCGGAAGCGGTCCCGTATCAATCAGTAGCGTGATGGACAGGGCGGTCAAGCTGGAGGAGATGAACAGGCCGGGCGCCGCGCTCGCGAAATACATGACGGTGCTGAACGTCGATCCGCTAAACGTTCGCGCCATCAAAAAAGCCACCGCCATTTGCTTTAAGCTTCCCGGGAACCCCAGGCTGTCCCACATCATGGAGAGGCTCTCGCCTGCCTCAAGGCTCTTCCCGAATGACCTTAGGCTTGTAAGCGATCTTGGCTATGCCTACTATCTCAGCGGCCGATACGAGCTGGCCAGAAAGGTTTTCCAGTCCCTTTCGGACAACGCCCTTACAAAAGAAGACCCCGAGTTCCGCTCTCTTGTCCTGAGCAATCTGGCGTATTGCCTGTATTCGACCGGATTTTCCGGAAAAGCGGCCGAACTTGTCAGGGAGGCTGTAGAGATAGATCCGGAGAATGTCCAAGCCAGGGTCAAGCTGGCCGAGATACTCGGTTCAAAAAGCTTTGGAAAAGCCGCGGAAGCGGCGGAAATCCTTGAGGAGCTGGAAGCAGAGGGGCACAAGAGTCCCTGGCTGTATTCAGCCAGGGGGCAGATCGCCCTCGATAACGGGGATGTTGAGGCCGCGGCGGAACATTTCAGGTCGTGCGTTAAGCTTGATCCGGCGGAACCCAGGTATCACCAGGACCTGGCGAACACTCTTACCCTCATGGACAGGAATTTCAGGGCGGCGAGGCGCTACTGGAGCGCTTTCTGGCTTTCAAAGGGGTCCAGCGCGAAAATCGATAATATGACTGACCTGGTGGTTTCAGTGATATCCGGATTGAGGATAATAATTAAGGGGGAAACACGGACTCAGTAAGTTATGCCCTCGCCCTGAAGCAGATCTTCAATGTGTTCAATGTCTTCGGCCTCCACCTGACCGCGGTGTTTTGAAAGGATTTCAAGAAGCCTTTCCACATAGTTTCTCTTATCCCTTGCCGAGCTCGTGGAATATATTCCCAGAATAAAATCTATATCCTGTTTCAGATATTTGTTGGCCGTAGCAACCGGCACGGTCGATTTTCCCGTCTCCGGACCTATTCTGTGGGCCCTGGCGGACATTGAGTCGAATTCATCGACCTCGCCGCTTATCTTGAGAGTAAGGACGAGAGAAGGGTTTCTCATTATCGCACCTTTGCTCGCCAATCTTATATCAGCAAGAACGGGGCCGACCCTTTCGGGCGCGATTTTTCTTTCACCAGAAAAGAGGCTCAGTATTTCCGCTCCGCTTCCGCCCTGTTCGGACAAATAGTTCACAAGTCTGCTCAAAAGGTTTACTTCCTTTCCGCGCACGGTCACAGTATAGTTATGGAAGGCGAAAAGAAACGCAATTATCGCTTGAATGGATTCTGAGGACGCCTCTCGTTCCTCCTTGGCCAGCGCATCATAAGGAAATTCTATATCCAACGTTCCTTTTTCATGATTCACGTCTCTGATCACCACACAGAGATTGAGTCCGGCGCCGTTGACATATATTCTCTTCCCAGTAAAACTTAACAGCGGTTTGAACAGGGCGGCCACGTACTCGCTCACCGCCGAATCCATTAGGATCGCTCCTTCGGCGGGCCTGAGTTCGATCTTTATCTCATTATCGAGAGGGTCAACGCCGGCCCACAGGTTCATCTGCCTCATAGAGTAAAGCGCGGTGGGCCTGACCGCCCGGATGATGCCCTCGCGAATATCTTCCGCCGTGAATGTCCTGCCTTGCACCTCCCAGGATTCTGGCAGGTCCCAGCGCGAATCGGGAGCGAAATTCGAATTGAACTCAATCTCTATCATGTCCGCGTTTTCGCCGTCTTTCCTGTCGTCCCTTTTTCTCCTGCCGTCCCTGTCAACCGGAGCGACCTTCCCGGCGTCGTTTTGCGCCTGCGCCTGGACCACGCGATTTCTGGCCATCGCCTCGGCGGTGGTCTTCTTTTCCTGCGCGGCAGCCTTTCCTGCCTCGGTCTGATCAAAGACATCCGCGAAATCTCTCCTGATAATTTCCCTCGCGTCGCTCTTCTTGACCAGATTTTCCAGTATCTGAACAAAAATCTCATTGATCAGCTTGCTGTAAACAAGCCTGTCGGTTCCCTTGGCGGCTATCATCAGCTGCTTCACGACGTTCAGGAGCCAGGGCAGCTTGCCTTTGAGGTTCGAGATCATTTCGGACGCGTCCCTGGACTGGCCGAAATTCTGAATGAGTTCGCAGACCTTCCCGAAGTCAGCGCTTCCGCCCTTAATTATCAGCGCCTGACCGGGAGCGAAACGCCCGGACACCTCGATGTCCCTGGCCCCGGTTTTCGAAGCGAAGAGGTTTATGAGAAGAATAACCATCTGCTGGACCCTCGCCACGGCTTCCCTGCTCATTGTCGGGGAAAGCGATACCTGGACGGCGTTCTGGCCGAGGACGGTAAGAACCATCTCGGGCCTGGCGTTTGAGTGGAAAAGGCCCTGCGACACCATCCCCTGGTCCTTTCCGCTGACCTGATTGACCACAACGACCTTCTCGCCGGATCCCTGGCCGACGGGCATGAGCCTGGCGCCGTCTATCGTTTTGCCCGCGGAAAGCTCGTTTCCGACGGTCCTTCCTCCCTCATACACGGCATTGTCATTGGCTTCCCCCGCCCGCGCGGCCTGAACCGGCTGGGATACCGGCTCGCCGCGGACTACCCTGACGAACATGTCGCTGGTCTGCTTCACCACATCGCTGACGACTTCCATGTTCATTTTCCCGTTTCTGTCATAGAGCCGGCCGCTCCGCTGCGCGGCGTTCATTATCCTGATGGCGTTCATGTACAGGTGGTCGCACCTGTAGGTAGTCTGCCCGATGTTGACCGTGACGTTGCTCTGGCCCCGGTCGACCACCCTGGACATGCCGTTGACGAGATTGACGTAATTGTTCCTGAACCCGGCGTTCCTGGGGCTTGAGAAGTCAAGCTGCGCGGCCGTCTCGACAACCGACATCATTACGAGGTGCTGAGGCGTAAGAGAGCGGGTGTTGATAACGATCGGACCCCGGGCGACTATATCGAACGTTGCCACGTCCCCGACGCGGGATGTAAGCTGGCTGAGGTCCGACAGGCTTGTGACGTTTATCGTGGCGCTCTTGGGCAGGCCTCTCTCAGGACCGATAACAGTGGCGCTTGTGACAGGCCTGTTATTCTGGGCGCCTCTTGCGACATCAGTCATGTAAGAGGGCCCGTTCAGTATCCTTATGAGCGTGGCAAGAATTCTGCTGTTCGCCGGGCTAATAGGGCGTATCGGGCCCGGACGGGACGGCAGCACGCGTCTAATTCCTCCTGGATTTCCCATTTAACTCAACACCTCTAATAAAACGAAATGGAAGCCCGTTGCGCTTCCACATATAAATGCGAATATTTTTGGCAACAGGCAGCCAATTACGGATATATACACCCTTCTATCCTCTTTATCGTGCTAACTGAGGAAAAACTTGCGTCTCCCGGCGGAAGAAGGATATCCGAAGAAAAGTGAAATTTTCATGTGAAACTGCCGATATATAGATGAGAGGTAAGAACAATGGCACCGGCACTTAAAGAGAAAAGAAAGCACATGGAAATCATCAGCATAGGCCGCCAGGTCTATTTCAGGGCTCCGTTCGGAAAGGACGCCTTAAAGGTCGTCAGAGAGCTTGACCCCAGCGGAAAATTCATCGACGTAATGCAGACAACCCTGATGAGGAAGAACGAGGGAAAGAGATTCTACATATAAGGGGTAGATTGCCGTGAAAGAGCAAAAGGACAGCAAAGAAAAAACCCTTCAGATCATGAACCTCTACGCGATCAACAAGTACGTCCAGAAGATGATCGTCGCAAGAACAAAGAAGCTGACATTAAAAAGCGAAAGCGGCGACCGGGAACTGGTGCTTCTTGAGGACTTCTCCAACATCATCGCCCTGGATAATTCTAGGAACTGATAAGTTCTTTCGCGGTCTTCAGAGTTGAATCGCTTGCTTTCCCGCCTATGAGATTGGCAATTTCCCTCTCCCTTTCCCCGCCCTTGAGCTCCCTTACCGAAACGTGGGTCTTTCCCGAATCGACTGACTTGTCAACGTGCAGATGCCTGCCGGGCCTCGAGGCTATCTGAGGAAGGTGGGTCACGCAGATGACCTGCCTGTTCCTGGAAATGCCCGACATCTTTTCGCCCACGGCGACAGCGGTCCTGCCGCCTATTCCGGTGTCTATCTCATCGAATATCATGGTCGGAATGGCGTCCGAGCTTCCCATTATTGATTTGAGCGCGAGCATTGTCCTGGATATTTCTCCGCCGGAGGCTATCCTGGAGAGGGATTTAAGCGGCTGACCGGGATTGGGCGATATCATAAACTCAACCCTGTCTATGCCGTTCGCCCATACTTTAAGCGTCTTTCCTTTAACTTTGATGCCGTTCTCATCTTCCTCTGATTTTACATCAACCTTGAACCTGACCTTGGGCATATTGAGCTCGGAAAGCTCCTTTTTTACCTTTGCCTCTACGTCTCCGGCAAGATCCTTCCTGATTTTCGAGAGGCCCTGGCATTTCTCCGCAAGATCGCCGCCTGCCTTTTCAAGAGCGGCCCTCACTTCGCCGATCCTCTCGTCGCTTCCCTCAAGGCCCTGAAGCTCGCCTGCCATCTCGTCCCGTTTCCTCAGTATGTCGTCAATGCTCTCGCCGTACTTTCTCTTGAGCTCTCTTATTGACTCGAGGCGCTCCTCGACAACCTCGAGCCTTGCCGGATCGAACTCTACTTTGTCCTGATAGGAAGCCATCTCAGAAGAAATATCATCAAGGCTGTAGTAGGCTGTCTCAAGGGACTTCGACAGTTTAGACAGGCTCTTGTCAACCGACGCAAGGTCCTTAAGTCTCTCCGATGACGACCTTATTCTGTCGAGAGCTCCTCCATCCTCTCCTTCCGAGATAAGGTTGTGTATCTCTGAGGCCCCCGCGGCAAGCTTTTCGGAGTTGGCCAGAAGGTCCCTTTCGCTCTTCAGCTTCTCGTCCTCCCCTGCCTCAAGCCCCAGATCGTCGATTTCCTTGATCTGGTATTTCAGGTAATCCATCTGCTTCTCGCGTTCCGCGGCCGATCCCTCAAGTTTCATCAGCTCGGCTCTCAATGCCTGCAGAGCCGAATGGTCCCTCGCGACAGCTTCGCGGAGTTTCAGCAGTTCCTTTCCCCCCATGTTGTCCAGTATGTCAACGTGACTTGACTGGTCAAGAAGCGACTGGTGCTCGTGCTGGCCGTGAATATCTATCAGGTTCCTGGAGATGGATCTCAGGAGGGATTGGGTGACGGTCCTGCCGTTAACCCTTGCCTGAGTGCGGCCGGCGGAGAGTATTTCGCGGGACAAAATCAGGCTTGAATCCGCCTCAATGCCGAAAGACGGAAGAGCCGATTGAAGCTTCTTGTTTTTTGATATGTCAAAGGCGGCCTCTACGTAGGCCTTCTTTTCCCCGGCCCTTACCACTTCTCCGGACGCTCTCTCGCCGAGAACCATAGAGAGGGCTCCTATGATTATAGATTTCCCGGCTCCTGTTTCTCCGGTGAGGATGTTCAGTCCGGGGTTGAATCCGATCTCCAGCCTTCCTATGAGAGCGTAATTTTCTATGGTGAGAGAATTTAACATAAGGCTAAAACAGCTTAACGGAAATGTACATCCATATGAGACCCGCGAGAACTGACAGTATTATAAGCCCGACAACGACCAAAGCAAAACGTTCCTTCTTTTCCTCAGGAAGGCCGAAATCGACAAGATGTATCCTTCTTTCCACCATGTCCACAACTAGGATGCCGTCCGGTTTGTAAACGTAATTATACTCCAGCAGCTGCCTTCTCACGGCGGGGTCATTAACGTCGCCCACATGACTGCCCGTCCTTACTTCAGCTACGTATATTTTATCCCTCTTGCTCGCCAGGAAGTCGGCCTGAACAAAGCCCATGTGAGGCTTTCCGTCAACGTAAGTTATTATGTCCGACCGCCTCTGCCTGTCGATCACCTTGAAGCCCTTTGCCTCAAGCAGGGCGGCGGCCTCCTCGTTGGCCGCGACGGCCTCCCCCATCCCCTTCCTCAGCCTTAAGTTCCTCCACCACCGGCCCACAAGATAAAGCGATAGCCAGCCGGCGGTCATTCCGATGAGCAAAGTGGAAATTATCACAAGCGCCGTATCTTTCATAAAGCTCTCCGTGCCCTGTCTACGATTTCCCCGGCCTTGAACCCTGCGGCCTCTCCGGATTTGGCCAGGTGCATAAGGAACTCCATGTTCCCGTCGGCGCCCCTGACCGGAGAGAACGTCGCGCCAAGAACTTTGAAGCCTGATCCCCCGGCCGATCCGGCAACCCTTTCCAGAACCTCCACCTGAACCTTCTCGTCCCTGACCAGGCCGCCCTTCTCGACCTGCTTCCTTCCGGCCTCAAACTGAGGCTTGACCAGGGCGATGACCTCCCCGTCCTCCGAAAGAAGATTGTACACCGCCGGGAATATCTTTGAAAGGGATATGAACGAAACATCAATAACGGCAAGAGAGGCCTTTCCCTCGTTTTCCGCGTAAAGCTCTTCCGGCTTAAGGTTCCTTGCGTTCACCCTCTCAATGACGACGACTCTCTCGTCCTTTCTCAGCTTCCAGGCGAGCTGGCCGTAGCCAACATCGACCGCATAGACCTTTAGCGCTCCTCTTTGAAGAAGACAGTCGGTGAACCCCCCTGTCGAAGCGCCGATATCAAGAGCCGTCCTTCCTTCAACGGAAACCCTGAAAACCTCGAGCGCTCTCTCCAGCTTCAAGCCTCCGCGGCTCACGTACCGGAGCTTTTCTCCCCTGACCTCGATCTCGGATTCGTCCCTCACCATGGTCCCCGCCTTGGTAACTCTTTCTCCGTTCACGAAGACCTCTCCCGAGATCAACGCCGCCTGGGCCCGGGCACGGGTCGCATAGAGGCCTTTTTTGACGAGGAGCTGGTCTATCCTTGACTTACCGCCGGGGTTCACGGTTTCAGACCTTGATGTCCCTGAGGTATTTGGCGGCCTTTTCCGGGATCACGGTATTGATGTAGATGCCGGAGCCAAGCTCAAACCCGGCCACCGCCGCCACCCTGGGGATTATCATGATGTGCCAGTGAAAGTACTCCACGTTCTCCTCGTGGCAGGGAGAAGACCTTACCACGAAATTATAGTCGGGGTTGTTAAGGCCCTTGTATATCTTGGCAAGCGTCTGCTTCATGACGAACCCGAGCTCCTTTGACAGCTCCGGGGTGATGTTCCCGAAAGACGCGTCGTGTTTTTTAGGGAACACAAGCGTTTCAAAAGGCGAGCGCGAGGCGAACGGCTCGAACGCTATGAAATTGTCGGTCTCAAGGAGCACCCTTTCCTTGAACTGTTTTTCCTTTTCTATCTCGACGCAGAACACGCACTTTCCGTTGTCGTCAAAGAAGCTCATCGCCTCCTGCATCCTGTGGCGTATATGTGCCGGGGTCATGGGGGTGGCGATAAGCTGGGAGTGGGGGTGCTTGATGGACGTGCCCGCTCCCCTTCCGTGGTTCTTGAAAAGGGTAATGAGCTCGAACCGCGGATCAGGAGACAGCGCCCTGTAGCGCTCCCGGTATGCCAGAAATATTTCTTCCACCTGCTTCTGCTCCATTGTGGCGATCTGAAGATTGTGCTGGGGGGACTCGATAATGACCTCGTGATGTCCCAGGCCGTCCATGTAGTTGAAGTAATCGAGCTGCTTTACCCTTTCAGTGCTTCCCTGGGGAACCAGCGCCGCGAACTTGTTCGGTATCACCCTTATCCACCAGCCCGGCGAGTCCGGCTTTGTCCCGTAGGTCCTGAAAGCCATGATCTCCGGAGGGGTCTCGGACTCATTGCCCTGGCAGAAGGGGCAGTGGTTCTTGTTGTTGTTATCCTTCTCCTCAACGTCGCCCGATCCGAATTCCTCCGGACGCTTTGCGCGCTCGGTAGAGATGATCACCCACTCTTTGGTTACTGGATTCTGCCTAAGCTCCGGCATGCGGCAATTCTATCACAGGAAATATCCTAATTCACCCTCGCCTTCGGGTAGCCACAAAAGTTTCATGATGATATAATCTCACCCTATGGCTATCCTTAAGAGCTTGAACCCTCCTCAGCAGAAAGCGGTCCAGCACCTGAACGGGCCCCTTTTGATAGTCGCCGGAGCCGGCTCGGGAAAGACAAGGGTGCTGACCCACCGGATCGCATATCTGATCAAGGAACACAAGGTAAACCCCTTCACCATCCTGGCTGTGACCTTCACCAACAAGGCGGCTTCGGAGATGAAGGGCAGGATCAGGCGCCTGGTCGGAATAGCAGCCAGGGACATGTGGGTGGGCACTTTCCACTCGGTCTGCGGCAGGATACTGCGGCACGACATCGACAAGCTCGGCTGGTCCAGGAATTTCTGCATATTCGACGAGACCGATCAGCTTGCGCTCATGAGGGAGGTGGTCAGGGAGCTGAACTTCGATGAAAAGCACTTCCGTCCGGCGACCGTCCTCAACGCCGTGAGCTCCGCCAAGAACAGGCTGATCGGTCCAGAAGAGTATTCAAACACGGCGTCAGACTTCAGGGAGGAGAAAATCGCCCTGGCCTACAAAGTATATCAGGACAGGCTTGCCGCCAACTCGGCGCTTGATTTCGACGACATGCTTATGTTCACGGTCAAGCTTCTCAAGAACAACTCCGGGGTGCTGTCGTACTATCAGGAGAGGTTCCGGTACATAAACGTGGACGAGTACCAGGACACAAACCACTCCCAGTACATGATAACCAAGCTGCTTGCGGGAGGCCACCAGAACATTTGTGTTGTAGGGGACGAGGACCAGTCAATATACTCGTGGCGCGGGGCCGACTTTACGAACATCCTGAATTTTGAGAAGGATTACAAGAATTCCGTCGTCATCAAGCTGGAGCAGAACTACCGCTCCACGCAGAACATACTGTCGGTGGCAAACAGTGTCATCGGCAACAATTCGATGCGCAAGGAAAAGTCCCTTTGGACAAGCAACCAGGGCGGCTCCAGGGCGATCAACTTCCGCGCAAAGGACGAGCAGGACGAGGCAAAATTCCTGGCCGAAGAGATAAAGAATCTCGGCAGCTTCAACCTCAATGACATCGTTATCCTGTACAGGACCAACGCCCAGTCGAGGGTCATAGAGGAAGTGCTCCTTAGGGAAGGGCTTCCGTACAGGATACTGAGCGGGGTCAGGTTCTACGAGCGGAAAGAAATAAAGGACCTGATCGCCTACCTGAAAATAATACATAATCACAGGGACAACCTGAGCTTCATCAGGGTGCTTTCAAACACCGAAAACGGAATAGGAAAAGTCACGATCTCAAAGCTCGAGAGCAGAGCCGCGGAGCTCGGCAAGTCCCTCTGCGAGCTTGCCCTTCATCCGGGCGGGCTCAAGCTTCAGAAGAGGACCCTTGAAAAGCTCGCGGCGCTGAGCGCGAGGATATCGAGGTTCAGGGACTACTCAAAAGAGATGACGATTACCGAACTTCTGGAGAAGCTTCTCTCTGAAACAGGATACCTGAAGAATTTTGAGAGCGAGGGAAGCGAGGAGGCGCTCATCAGGGCTGAGAACATAAAAGAGCTCATCGGGGTGGCCAGGGAGTTCGAGGCTTCCGGCGACGACCCGTCTCTCGGCGCGTTCCTGACCCAGATTTCACTTGTCACCGATCAGGACAGGACGGACGATGGGGGCTCGGCCGTCACCCTGATGACGCTTCACGGAGCAAAAGGACTTGAGTTCCCGGTCGTGTTCATATGCGGCATGGAAGAGGGGATTTTCCCGCATTACAGGTCGTTCTTCGACAACGACGGGCTGGAGGAGGAAAGGCGACTCTGCTACGTCGGGATCACGCGGGCCAAGAGCCGTCTCTACCTGATCAACGCCGAGCAGAGGACCCTTTTCGGCGAATCCTGGGTCAACGGTCCGTCACGCTTTCTCGAAGAGATACCCGGAGACCTTCTTGAAGTGAAAAAGAGCAAAAGGATGAGCCTGATGGACGAAGAATACGTTGAGCCCGGGCTGGACATAGAAGCTCAGTTCAACGTGGGCGACAGCATAGTGCATCCCAAATGGGGACAGGGTGAGGTGCGGTCGATCGGCGGGGGCGGAGACGATGCCATTGTTGTCGTGGATTTTGATTCTGTGGGCGAAAAGGCCCTCATGCTCAGGTACGCCAGGCTGTCTCTCAACTAGCTTGACATTAAACACGCGAGGGAAGGATAATATAATCATGCGAAAGCTCTTCATAACCGCCCTCTTTTTTATCGTCGCCGCTCCGGTGATCAGCGGACCGTCGCTCGCCGGATCGTACGACGACCTCCTTGGAGAGGCCATGAACAGCTTCAAGGACGGCAAAGTTGACGACTCGCTCTCAAAGATCGGGGAGATCGAGTCCCTGGGCCTCAAGGCGGGTCTCGAGATGGCTCACTTCCTGAAGGGCCACTGCTACGTGAAGAAAAACGACAACGGGCGCGCCGCAGTTGAGTTTTTCAAGGCGGCTGACGGAGGCGACTTCCCCCTGAAGGACTACGCGGTCTTTTCGCTTGCCAGGACCTGCCATAAGCTCGGCAAAAGGGATGAGGCGGTAGAAAATTACGAGAGGCTTCTCATTGAGCACCCCGACAGCCCGCTTGCCCAGAGCTCGATAATGTTCCTGGCCCAGAAGAAGGCGGCCGAAAAAAAACACGCCGAAGCTGTCGAGCTTTTTGATCTGATCATCTTTTCTCCGGAGCAGGGAGATCTTATCGAAGAGGCAAAGTACAGAAAAGCGAAGTCGCTTGAGTCTCTTGGCAAAAGAGCCGAGGCTCTTGACGCCTACTTCAACCTGGCATTCTACCACCCGCAGGGGAAGTTCAGGGATCCGGCCATGAATAAACTGAAGGAGCTCTCAAGAAAAATGAAAGTTCCCTTCCCCACCCCTTCCCGTGAGGAGCTCTACACGCGCGCCATGAACTATTACGACAGGGGGGATTACTCCTCGGCATCGACCGAGCTGTACAGGTTCCTTAAGTCCCACCCCCACGGACACCTTTCCGAGAAAGCCAGGCTGAGGCTCGCCGTATCCGAATACAAGGGAAGAAGGCTCTCAAACGCGTACTATCAGTTCAAGAGGATAATTAATTCCGGATCGGCCGGAGCCGACCAGGCACAGTACTACCTCAGCTTTATATACGGACGCTGGGGAAGGCTGAAAAACGCGGTGACGTCCCTGAGAAAGGTACTGTGGAACCATCCGAACAGCGAGTTCGCGGACGACGCCGCCTTCTACATAGGATATTACTGGGACATAAACAACTACAAGACAGCGGCCCTGAAGCAATATGAGGAGTTCACGGAAAAATACCCGAAAAGCGAATGGGCAACCAACGCGGTATGGAGAGCCGGAAAAATATATTACGAGACCGGAAAATACGAAGACGCCTTCAGGGTTTATTCGAAAGCCATGAACGACCTGCCGCACGATGATCTCACTGCGTACTGCCTGTTCTGGAGAGGCATGTCGGCAGGTAAGCTCAATAGGGAAGGTGACGCGAAAGACTCCTTCCTGGCGGTCGTGAGGGACTTCGACCACACATATTACAGCTACAGGGCCAGAGAGAGGCTTAAGGAGCTGGGAGTCGATGAGAGAGAGATAGAGTATTCAACCTCCTGGTCCCCTTCCGAGGATGATCTCATGAAAGAAGCTGACGACCCGAAAGATCCGAGAAGGCTGATGTCAGCCCATAAGAATAAATATGACTATCTTCTCGCCATGGGTTTTGCGGACCACGCGAAAAGGGAAGCCAGGTATCTTATGGACAAGGCAAGCGACGATCACAGGGACAGGGCCGAGCTTTTGTACTATCTGGCCGTTCAGGACAAGGGTGAATACCGCGAGCCCCTGCGGTTCGCCGAGGCAAGGTACCTGAACGCCATAAGGGACGGCGAGCTGTCCGAGTACGACTACAGAGTATGGCAGCTCGCCTATCCAAAAGGCTTCTGGAATCACGTCTTAAGATACTCCATCAAATACGGTTTGGATCCGTACCTCGTTCTGGCCGTCATCAGGGAGGAGAGCAGGTTCAACCCCAAAACTCTCTCCTGGGCAAGGGCGCACGGACTCATGCAGATAATTCCCACGACGGGGAGGGGAATTGCAAGGATGATAGGAATCAGGCCTTATCATTCATGGAGACTGTATGAGCCGGAGACGAACATCAAGATGGGCTGTTATTACCTTTCGAACCTCATCAAGAGATTCAACGGTAACGTTTACCTGGCGCTTGCCGCCTACAACGGCGGTCCCATGAGGGTCAAGGCCTGGCTGGGAAGATGGAAAAGGACCAAGGGAAAGGATCTTGATATAGACGAGTTTGTGGAAAAAATCCCATTCAGGGAGACAAGGTTCTACGTCAAGAAGGTCATGAAGAGTTATAATGAGTACAAGCGCATATACGAGAGTTCGTCTATTAAGAAACTACCTTCCTCCCAGGGGTGAATCAGTTGGATGAAGAGAACCGCATAGTAGCGGCAGAGAGAATTTCGGAGGATCTTGAGTTCTCCGGACTGCGCCCGAAAAAGCTGGCAAACTTCATCGGGCAGGAAAAGCTCAAGGAAAACCTGAAGATCCACATGGACGCGGCAAGTTCGCGCGGAGATGTTCTGGAGCACATTCTTCTGTACGGGCCGCCGGGCCTCGGGAAAACAACGCTCGCCAACATCGTGGCCGGCGAAATGAAGGTCGGTATAAGGGTAACATCCGGTCCGGCCATTGAAAGGCCGGGAGACCTCGCGGCCATTCTCACCAACCTTCAGGAGAAGGACATACTGTTCATAGACGAGATCCACAGGCTCAACCGCGTGGTAGAAGAAGTTCTCTATCCGGCCATGGAGGACTTCGGCCTGGACATAATAATCGGCAAAGGCCCGTCCGCCCGGTCGATAAGGCTTGATCTCCCCAGGTTCACCCTGATCGGAGCAACCACCAGAGCCGGACAGCTCTCGAGCCCCTTAAGGGACAGGTTCGGAGTGATTCACAGGCTTGATTTCTACAGCGTGAGCGAGCTGGGCCGGATAATCAGGAACTGCGCCAAGGTTCTTAAAATGAAGATAGACGAGGCCGGCTCCAAGGAAATAGCAAGGCGCTCGAGGGGAACCCCGAGGGTGGCGAACCGCCTGCTGAAGAGGGTAAGGGATTTTGCCCAGGTAAAGGCTGACGGAGCCATAACGCAGGAGGTGGCGAGCGCGGCGCTCAACAATCTTGAGATAGACGAACTCGGCCTGGGCAAGGTGGACAGGAAGATCCTGATCACCGTTATAGACAAGTTCGGCGGAGGGCCTGTCGGCGTCGACACGATATCGGCCGCGGTCGCGGAGGAAGTGGAGACCATAGAGGACGTGTACGAGCCTTATCTAATGCAGATAGGATACCTGGACAGGACTCCGCGCGGAAGGACGGTGACCGACGCGGCTTACCGGCACATGGGGAAAAAACCGAAAGGAGACGCCGACCAGAGCAAGCTTTTCTAGGGGGCTGTGGACTGTTAAGGCGTTTGAATATATAATGTACCAAAAGGAGGGGTCTTAAAATGCTTAAAGAGTGGCTTAGAAGTTCTATTCTTGCTTTGATTTTCGCTGTTTTCATTACATCCTTCGTCCTGCAGAACGCGGGAGTAACAACGGTGAGTTTTCTATTCACCAGGATCCAGACATCGCTCGCCATCGTGATAATAATCTCCATCCTTGTTGGAGTGATCTGCACGGGAATAATCGCGTTCTTCGAGCAGCTCAAGCTCAGGAAACAGGTAATGGAGCTTGAGAAGAAGATCAAGGAATACGAGCCTGTATTCAAGGAATAGTCTAAGTTGAAGAAACGAAAAGCAAGCATCTCCAGAAAGACAAAAGAAACCGCGATCTCCCTTTCTCTGGTGATAGACGGAACCGGGAAGCACTCGGCTAAGACGGGAATAGCCTTCTTCGACCATATGCTGTCTCTTTTCTCAAAGCACGGGGTCTTCGACCTCAACATCAGGGCAAGGGGCGACATCGACGTTGACTACCATCACACCGTTGAGGACGTCGGGATAGTGCTGGGCGAAGCCTTCAAAAAGGCGCTGGGCAAGAAGTCAGGAATAGAGAGGTACGGCGACTCCAAGGTGCCCATGGACGAGGCTCTCTCCGAGGTCGTGATCGACATAAGCGGAAGGCCTCACTTGACCTACAACGTGGATATCACAAAAAAGAAGTTCATAGATTTTGACACTGAGGTCGTAAAGGAATTCTTTGAGGCCTTCGTCCTGCACGCAGGCATGACCATGCACATAAACATGATACGCGGAAAGAACATGCACCACATACTCGAATCCATCTTCAAGGCCTTCGGCGTGGCGCTTTCAAAAGCCTGCTCGATCTCCCCCAGAAAAAAGGGAGTTCCTTCCACTAAGGGCGTTCTCTGAAATAACGCAAGTTTTACCCTTTTTCATACGATATTTATATATGGAACATTATGTCCCACATAGATTTCAATCCAGCTGCCCAAAGGCCACCAAACGCAATTGGTGCGCGCTCAAACCCCCGAAATGAAGCCAGAAGAAGAATAATCGACGCGAGGTCCAGGACATACATCATCCCTCCGGCAGGTCAAACGACGCCCTGCGCGGACATAAACGGAGGAGACGTCTTTGCGGAAATTCTGGCCGCCTATGAACTCGCGCTCATGATCGAGAGCGCCCGTGCAAGCGGAGCGGGCCAGGAAGAGATAGATGCCGTTCACGCTCTCATGGTGGAAGTCGCCTCCCAGAGCGAAGCCATCGACCACGTTCCCCCGAGCGACACGCTCAGGGCCGGAGCGTTCCTTGAGAGCGCTCTCAGCAGACAGGCGAAGAAAATGGGGATGAAACTGGCGGGCAGCCTTCACGTGACCGGAGGTCAGTTCATCGTTACCCTGCAGACAAACAAACCTAAGCTGCCGGACATATTGATTCCCAATTTGAAAGACCTGGCGAAATTATATGACGGGCCTCAAAGAGACATTATAGACCTAATAGAAGGGGTGCGTTCAACTGACGCTCCGGAAGAGGGGGTCCCGGAATCGGATTCAACCCAGGTCTGGGAAGAAGTCTACCTGTCAGACGCTGAAGTTGAAGGTGTTGAAAACATCATCCTTGACGCGATAGCGGAAAATCCCGTCATCCCGGGAGAGATCGAGATTAACCTGAGCTCCATCAGTGAGAACAACGAACTCCACATGGGCGAATCCGGAGTTATGGGATTTGAAGCCGCGGCAGGCCTGATCGAAGACCTTTCCCTGTACGCTCAGGCGCTTCCGGTAAACGAAGGGTATGAACAGGTTATCGACGTGCATGTCGAAGTTGGCGATGGAGGGTTTTTCTCGATCTCGATCGTTTCCCATCAGAGGCCTCTCCCCGAAGAATAGATCTCCGGCAAAAACATATGACACGGCATTTCAATTATTGTATACTTATACCCGCCGTATGACCTATGAGGAGAGAAAATACAGGAACATGACCAAGGCCAGAGGGCTGACAAAATTCACCGTTGAGGACAAGGAGACCGACCTTCTGATACTGGCGGACAAGAACCTTCAGAAGGAGGCCCACGCGTCGGTTCTTAAGTTCCGCTCCGAGCTTGAGAACTATATCATCAAAGATCCTAAATTTTTGAAATCCCTAAAACCTCACCGGGTCGGTATGAGGTCTCCGGCGATAGTCAAGAAAATGGCGCAGGCAGCCAAGCGGGCGAAGGTGGGGCCCATGGCGGCCGTGGCAGGAGCCATAGCCGAGCACGTCGGCAGGGACGTTTTGAAGCATTCGAGGGAAGCGATAGTGGAGAACGGCGGCGACATATTCATGAAGGTCGTGACCCCGCGAAAGGTGGCGGTGCACGCAGGGAAATCACCGTTCTCGGAAAAGATAGCCCTTGAGATAGACCCTGATCAGACTCCCCTCGGGATATGCACATCAGCCGGAACGGTGGGCCACTCGCACTCCTTCGGAGCGGCCGACGCGGTTGTCGTGACCGCCAGATCCACTGCCCTGGCCGACGCCGCGGCCACCACCATATGCAACATCGTCAAGAGCGTCGATGATATTCAGGGCGGGCTCAACCTTGCCAGAAGGATCAAAGGGATCAAGTCGGCTCTCATCATAAAAGACGATCACATCGGGGCGTGGGGCAGAATGAAGATAGTGGCTATCTAAAGGATCCTCGGCGTAAGCGTAAATATAACCTCAGTCTTAACGCTCTCCTCCACGCTTCCCCTGAACAACTCACCGAAAATCGGGATGTCTCCCAGAAGAAATATCTTTGAGGCGTTCTCCCTGCTGGAGCTGTTAATCAGCCCTCCAATAACAAGCGTGTCCCCGTCGCGTATCTTGACGTTAGACTCGGCGTTCCTGGTTGTGATGACCGGGAACTCGCCCGCCGTGGTGGCTCTCCATTCGGATATGGAGCTGACCTCGGGCCTGAATGAGACGCCGACAACGCCCTCGTCAATGACGCGCGGAATAATTTTCAGGCTGACCCCGGCATCAATGTACTGCACCGTCCATTGAACGGAGTTCGAATTGACGCTCGCCGGAACGGCGTAAGGAACGCGGCTTCCGATGTTTATCGAGGCTTCCCCTCCGCTCACCGACACGACGCTCGGCTGCGCCAGAATCTCGGCCTCTCCCCGGGACACCAGCGCGCTTAACAGCATCGTTATGTCTTCGGAGAGCCCAATGCTTCCCGTCTTATCATCCACGGCGAACCGGAGCTTGCCCGTCTCCCTGCCCCACTTGAAGCCCAGCTCCCTCATGCCGGATTCCGACACCTCGACCACCCTGCACTCAATGAGGACCTGGGGGGCGGCCCTCGCCAGGCTGTCTTCGTCGAAAGCCGAAGCCGCAACATCTTTCGGCAGGCCGGAGACTGTGATTATGCTGCCGTCTATCATAAATTTCAGGCCGGCGGCTCGGAGGACCTTTTTGATGGCATCAAGGCAATCAATATCCCTCAAGCGCACGGTTACCTTTTTCATGGGGGAAGCGGCCCCGCCTGATCCGACAACCAGGCCGAAGCCTCCTTCCTCAGCGAGAACCCTTGCCACATCAACGGGATCAGCATCCACAAAATCTACGGATTTCAGAACCGCTCCATCATCGGCATAAGACGGATCCAACAGGAAAAACATGATCATGATGATGCAAATGCGCTTCATCGCGTCATCCCCGGCTGAACCAGCTTCACAAAATCAGCCGAAATCGAATCCACCAGGTACGGGCCTAATTTTTCGCCGAATCTGAAAATCTCGCCTCTCCCTCCGACCTCAAACAGGGCCCTCCTTTCCCTTCCCGTGACGGCCCCTTTGAACTTGACGAAACCGCATCCGGGGATGTTTACCGGATCGCTTGACATCATTAGATAGAGTTCAACCACGGATAAATCCTGATTTTCGCCGTCATTATAGGTAAAAACGGCTCCTATCGGCTCCGCTTCATCCGTGACCGCGTCCTCTTCATCAGGAACGGGCGCCCCGGTATCGTGCGGGGAACATGACGAAAAAACCGGAATGACAAGAATCGCGGCAATCAGCAGGGTCTTGTTTCTCATCAGCATCCTCCGAGGTCAATTGAGCAATTTTTGTGCCGAATTATGCCCCTTCGGACCGTGGAAAAACGCGTCAGGCGCAGGGAGGCTCGACACAGAAATATTGAAATTTTTGGCCTTTTTTGCCGATAAATACTTGAGAGAATGAGACTTCTTCAAGGAGGCAGAATTCTATGAATGTAAGAATGGGAAACGCTCTTCTTTGCACCCGCATTTGCGCAAGGAGGGCGATAAACTGGATAACGAGAAAGCCCGCGCAGATCGAGAGCGCCGGAGATCTGAGAGTTATCGCCAGAAAGCTCGAGAGCATCTCGATCAGGCCATCCACGTTTGACCTTGATCCGAAGGGGACGATCTTCAGCAACGTTACGAAGGCCGGCCTCGCCGCTCTCGGAATGTTCGCGCTTGCGGCCTCTGTCGATTACGGCGTTTTCAATCTCTTCGGATCTCATCCGCATCTCCTGAACGACATCAATATAGGATGGTCAATGGGGCCTCTCGCCTGGCTCGGCGGAAACAGGGCCAACTTCGCTCTGAAGACAGCCGCAGCCAAAATAGTCATGAGCGGAGGAGAGATCGATGAAGTGGCGGATAGCATGCAGCTTCTGCCGGAAAAAGTAAGGAACTTTCTCTTCGACAAGCTTCAGGGGGCGAATCCTGGAAGGGCTTCCGAAATAGCGCGCTCCTGGCAGTCCGAATCAGAGCTGGACGATCTGTCCGGCAAGGCGGGCGAAGTCGATAACCTCCTGGATGTTTAATAAATGAGCGTGCGCTTATCCTCACTAGGGGCGCTGAGTCCCGTCAAAGCAGGAATTCAAAGGATTGGGTCGCTTGCGCCGTCCGCGAGAAGCCTAGCCATTACATCTTTAAGAAATCCCATTGGATCGCTTAAGCTTCTTAAGGTCTCCGTTGAGCAAAGCAGCTTCACCGGCCTCGGAAATTTTATGAGGTCCGTCGGCCGGAACTGGAAATTTCTTATGAACAACATGCTCTCCGAAGAGGCTCAGGGGAAAACCAAGCTCATGAGGCGCGAAGCCGGCGTTCCGGACAGCGCGCCGTTCACCGTGTTCGCCATGACAATGGAGGATCCTGAAATTGAAGCCGGCAATCTCAGGGGAGATATTGAGGAGCTTGAGAGCAAGCTCGAGGCAATAAACAGCAAGGCCGCTGAACTCAGAGGTGGATTGGAGAATGTGCTGACTGACAAAGGCGTCCCCCGGGAGCAACGGGATTCCGTTGTCAGCAACAATCCAAAGATGCTCAAGATTGCGAACACCATATCGGAACTCGAGGCCGCATCTGAGCGAGCCGGAGAAAAGATAGCCCGGAAGAGAAAAAGGCTTTCCGAGCTTACAGAACAGCTTGAATCGGCCAAAGCGGCCGCGGGAAAAAGGGAATTCTCAGGAGACGAGCTCAGCGTTTCCGAAATGATCGCCGCTCTTGAAGCCGCGAGTATAATCAACGAGAAAAATGATGATATCGACAGCGTGGGAGTGGACAGCACGGACAGCGATGTCATGCAGGTTATGGACGACGTGCGGAAAATGAGGGACGAAAGGCGAAGCCTGTCGTCTGATATTGAGAGGCTTTCCGGAAACATCGGGTTCGATGTAATACCGATCAGCATAATAAGCGAAGTAACACCGCTGGATTACATCGGAAACCCTGAAAATTCCGAAAACATTCAAAGAAAAATTGATGCTACTCCTCAGCTGGCAAGCGTGTGCAAAGACCTGGTTGTTAAAACCGCGGAGTTTAACCGTCTCGGAGAACAGATAAAGGAACGGCTTGAAGAGGCAGGGATGCTTGCCGAGGCCGCAAGAGATCCCAAAAACAGGATCAGGGCGCTCGGGAAAAGATACGATGAATACCTGAATACGTTCTCAAGCATGTTCACAGCGGGCACTATCAATCAAAACCGCCACGCAAGGGTCCAGGCGGAGCTGAAAGAGATCCACGAAAAACTCATAAAAGCCAACAGCATGCTGGACGTAACTCCCGCAGCGGCAGAACAGCTCATTAATGATGCGCAAAACAAACTCGGGTTCATGGGATTCTGGATAAACAATCCGGATGCCATACCTGACCAGGCTATGACCCCGGTTACTTCGGGCCCCAAGCTTCTGGGTCAGGCGGGCTTTCTTCCCCAAACGCCGCCACCGGTAGAAGACACAAGACAGATAGCGCGCGCGAGCGGAGCCGAAAAGCCCGCCTTCGAAATGGATGAACCCTCGCCGGCAAGTACTGCCGCGGCAATGCCGGCCGCCGAACCCGAGGAAGTGTCAGATCTTGAGATGCCGATGGTCAGCCCCTGGGCAATGCCTCCGACAGGCGACGTGTCAAAGATCGGGGATATTGCCGAGCCTGTGCCTCCGGAAGATCTGGAGAACGGGACTGTCGTAAAGGAAGAAAACTATCCCTATCTGAGCGCGCTCAGCAGGATTACGGGAAAGAAAGATCCCGATGAAGCCATAGCCGCGGTCGAGCAGATGTTTGAAGAGAACAGAATGAAGACCCAGACTATGATCGAAATGAGGCTGGTATTGAGCTTCATAGGAAATCAGGCTGAATACAATTCGATCAGGGACCAGATAGCTGATCCGGATGCCAGGCAGCTGTTCGAAAAAGTGGCGCAGATCATGCTTGACCTGAAGAGAAATCAGGGCCTGCAAAAGGATATTGTCGCCCTAAGGCGGGAGCTTGATTATGCCAGGGAATTCATCGACATCAAGATGCAGAACATATTCTCCGAGAACCTTCCTGACAGCCTGGATGAATACATCAATAGAAGGCAGGCCGGCGAATTATACGACCCGCAGGAGGAAAAGTGGGTGAAAGTGCCTCAGACAAACGCCGAGCCCGGAACATCATTCCAGCTGACCGACAGCATGCTGGGTGAAGGCGGAGGAGGAGAAGAAAGCTCTACCTAGATAATTTCCTTCTTCAGCCTGTTGACTATTCTTCTGCCGAAAAACCCCAGATCCGCCCTTTTTCCCAGAGTCTTTACGATCTCCTCAAGAACAATTTTACGGTTCTTGTCGGGGCTCTTGCGCCAGCGGTCCACTTCCTGGCCGAATTTCCATTCGATATCCTCTTCCCTCTGCCTGATGTCCCGGAACCTCTGCTCGGCCTCTTCCCTTTGCGCTGCCGGAGTCACGGCGCGGAATCGCATCGCTTTTTGAGAGCGCGACCAGCCCATTCCGCTCAGGTACTCGCCCGCTATCCTTCTTGCCTCTTTGATGTATTCGGCCTCGCCCCAGGGCTCAGCCATGATTAAGAAGCAAGCTTCCCGGCGCGGACCACGATGTTCCCGCCTACGATAGTGACTTCAATCGAACCTCTGAGCCTCCAGCCGTCGAAGGGTGTGTTGCGGCTTCTGGAAGCGGACTTGCTGACATCGTACTTATACTCGTTTGAGGGGTCCACAATGGTCACGTCAGCAACTGAACCCGCCCGGAGGGAGCCTCTTTTGAGGCCCAATATTTTCGCGGGCCTTAAGGTAAGCTTCTCGACCGCCTGCAGAAGCGTGAGCGACTTTGTCTCGACAAGCTCCGTCAGTACCAGAGGAAAGGCCGTTTCAAGCCCTATCATCCCGGAAGCGGCAAGTCCGAATTCCACTCTTTTCTCCTCAGGGGTGTGCGGGGCGTGATCCGTGGCTATGCAGTCGATGGTGCCGTCTTTAAGCCCCTTGATGACGGCCTTGACATCGGCCTCCGACCTGAGAGGCGGGTTAACTTTCGCGCTGGTGTTATAGCCTTCAACTTCGTTCTCGGTCAGAGTAAAGTGGTGGGGGGTGGTCTCGCATGTTACCGGAGCTCCTTCGGCCTTGGCGCGGCGTATCAGCTCGACGGAGCCGGCGGTGGAAACGTGGGCAATGTGGAGCCTGGCGCCGCCCTTGCCGCAGTATTTTTTTGCGAGCATGATATCCCTCGCGACCATCAGCTCTTCCGCGAGAGCCGGAGCGCCTTTTAATCCTATCCTGGTGGACAGGGCGCTTTCGTTCATCTGCCCGCCGTTCGACAGCGACAAATCCTCGCAATGGGAGATTATCGTGGCGGATAATCCGTTGGCGTATTCAAGCGCGGAGCGCATGATCGCGGAGTTTGAAACCGGACCGCCGTCGTCTGAAAACGCCACCGCTCCCCTTTCCAGGAGGGTGCCCATCTCGGTTATCTCCTCGCCCCTCCTGCCCCTGGTAACGGCCGCGACGGGGAACACGTTGACGACAGCTTCAGCCTTGGCCTTGGACAGCACATATTCAACCACTGCCTCGGTATCAATGGGCGGGTCGGTGTTGGGCATGCAGGCAATGCTTGTGAAGCCTCCGAGAGCCGCCGCGCGGCTGCCGCTGCCTATGGTCTCTTTGTCCGGCCGGCCGGGATCCCTCAAATGAACGTGCGCGTCGATGAATCCCGGGAATACAAGCTTGCCTTTAGCGGGGATGGTAACCTGAGCCTTTGATGATACGGTCTTCTTAAGCGCTGAGATCTTTCCGTCTTCAATGAGGAGGTCCATCTCAGAGTCAAGGTTCTGAGACGGATCAACGACCCTTCCGGATTTAATCAGAATCGACCTTGGCATCCATCAACCCTCGTCCTTTTGCCGCACTACCCTTTTAATGAACCTCCTTATTCCCCTGAAAGGGCCCTTGCCCTTTTGTTTTTCGAGTTTAAGATAAGCCCGCTTCGCGGCCTCCTGCTCGGCTTCCTTCTTGTTGAAGCCTTTTCCCTCGCCAAGGCTCTTGCCCTTGATCCTTACTTCCATATAAAAGACCCTCTTATGCCTCGGCCCGGTCTCCTTAAGCACCCTGTAGTGCGGAAGCCCCCAGCCCCTCTTCTGAACAAGCTCCTGCAGGGTGGACTTATAATCCCTTATGTATCCGGCGCTGCTGATCTTCTCGATCTCGCCGCGGAGAAAGTCCAGTATGAGGTCCCTTGCCTTCCCGATGCCGCCGTCAAGATAGACCGCGGCGATGAGCGCCTCAAAGGCGTTGGCGATGTTCGACTTGCGCTCCCTGCCGCCAGACCTTCTCTCGTTCCCTCCCAGAAGAAGGTAGGTCCCGAGCTTTAACCTTCTCGACACCACCGCGAGCGTCTCGTCGGAAACCGCGGTGGCCCTGATCTTGGTCAGGTCTCCTTCGGAGTGCCCGGGGAACTTGTTGAAAATGTACTCGCTTACGACAAGCTTGAGAACGGCATCGCCCATGAACTCAAGCCTCTCATTATCCGAGACGCCTTTCTGCTTCATTTCATGCGCGTAGGAGCTGTGAGTCAGTGCCTGGTTGAGGAGGGCCTTATTAAAGAAGGATACCCCGAGTTTTCTTTCAAGGTCTTTAAGTTCGTTTTCCCTTTGCTTGCTTATCATAAATTGTTTATCAGTCCGGCATATTTTATACTAAACGGACGAGTTTGACAAGCGTGATTGCCTTACATTATAATCTATTGCGCGCGAGGGCATCCAGCTGAAAGGAGAATATTATGATAATCTCCCCGGTTATGAAATTCATCATCGACAAGGAGGGCGGCTATCCGGCTCCGACTGAGAGAGAAAAACTGACCAGGGCGAT
>Ga0180433_10000219_pt1 | contig 100845 bp, 88 predicted proteins | sample SS_ome_8_FD_132980 | JGI IMG/M metagenome (GOLD analysis project Ga0180433, IMG submission 132980) | Hypersaline lake sediment archaeal communities from the Salton Sea, California, USA - SS_1_D_1 metaG | ecosystem: Environmental > Aquatic > Non-marine Saline and Alkaline > Hypersaline >... | reverse complement strand
GGACCGCCTACAGCCCCAGGATGTGATGAGCCGACATCGAGGTGCCAAACCTCCCCGCCGCTATGAACGCTCGGGGGAGATAAGCCTGTTATCCCCGGAGTACCTTTTATCTGTTGAGCGATGGCCCTTCCACACGGAACCACCGGATCATTAGGTCCTGCTTTCGCATCTGCTCGACTGATGAGTCTCGCAGTCAAGCACACTTATACCCTTATGCTCTATACGTGATTGCCAACCACGCTGAGTGTACCTTTGAACTCCTCCGTTACTCTTTGGGAGGAGACCGCCCCAGTCAAACTGCCCACCTGGCACTGTTCTGCGCCCGGATTCACGGGTCGAAGTTAGGTGACTAACATAGCAAGGGTGGTATTTCAAGGTTGGCTCAGCCCTGACCGAAATCAGGGTTTCAACGCCTCCCACCTATCCTACGCAAGATATGCCAGGCATCAATACCAGGTTACAGTAAAGGTTCACGGGGTCTTTCCGTCTTGCCGCGGGTATGTGGTATCTTCACCACAATTACAATTTCACCGAGTCCGTCCTTGAGACAGTGCTCCAGTCGTTACGCTGTTCATGCACGTCGGAACTTACCCGACAAGGAACTTCGCTACCTTAGGACCGTCATAGTTACGGCCGCCGTTTACCGGGGCTTCGGTCGCAAGCTTCATCCCCGAAGGGATTGACCTGCTTCTTTAACCTTCCGGCACCGAGCAAGCGTCATTCTCTATACATCCTCTTTACGAGTTGGCAGAGAACTGTGTTTTTGGTAAACAGTCGCCAGAGCCACTTCACTGCGCCCTCAGCATGTGCTCAATCGAAACTAAACACACCTGTAGGGACCCCTTATCGCTAACTTACGGGGTCAATTTGCCGAGTTCCTTAAGGACGGTTTTCTCGAGCGCCTGAGGATATTCTCCTCGCCTACCTGTGTCAGTTTTAGTACGGATATGCACCGTCGTCCTGTTTGAGGTTTTTCTCGGCAGTGACTCCGGCTGCTCAGGAATCCTAAATTGTCCTTCGCCGTCCTTCAGTCTCTTTGTGCCGGCGGATTTGCCTACCGACGAGACCTCCGGCAGGATAGCCACGACTAGTCAGCTTCCAGCTTTTGCCACTGCGTCACCCCCACAGTTATAACCTTCGGTACATAGTGCAGGAATATTAACCTGCTGTCCATCGTCTACGCCTTTCGACCTCGACTAAGGGCCCGACTAACCCTGGGCGGATTTACCTTCCCCAGGAAACCTTAGGCTTTCGGCGAACAGGATTCTCACCTGTTTTATCGTTACTCATGCCGGCATAATCACTTGCTGACGCTCCACGGCTCGTTTCCGTACCGCTTCGGCGCTGACAGCAACGCTCTCCTACCATCTTCCTTCAGGCGAACCTGTCGGAAGATCCGCAGCTTCGGCATTCTGCTTATTCCCGTTCATTATCGGCGCCAAACTGCTCGACCAGTAAGCTATTACGCACTTTTTAAATGGTGGCTGCTTCTAAGCCAACATCCTGGCTGTCACAGCAATCCAACTTCCTTAAGAACTTAGCAGAATTTCGGGACCTTAGCTGGCGGTCTGGGTTGTTTCCCTCTTGACCATGGAGGTTATCCCCCACAGTCTGACTCCTGAGATAATCTTTACGGTATTCGGAGTTTGGTTGGGGTGAGTAGGCTGGTGGCCCCCCATCCCCATTCAGTAGCTCTACCCCCGTAAAGTAGTGGCTCAAGGCTAGCCCTAAAGCTATTTCGGAGAGAACGAGATATCTCCAGGTTTGATTAGACTTTTACTCCTCCCCACAGCTCATCGCCCAACTTTTCAACGTTGGTGCGTTCGGTCGTCCAGGGATTTTTACATCCCCTTCCACCTGGCCATGGGTAGATCACCTGGCTTCGCGTCTACCACCTGCGACTAAATCGCCCTATTAAGACTCGCTTTCGCTACGGCTCCATCCCTGAGAGACTTAACCTTGCCACAGACGGTAACTCGCCGGCTCATTATGCAAAAGGCACGCGGTCACCCATTGAATCCCGCCGAAGCGGAAAAACCATAGGGCTCCCACAGCTTGTAAGTGTATGGTTTCAGGTACTATTTAACTCCCCTAATAGGGGTACTTTTCATCTTTCAGTCGCCCTACTATTCGCTATCGGTCGTCGAGTAGTACTTAGCCTTGGAGGGTGGGCCCCCCGGCTTCACACAGAGTTCCACGAGCTCCGTGCTACTCTGGTACGCCGGCAGTAACACAGGGCTCTCGCATTCGCATACAGGACTATCACCTTCTGCGGTTGGACTTTCCAGACCATTCTGCTTGCGATGCCTTTGTAACTGTTTACCGGCGCCCGCAACCCCAAAGAGCAAGCTCTCTGGTTTGGGCTATTCCGTTTTCGCTCGCCGCTACTTACGGAGTCTCGGTTGATTTCTATTCCTGCAGGTACTTAGATGTTTCAGTTCCCTGCGTTCGCTTCACATGACCTATGCATTCAGTCATGGATGATGCCATCTGGTTGCCCAGTGACAACGGGTTTCCCCATTCGGAAATCCCGGGATTAACGGTTGTTCGGCACCTGCCCCGGGCTTATCGCAGCCTACCACGTCCTTCATCGCCTCTCGACGCCTAGACATCCCCCATACACCCTTAGTAACTTGACCATATCAATCTTTGATTGAACATGGATGTAATTTCGCCTATTGCGCGCTCATATTAACAAACTCTTCGCCTCGGCGGCGAAAAGCCTGTTCGGAATTATATTGTATAATCCCACGCATCTGCATATTAACTTGTAAAAGAACACTATATCTTCGAAAATGACGGCTAATTATCCCACTTTACTATCAATAAGACGCTTAACCTGCCAATTTCTTCAAAATTAATCGTTATTTTCTCGATTTCGTTCTACGAACTACGAACTCGAATGGAGACGACCGGGCTCGAACCGGCAACCTCCGGCTTGCAAAGCCGGCGCTCTCCCAGTTGAGCTACGTCCCCGGAACCCAACAAATTGTCGATTGCCAAATTCCGGTTGTCGATTTTCAAATCATAAATCGAAAACCGAAAATCTCAAATTGAGAATGGGCCCGGGTAGACTCGAACTACCGACCTCACGCTTATCAGGCGTGCGCTCTAACCAACTGAGCTACGAGCCCAGGGCAATTTTCGATTTCCGATTTTCGTTTGACGATTTTACTAAAGAAATCGCAAATTGGCAACCGTAAACCGACAATCCTGCCGGGCTCGTCGGTTATAACTATATACTTAAAAAAGAGCAACAAAAAAAACCGCTGCTCGAAACTGTCAGCGGTCTAAAAACGGACAATATTGCTTGTCCGTAATGCAGTTCAGAGCAAAATAAACGTTATCAAAATCTCTTTCAAAACCCTAACCAAATCCTTTCTCTTAATGGTTTGGTATAAACATCATCCCACATCCAAAACCTCAATATACTACGCTATCGACATGCCGTCAACATTATTTTTAATATTTTTTTATTTTTTATTCCCAGCCGAATTTACTACGCCAACTCCGGCCATATGTTCATTCCCGGCACGAAAAACCCAATTTAACCACAACCGGCACGAAGAACCACAAAAAAAATAGTCAATATAAAATCATAAATCGTAAATGGAAAGGGCTACAGACGACGTCCCTTCGAGAAACTCAGGGCAAGCTCTGAGCGCAGTCGAATAAATAATCAATTTATGGCTTAGCTATAGAAAATAGACAATTCATGGGCTTTTTGGTAGAATTTCCAATGTTCTAATGAGTAAATCATATTTTTTAACCGTTTGAGTTTGAAATGTCAGCTTAACTTTCTACATCATGAGGAAAACAGCATTATGATGATTCGTCAGGAAAAACAGGCAGATATTGATGCTATCACTGCAATCACAAAACTGGCTTTCGAAAATCACCCGTTCAGCCGGAACACTGAACAGTTTATCATCCATGCGCTGCGAACCGCCAATGCGCTGACGGTTTCTCTGGTCGCAGAAATCGATGGCGCAGTTGTCGGCCACATTGCCTTTTCACCCGTCACGTTTACCGATGGCAGCGAGAACTGGTATGGCCTGGGCCCAGTTTCAGTCAGGCCTGCTTCACAGAAACAAGGTATCGGAAGCAATCTCGTCGATGAGGGCCTGAGTCTTTTAAAAAACGCAGGCGCCGAAGGCTGTGTCCTCGTCGGAGATCCCAACTATTATGAGCGTTTTGGCTTTAAAAGCCCGGATGGACTGATACATGAGGGCGTTCCGCAGGAGAATCTTCTCGCCTTGCCGTTTGGCGGCCAAATTCCACAGGGGATCGTCGAATTCCACCCGGCTTTCGGGGCAACTGAATAATCTGAAATCAAACTCTGTGTCGCGTGCTTCGGATTGTGTTGATCAAGATGGATTTTGATGTTCAGGAGGCATTTTTGCCCGCCATTGTTCGGCTTGTTCTGGTTTGTTCCAGGCTTCGTAAAGGTCGATTAGATTGTTCAATGACTCTAATGTGTGCGGGTGGGTGTCGCCGAGTTTGAGGCGGCGGCCTTCGATGGCTTCGAGTAGTAATCCTTCTGATTCTTCGTAGCGAGCTTGCTCTTTGTACAGAACCGCTAATTCGTGCATGGATTCGAGGCAGGCAGGATGATCTTTGCCCAGCTTGAGCTGTCTGCCGCCTAATGCCTGGCGGAGCAATTTCTCTGCTTCGAGGTAGTTCTTCTGCTCGCGGCGAAGGACACCGAAGTCATTGAGGCTCTCCAGTGTTTCCGGGTGGTCTTCGCCGAGTGTAAGTTTTCTGCCTGTTAGGGCTTCTGTGAACAGGTCATTGGCATCGGCATATTCCCCCTGCCTGGTGTATACCACGGCAAGGGCATTTATGAATGAGAGGAGATTTTCATGGGCCTCACCAAGTTTGGTACGCATGCTACTCAATGCCTCTGTGATCATCTTCTCCGCTTCAGGTAAGCGGCCCTCATCCATGAGGATGCATCCCAGTTCGCATTTGGCGTCTAACATTGCCCCGTGGTTATCCCCCAGGTCCTGACGCATCGTATCCAGCGCCGTCTGGCATAACTGTTGCGCCTTCTCGTACCGTCCCTGTGCTCGATAGACGGCCGATAGCACTGTCATGCAGGCCAATGTCCTCACTCCGGTCGGCCGCTTCAGCTCCAGGGCCTGACCCAAGGCCAGCTCTGCCTCTGCATAACGTCCCTGGGCCAGGTAGTTCTGGCCCCGTCGCCGGTGAATACCGAAGATGTTAAAGTTAAATTTACTCGGATTCCTCAAACGCTTCCAGCGCTCCAGGGCCTCGTCCAAACAGACTTCTGCTTTTTCGTAGTTACCCAGACTTCGATGCACCCCGCCAATGCTTGTCATCAAGAGCATGATTCGCCAATGCCCGTCACTGTACGCCCTTCGAATGGTCTCGATTTGGTCGGTCCACATCCCTATGGCAACATCATGCCGTCCTGCATTATCGTGAGCCCAGCCCAACATCATTGCCGTTTGGAGTGTGGAATTATGTTCCGGACCGAGATGTTGCCGGCGGAGTTGATAGGCCCTCTCCAGAAGTTCCCTGGCAATTTCGGGCTTAGATGCGTCCATGTGTTTATGAGCCAGCGAATAACGGAGTCTTGCTTCAACCAGTGGTTGATCCTCGAACTTGCCTTCGAGTCCCTTTACGGCGTTATCAAGGAAATCCTCCCAAGTCCTTTCCAATCGCGCACCATCTCGTCCAGCATCCATGACACTGCTCAATAGGTAGTCGGATACTTCCTCTGCCTGAGACCGAGCCCGCTCGGCCTTGATTGCAAATATTGCGATGCCTACTACTCCTACGATTAACACAATTAGTACTGTGGTAATGCCACCTACAAGCACACGATTTCGTCGCACGAATTTCTTCAGTTTGTAGCCTGTGCCGGGCGGTCCGGCAATCAGTGGAGTTCCTTTCAGGTAGTTCTCGATATCATCCGAAAGTTCAGAGGCCGAACGATAGCGTTCGGTGCGCTCCTTTCGCATCGCTTTGAGTGGAATCCATTCGAGTTCCTTCCTTAAATGCCTGGTTAATATACGAATTTCAGTGCGGCGGTTCTCGGCGAGTTTCCTTGCCTCTTCGCCCAATTTTACCAGGCGGGTACTCGGTGTTTTGGGGTCGGTTTCGCGGATAATCTGCCGGATGTTTTCGAGGCCGACCGTACGAAATGTATCGGAATCGAATGGCAATACGCCGGTCAGCAAAACATACAGAAGCACGCCTAACGAATAGATATCCGAGCGGGTATCGATATCTTCTGTAGCCATATCGGCCTGTTCCGGACTCATATATTCCGGCGTTCCTAACAATTGACTGTCTTCGGTAGCAAGCGTCCGTTCGGTCAGAGGCTGTCTGAGGGCTTTGGCGACGCCGAAGTCAATAATCTTCGGCACAGCTTTATCATCCTGCATTGAGACCAGGATGTTTGATGGCTTTATATCACGATGAATTATTCCTTTTTGATGAGCGTGCTGGGCGGCCTGGCAAACCTGTTGGAATAATCGCAGCCTCTGCTCAATCGTCAGCTTGTGTCGGTCGCAATGCTCTGTTATGGATAAACCTTTTACATATTCCATCACGAAATAAGGTCGACCGGACTCCGTAGTTCCGGCATCATAGACATGTGCGATATTTGGATGGTCAAGTAAAGCTAAAGCCTGACGTTCGGCCTCGAAGCGGGCAATGACACGTTTTGAATCCATGCCGGGCTTGATAATTTTCAGGGCAACCTGCCGTTTGATTGGGTGCTCCTGCTCGGCCAGGTACACCTCGCCCATACCGCCCTCACCAAGCATCCGAATCAGCTTGTATCTGCCTATCCAGCTTCCCGGCTTTTCGGCAGGGCTTTTCTCGCCGGATGTTAGTGCCGATGGCTCAGCTTTGGAATCATCGCTTTCATCCAGTTTTTCCTTGCCGATTGAAAGCAGTCGGTTCAGACGTTCAGGACCAATATCAAATAATGAAGTCTTGCTCATACCTATAAGTACTGGATTTATTTTTTATACTGCGCAATTTCCGGCAGAAATTTTGAAATTTCTGATAATTCATCTTCCATCTGGCCGTCCGATGTTACAGTTTCCCGCAAACGTTGCTGTAAAACAGCCTGAAAACGCCGTTTGACGGTAATAATCATATTGGAGGCAATTCGTGCACTTTCGATATCGTACTTATGGCAGATTTCCGGCAATGACGGAGGGCTGATTCCTTCGGTGATTGGTGCCAGTACCCTCTCACGAAAAACGTGCCAGTGCACGGTTTTACCATCTTGATAGCATTTCGTCTCAACATCCTCTAAGACCTGTTCCAAAAGCGCCGATACCCACGCATAATCAAAGGACTGCTCCGGCGTATAATTTCCCACTATCCGGCTGAAATTAGGCGGATCGGTTATATCGAGCGGCACTAATCGGCCTTCAGGCTTGCGTTTTTGAGCGGTCTGGGAGGCATGGACGGCCGATATGTAATTATTGAGAGCGACCAGCAGATAGGAGCGGAAGCGGCCTTTGGAACGCTCGGCCTTTTCAATAAGCTGCCGGCCGAGAACCACCTCGTAAAAGAAGCCCTGCGTCAAGTCTTTGGCCTGCTCGTTGTTGTAGCCCTTCCGGCGAAGATAGCAGTAAATCGGTTTCCAGTAGCGCTTTAGCAACAATCCGAGAAGAGCACGGTTCTTGTCTTGTTCATTGGATGTATCGATATCCTCCACGAGAGACCAGTGCGTTGTCAGAAAAGCTCCCTGAACTCCCCCCATGGCCGTTTTATCCTCGCCTCGCATACTTCTGAGGTGCTCCCGTTCAGCAGATCAACAATATTGTCAATAATTAACGTCTCGGAGGAAATTTATATGTAATTATTATATTCGATAAATGCCTTAAAAGCAAGCGTTTATGTGTAATCTGCAAAAAAATAACAAAAAAAATCACGATATCGCGCAGTATTTTGATTTTTTCCAGTACTTAGATACGAACGCCACCGAGTGAGTGGCAACACGGGAAAGTTGGTAAAAGCAATATTAACTGGAATTTTGAAGAAAGGCAGGTGGAACATGAAATGTTTGAATGGTTACAGAAAAAGATGGGTCTTAACTGGAGTCATAGCTGTTTTTGTGCTCTCGGCTGTTAATGCCTGGGGAGCAGATTTCGTGGACGACTTCAATCGGCCTGATGGCGAAGTAGGAAATGGCTGGTTAACTGAGACTGAAGAGGACGTTGAGATCAAAATTGTAGATAACGAGATCCTCATCGAAGGACGACAGCTCCACAACTGGTGGAAGTCGGGCATCTACCGTCCTGTCGAGGGCCAGACGAAATTCTCTTTTGACTTCAAGATCGATGACAACTTCCAAGTCGGTATTGGTCTCGCCGACGCGGGGATCCTCGACCCATGGCCCTATAACAACGACATCGGTTTCAGTGTCTATACCTTTCCGGGTGGTCCCTTGTTGTATAGTTACAAATATGGCTGTGGGGCCTGCTGGTCCGGATGGATCGAAATCCCTGGCTCAGAGAAGATAGAAGGAGAGTATAACACCCTGATGGTGGAACAGGACGGTACAGAGTTCACGATTACCTTGAACGGCAAAGTGCTTGGTACCTTTACGAATAGCCACTTCACTGGAGTCGGGCAAGTGTTCATCGGCGCAGATGCGCGTGCCGGCACTGTTGGAAGTCTTCACATCGATAATGTGAAGATAGGTAAGGCACCAATCTTTGATTTCAATGGTGACGGTATTGTCGATTCTGCCGATATGTGTATCATGATTGAACACTGGGGCGAGGAATATTCCTTGTGCGATATTGGTCCGAAACCCTTGGGTGATGGCATCGTCGATGTCAACGATTTGATCGTTCTTGCCGAGCACTTGTTCGAGGAAGTGGATGATCCCACTCTGATTGCTCACTGGCCATTGGACGAGACCGAGGGTATGTTCACTGCTGATAGTGTAGGTGATGGTGATGCCGTACTTTCAGGTGGCATCGAGTGGCAACCCAGCAGCGGACAAATCAATGGTGCACTTAAACTGAATGGTGTAGATAGCTGTGCTATTGCCAGCACAACAATAGATCCTGCGGATGGTCCCTTCAGTATTTTCGCCTGGATTAAGGATGGTGCTCCAGGCCAGGTCATTGTCTCGCAACAGGCCGTATCCAATTGGCTCGCATTGGATTCAGAGGGTAACTTGATGACTGAATTGAAAAGCTCTGATCAGCTTGCAGCCCCTTTGGTTTCCGAAACAGTTATCACTGATGGGCAATGGCACCGTATTGGTCTTGTCTGGGACGGCTCAAGTAGAATCCTCTATGTTGATGGCTTTAAAGTAGCTGAAGATACACAGCCAGGTGTGGAAAGTTCTGCAAACAGTCTATACATAGGTGTCGATAAGAACTACGCCGCCGGTACATTCTTTTCCGGCCTGATCGACGACGTCCGTATATACAACCGGGCCGTAAGCCCGTAGCAAATCGAGGCCCTGGCACAGTAGGCCACCTCAGAAAGAAACAAAACGCCTGTAATATTAAAAGGAGCTGACAGTACTGTAAGCTGCCAGCTCTTTTTTTTTGCCGTACCGCTGATATTTATACGGGAAGACAGATTTTAAGAAGAGTTGTTATTAATTTTTTTGACCCTTAACTCCTTTCTAATGAATGAGATATGAAAATATGTGAAAAAAAAGCGATTTTTTACGATTTTGTTATCTACATTTTGGGCTTCTCAAACGCTACCTCTATAGAAATTGACAATAAATGTAACTTTAAGCCGGCGTGGCCGGTATGGAGGTGGTTTAATGAGACGTATATTTCTTTCATATTTGCTTACGGGGCTGTTTTTCGCCCTGGCCTGCGGGTCGGAGTTTCAGGTAAATACCCATACGGCGTATGATCAGAAAAATGCTGCGATTGCGATGGAGAAGGGCGGCAATTTTGTTGTTGTCTGGAGCAGCTACGGTCAGGATGGAAGCTCGAACGGCATTTTCGCTCGGCTTTTCGACCCGAATTGCAGCCCCCTCGGCGGAGAATTCCAGATAAATACGACCTCCTCCGGCAATCAGACGGAACCGGCCGTGGCAATGGACGCAGCGGCCGGTTTTGTCGTAGCTTGGCACGGACCGGGGCTCATCGAAGATGACCAGGAGGATATTTTCGCCCGGCGTTTCGATCCTAACGGCTTGCCCATCGGTGACGAGTTTCGCGTCAACAGCTATACCGGCGACGAACAGGTTTTCCCCTGTGCGGCTTTGAATAAGGACGGCACGTTTATCGTCGTCTGGGAGAGCAACAATATGCCGGAGGAAGGTGACAAAGCGATATGCTGTCAATTATACGATAGTAACGGCGTCGAATTCGGGACCGAGTTTATCGTCCACGAGGCTGCGTCGGTCTGCCGCTATCCGGATGTGGCGGCGGATGCCAACGGCAGCTTCGCGGTGGTCTGGATGGAGGATAAGAGCAGCAATTCGATAATGGCCAGATTGTTCGATCCGAACGGCATTCCCCGGACGGATACGTTCAAACTAAATTCAAGCAGGATCAGCTCGGTCACGAGGCCGTCGATTGCGATGGACGACTCCGGTGGTTTTGTGGTGACATGGGACGGCGATCCCGAGCTCGCCGGAGAGGATGATATTCGCACCCGGCTTTACGATGCCAACGGGGTGCCTTTGAGCTGGCAGATTCGAGTTAATACAATTCTCGCCGGGGCGCAATGTTATCCGCAGGTCGCAACGAATAGCGATGGGAAATTTGTCATCGTGTGGGAGAGCAGGACCGATCCTGATGATGACAATCAAAGAGACATATTCGGGCAGCAATTCGACATTCCCTGGGAAACTCTCGGCGATGAATTCCATATGAACACTTATGAGTTGAATGACCAGAGGAATGCCGATATCGCGATAAGCGAAGCCGGCCGGTTCGTCGCCGTCTGGCAAAGCCAGACACAGGACGGCTCACGCTACGGCATCTTCGCCCGCCCCGGCCCAATCATCGGTTCGGCCGACTTCAACGGTGACGGTTTCGTCGATTTTTACGACTACTCGTTTCTCGCCGGCGAATGGATGCTTAACGAAAATCCGCTGACGGCAGATTTAGTTGACGACAACAAAATAGACGAGTTGGACCTGGCCGAATTCTGCCGGCAGTGGCTTGTCAGTGCCGATGATTAGTCAATAAATACCGATGTGTTGCTATAACATCGTCGGCGTCGAGATCCCTTCAGCAAGCTCAGGGCAGGCTCTTCGCTGCGCTCAGGATGACAAAGAAAAGTAATTTATTTTACTTTGCGCGGGATAACAAGAGGGCAAGGTGCTTTAGCGAAATTTATCAACGATTTCAGCGAAAGGCCAAGAGAAAACTAAATCATTTTTTTTGAGACTTCTTCGAGAATAAGTTTTTTTGCATTTTCTAGCGGGGCCGGCAGGAATGTTCCGGCGGCCATTGTGTGGCCACCACCGCCGAATTTGGAGGCGATTTTGCTGACGTCGAGGGGTCCCCTGCTTCTCAGCGAGCATCGAATTCGGCCGTCTTTAAGCTCGATGAACAACGCCGAGGCCTCGACCGTGTCAATACGGTGACATTCGTTGATAAGATTTTCGGTATCACTGTATGCAGCGCCGGTTCGCTCGAAATCCTGCTGTGTTATCTGCATTACGGCGTACCGACCGTCCAGATGCAGATCGAGTTTGTCGATCATCCCGGCCATTAACTTAAAACGCGGGTATGAGAAGTTCAGATACAAATGGTCGTAGATTTGTGTAGGTTTTACGCCGGAGTCGACCAAATCGGCGCAGGCGCGATAGACTCTGCCGTCGGTATTGCTGAACCGGAACCATCCGGTGTCGGTCGCCAGTGCGACGAACAGCACTTCGGCGATTTTTTCGTTGACCGGCCAGCCCGCGTACTTGAGCAAATCGAGCACGATCAGGGCTGTCGCGGCGGCATCTGAGTCGACCAGCTCGACGTCACCAAGGCCGTCCGAGGTTGCGTGATGGTCGATAACGAGGACCGGCTTGTCGTTTTGTTTGAGATAGTCGTTGAATTTCGCTAATTGGCTTTGGCTGTTGGTATCGACAATGAGTATCAGATCGAATTGACCGAACCGCCCCGCCGTCAGCTCGTCGGGCTGGAGATCTTCGCCGAGCACGGCGGGCTTTTCGGCGAACAAAAACTCATACCACCGCGGCGCCGCCGAAAGCAGCAGAGGTGTAACATTCTTGCCGAGAGCTTCCAGCACTTCGCACATCGCAGCCACGCACCCGCAGGCATCCCCGTCCGGCTTGGTATGAGACGTAATCAGAATATCATTCGATTTGCTTATTAGCTCGACAGCTTTTTGAAAATCACAATTGTTTGCCACTATAATCCTTTTCCAATCAGCAGTTTACAATTTGTAGAGTCTCTGTAGATATGTAGTTCTCAGAGTTTTGTTGAGTGCGATAATTCCCTCTCAATTCTTTCGGCCAGGAACATCTTCAGGAGCGATTGATAAGGCACATCCCTTTTGTTGGCAAGAAGCTTGAGTTGTTCCAGCATCATCTCGGGCAGCCGAATAGAGATTGTTTTGACCGATGGCTTCAAATTCGGGAGTGTTACTTTCTTGGCACTGCTTTTATCGAAGAAATCCAAAGATGAATGAATAGCCCAAAATTCACGCTCTTCGTCCTCACTCTTGAATTTAGGTATGCGTTTTTTATTGGATTTCTTCATAAAACTCCCTTTCTCTGCGGTTCATATTTCTTGCGCAGACAGGTAGGGTGTACACGGCACACCTTAATATTTTATTTCTGGACTTTGCCGTTAATCTTCACGTTTTCGAAGACCAGATTTTTCACTCCGACGAGGATGTTGGATTTTTCAACATTATTGAAGATGCAGTTCTTCAGGCGGATGCCGCTTATCGGCGAGCGTTCGTAGCCGCTGATTGACAGGGCGTATCTGCTTTTACCGCTGGTGATGTTCTCCATATTAATGTTGCGAACGGTCGGCGTAAACTTGCCTGTGTCGCCTTCGCCGTAGTTGAAGTTGACCTTGAGCACGGCCTCGGCGACCTGTCCGATTTTGACATTCCTCATGTAGACGTTTTCGACTGTCCCGCCGCGGACGGAGTTGGTTTTAATCCGCAGGGCCCGGTCAAGGTTCGGGCTGTCCATCGTGCAGTTCTCGGCGAAGATATTCCTGGCGCCTCCCGTCATTTCACTTCCAATGACCACGCCGCCGTGCCCGTCTTTCATCTGGCAGTTTCGAATAACGATATTTTCGCTGGGCGTGTTTACCCGCCGGCCGTCGTTGTTTCTGCCGGACTTGATGGCGATACAATCGTCTCCTGTGTCGAAATAGCAGCCTTCGATGAGGACGTCTTTGCAGGATTCGGGATTGCAGCCGTCGTTATTGGGGCCATGCCCGATGACTCGCACGTTTCTGACGGTGATATTTTTCGAGAGCACGGGGTGAATGTGCCACATGGGCGAGTTTTTGATTGTCACGCCCTCGATCAGGATGTTTTTGCATTTGTAGGGCTGGATCATATTGGGGCGCAGTTGCTTGCCGGTTCCGAAGATTCTTTGACGGACAGGTTCGCCCATTTCTCCCTGATTCCGCAGCGTATTAACATTGTCGCCTTGTGTCCGTTTCCATCGCCACCAGTTTTCGTCGCTTGCTCTGCCGTCGAGTATTCCTTTACCCGTGATAGCGATATTCTCCTGCTCGTATGCATAGATCAGGGGAGAGTAATTCATGCACTCGGTTCCCTCGAACCGTGTATAGACGACAGGCATATACTTGCCGGGTTCAATGAAGAAGTTAATCACAGCGCCGTACGTGACGTGCAGGTTGACGTTGCTTTTGAGATGAATCGGCCCGGTCATGAATGTTCCCGGCGGGATGACGACGCGGCCGCCGCCGGCATCGTGGGCGGCGGATATCGCCCGCCTGAAGGCATCGGTGCAGTCCTTTTCGTTATCCGCGACAGCGCCGTAATCGGTAATATTAAAATCCCGATCGGCGAACTGAGGGGCCTTAATCCGGCTGAGAATCTCATCAGCTTGATCCCACCCGGCCACCGTCCGCCCAACCGATATAAACAACAGACCGAAACAGAACAAAACCGGCAGAATCCAGCCCGGAACAACTGCTTTAACTTTTAAGCTTTTCAAATATCCACGTTTCATAAGCAACTCCCATACGATCATGTGAAATGAACTTGTCCGTATCCTTTTACTGTCGGTCCTTTCTTAATTTGGCTACGTTCCGGCCCAGAACCAAGTTACATTTAGAAATGAATTTACCAGAAACAACACTGCCATGCAAATGACAAACCAGTCTTTATAAGTACCGCGTTTTTTATATCGCCAGGCAAATAGGGCTGTAAGAATGCTCACCTGAATCAGCAGTAGAAAAGCGTAATACGGCATGTTGCTCAAGACAGTTGCAGTCCTGTGCCCTACCAGCCATTCGAGCGGCTCGACTGTCGCCTCGAACAAGGAACGGACCGTAAATCCTCCCGCATTAAAGGGCCAACTTACAAGCGGGATCGTCAGACGAATCCAAATTGACGAGCCGGACGTGGAGATGTGCGGCCAGCCTGAGAGACTCTGCCAGATGCCGGCCGGCAAAGAAAATAAGACCTGCCAAAAACAGCCTAAGATAAAACAGCTCCTAAAGCCATGCTTCTTTTGAATCACCAACAAAACGCCGCCGGTGATTAGAGTCGCTATGGCCGAACTGATATGTAGAAAAAAAAATGCCATTCTGCTTTTACCTATCACTTACCTTCGGCCATCCGGTTGGAGGTTAAACTGAATGCCGTGGTCTCGTTCCGGCGAATCTATTCGAATTCGATATTCCGTCCATGTTTTGCCAAGATATCTACCGCCGTGTCGCAGTCTTTTGCGATTTGTTTGGAAAGGTCTTTGGGAGTCTTGAATTTATGCTGATTGCGGATATGCTGAACGAAATCCATTGCCATGTGCCGGCTGATGAACTCACCGACATTTTCAATAAGCAGATGCGCCTCTATCAGCAGCGGGTAATCGTCGCCGTATGTCCTTGCCTGGCCGATACTGTAAACGGCGGGAATTTTGTCTTCGGACGTTAGCGCATCCTCAAGGGCTTCGCCGATTTGCACAAAACCGGCGTAAACGCCCTCGGAGGGAATAACCTGCCTGGGCCTTTCCATATTCAGGGTGGGAAAACCCAGTTTTCTGCCGACACCGCGGCCCTGTATTATTTTTCCGGCAAGCCGATAAAGCCTGTCTAAAGCGACGGCGGCATCGGCCACGTGACCGCCCTCCAGCATATAGCGAATCATCGTGCTGGAAATCCTGACGGTTTGACCTGTCGAAAGTTTGATTTTTTTCGGCCCGATTACAGTGACTCCGAATCCCTTTTCGGCGCCGAGTTTCTGTAGTGTGTTTATACTGCCGGCCCTTCCGGCGCCGAAATTAAAATCGTTGCCCTCGACGACCATTCTCGGCTTGATATTGTCGATGAGGAACCGGCCTGCAAAATCTTCCGGCGAGAGGCTCAGCAGTTTGTGATTGGTTTTTAGCACAATCAGTCTGTCCACTCCGCACGCCGACAGCAGATGCTTTTTAAGGTCCAGCGGACTCAGTACTCCCGGTGCCATTTCAGGATGCAGGACGGCGACGGGATGCGGCTCGAAAACCATCGTTATAAGCTCGACGTTATTCTTTTCGGCCTCTTTTTTGGCGGCGGTCAGAATCTCCCGATGCCCAATGTGAACGCCGTCGAAGTTTCCGATGGTCAGCACGCCTCCTTCCGGGATGTATTGAAGCTCCGACATTGACTGGATGATTTCCATTTGTTTGCCCGCTATTTCGTTAGTGGTTATTTTTTCGCACCGCCGCCCTAATAAGGGCGCCATAAATCGCATCACGGTGTTCGATATCTTTCATAGCTTCCGGATGCCACTGCACGAACAAGCCAAAACCACCGTCGATACGCTCGGCCGCCTCGTTGACACCATCTTCGGCACGGGCAACGACCTTGAGTCCCCTGCCGACCTTTTCGACCGCCTGATGGTGATTCGAATAGACCATTGCCTCCTCGGCGGCAAGAATTTTCGCCAAAGAGCTGTTCGGCTCAATCAGAACACGATGGTACTTCCGGCGATGGATCACCTTCGTTCCCACCTGCGAAGGAATGTCCTGGATGAGTGTCCCTCCCGATACGATGTTGGTAAACTGCATACCCAGGCACACGCCGAGTATGGGCTTGCCGCCGGACAACCACGCCGGTATAAGCTGCCGTTCGAAATTGTATCGCTGCTGCGGCATAATCCTGACCGTTTCATGCGGCTGTTGGCCGTAAGCTTCCGGCGGGATATCGTCGCCGCCGATGAGGACCAGGCCGTCCAGCTCCTCGATATATCGTTGCAAAATCTCTTCATTCGCGATTGTCGGCAATAACACGGGCACACCGCCGTTCTCTGCGACGGCCTTTACATAAGAGAAACCGACCACAGTTTTAACCGAGCCGTTATCCTCATCCACCTGATAAACGCTCGTAATTCCTATAAGCGGCCGGGAAGAGCTGTTGTTGCTCTGGCAGCCAAAACATGCCGAAACAGCCAGTAACAATAGCAGTAGTAGAATTTTCTTCGCCGCCCGCCGCTGTTTTAATACAATATTCTTCTGCATAAAAATGCCTCCAGTTACCTGAAACCTTCTCATAAAATGTTTAATTTACTGAAACTGACTGTATTTGAGTCGAATGATACAACAAATCGTTCAATGATGATAACATAGCACAATCTGTCATTCCCGCGAAAGCGGGAATCCACTAATTCCATTACGTCAATTACGTTTCAGGATCTCTGCTTTCACAGGGATGACAACGAGAATCGGTCATTTGAGTAATTTACCCGCAAAGAAGTGAATCTGCAATGCTTTTTGGCCCATGCAAATTGCAATTTGGGCCGTATTTTCTCATCGAAAAACGCCCTTAGGCCGGAAAAAATATAAATAATCGGAAAAAATATTTGCAACTAAGTTGCATATTTTACGTATAGCCGATAAGATAGTTCAATCTTAGAGATATTTTATTAGATACATTTTGGAGAAGAACTAAGTGCAGCCACAAAAAAAAATAACAATTATTTTATCAGAATTAAAAAACCACGCCCCATTTACTCTTTTCGGGGCTGCTACCGGGCTTGTTTGTATGTTCCTGTTCAAAAATGTCGGGCCGGACATCAATCACCGACTATTCCAGGTTTTTCACCCGGGCCACGTGGTTCTCTCAGCCATCGTAACCGCCTCGCTATACAAGCTGTATGAAGGCAAGGCGGGTTTAATAAAAATACTTATCGTGGGCTATTTTGGCGCTATCGGTATCTCTACATTGAGCGATTGTGTGCTTCCTTTTTTCGGCGAGAGCATTTTGGGGGTGGCTATTCCCGTGCATGGGGATTTGCACGAGCATGATGAGGCAACCGGCCACGATGATGAAGTTGTACAGGATGCGCACGAGCGCGATGAACAGGTTCACGTCGAGGATGGTTCGGAATCCGAAACGAGCGAAAGAGCACCTGGTATCCGGGCGCGACTTCATTTGGGATTTATTGAAGACTGGTATCTGGTCAATCCAGCGGCATTGTTGGGGATTCTCATAGCGTTTTTCCGGCCGCGAACCAGATTTCCGCACGCCGGCCACGTTCTGATCAGCACGTGGGCCTCCTCATTCCATGTTCTGATGAATACGCATCGAGAGCTGACGACCATCATGTTTTTGGGCGTCTTTGTGGTTTTATTTATTGCCGTATGGTTGCCCTGCTGTATTAGCGATATCGTTTTTCCACTTTTATTCGTTGGCTCGGATAGCGAATTGTCGCGTGCACACCATCACTAAGAAATAGCAGAGGCGTGACCGTAAGAAGCGGCACGGGAGCAATAATGACAAAGTCAGATTTGGAAATTAAAGCCCGCAAAATGCTGAAGGCCGTGAAGCTTTATTGCACCAGCGGCAGAATCGATATCCTGATGGTCTTGATAAAGGCCAGCAAGCCGCTCAGCCAGGACCAGATTTCCAAGCGATCGGGCAAGAATAGTTTCGATAAAGTCACAATTTACAGAACGCTCGAAAGTCTGTTGAGCGTCGGTTTGGTACACAAGGCCTTTATGGACAAACGAGCCTGGCATTTTGAATTAGCCGACCATTGCACCGAGCGCCAGTGTCATCCTCATTTTACTTGTACGAACTGCGGCGACACATACTGCCTGATGGGAATGTCGCTGCCCATGGCGAAAAGTCCGCACAAGGGCTTCGTTATCCACCGCCAGCAGGTCCGTCTCGAAGGTCTCTGTCCATCCTGCGCATAAGGAACGTAACGAAACATATTTGGAGTATTACAATTTGGCCCGCTTAGCTCGAAAGTGTATTATTACGCTCGTAATTGTTTGCTTTACAGCAATGACTACGGGAGTCACGCTTCAACTTCACCTGCTTAGCGAGGCACATTCACACAAGCATGATTTTAATCGCTGCTTAATTTGTCAGCAGTTGCTCTTAACGCCCGGCAAATTTACTCCGGAGCCGGAACTTGCAATCGATATGAGCGACCAAATTGAGCATTACGTCAATTTTAATTCCGCCATTTGCATAAAGCAATTTCATCATCAGCAATTCGATCCAAGAGCACCTCCGGCAGCCCTTTAGTGCTGAAACATATTTTAACGACACTTTCAAGCGTGACAGATCTTCTATACTTTCCCATGCTTGAGTGATGATTTATTGTCGAATAAGCATTATGAGGAGCGCAAGATGCTTAAAAAACTCCTTGGAGTATTTGTACCGCTTGCTCTGGTGGTTTTTCCGAATATTCTATATGCACAAGATCAAGATAAAGCGAGCGATCCGAACACCATTAAAAAATCCAATCAGCATATTCTGGAACTGGAGCAGCGCATCGACGAAATGCAAAGAACATACGATGCTGAAATACGTATTCTAAAAGAACAAATCGACCGAAGGGCGGATGAATCCGAAGGGCAGGAAACAAAGGCTGAGATTCAATCATTGCGAGACTTAGCTAAAGCCGAAGCTGCAAAGGAAACTGCCGTCGAAACCGAATCCGAAGAACAAACCTTTACATCGGGAGCTCTCGGTCTGCAAGCTTTGAATCCGGAAATAAGCGTAACCGGGGATTTACTTTTTTCATCCGGAGATGATGCCGCGAGCCATCAAAACAGTGATTTTAACTTTCGCAATCTCGGCGTTCATCTCGAATCATGGCTCGATCCTTATTCGAGGTTTAAGAGTGCCGTGGAATTTCACGAAGGAGAAACCGAACTCGGTGAGGGATATTTGACATTATATAACGTCCATGAGGATTTGAACGTGACACTCGGCAAGTTCCGTCAGCAGTTCGGCGTGGTCAATCGATGGCATAAGCACGGCCTGGAGCAGGTTGACTTTCCTCTCGCCCTTCGAAAGATTTTTGGAGACGGCGGATTGAATCAAACCGGCCTGTCTCTGGACTGGATGATGCCCCCTGCCGGCGTTTCGTCGCAGCAGCTTACGTTCCAGGTCACCGACGGTTCGAATAGTCGTTTGTTCGATGAAAATACCAGAAACAGACCCAGCCTTCTGGCTCACTACAAGAACTATCGGGACCTGTCAAAAGATACCTATCTGGAATGGGGGCTTAGCGGCTTGCTGGGATGGAATAATAAGTGGGATATGCAGGGCGGTGCCGAACGAAGCGGCAACAAAATAACCACCGTTTTGGGTGCGGATTTATCGGTTCTCTGGGAACCTACGGAAAAAATGCGATATCGAAATATCGAGTGGCGAAGTGAGGTGTATTTGCTGAACAAAAAGCTCCTGGCGCCGGACAGCTCCGGCACAGATGACATCAACGCATGGGGATTGTACAGCTATCTTCAATCCAAAGTCTCACGAACGGTGGATATTGGAATCAGGTATGACTATTACGTTCCCGACACCAAAGACTATGCGAATCTGTCCGGTCCGTTGTCTTTGTCACCTTTGGCGGTGACGCCGGACAATCCGTACATCCGGCAAGTCGGACCTTATATTACCTGGCGGCAAAGCCCGTTTGTAAAATTCCGCATCGAGTATGATTACAGTGACAGCAAAGGAATAGAAAATCCGGAACATGTCGTCTGGCTGCAATGTGTATTCGCCGCAGGACCCCACAAGCATGAACGTTATTAACCGAAGGAGCACAAATATCATGAAAAAAATATTATATACGTTAACAGCAGCCTTGATTTTTCCGTTGTGTGCTCTATATGCCGCACCGCAAAAGTCACCAGCTCAAAAAGACCGACTACAGGTTGTTACTTCATTGCCCGATTATGCCTTTCTCACCGAGCGTTTGGGAGCGGATCGGGTGAATGTCAAAGCCATCGTTCGGGGCGACCAGGATGCACACTTTATTCGTCCCAAGCCGTCGTTTGCAACATCATTACGAGACGCCGATGTTCTGGTTACCACAGGTCTTGATCTGGAATTGTGGATTCAGACGGTCATAGATCATTCCGGCAACAGCAAAATTCGCAGCGGCCAGTCAGGTTATGTATCGGCCGCCACAGGGATAAAGCTTCTCGAGAAGCCAAAAATCATCTCCAGGGTTGAGGGCGGAGTTCATATCCATGGAAATCCGCATATTACCTGTAGTCCTTTGAATATGAAAAAAGTTGCTCAGAATATATCAACCGGCTTAATTAAGAACGATCCGGCGGGCAGACAAGTTTATCTCGAAAACTTAAAGAAGCTTCATCTGCAAATCGACAAATGTTTGTTTGGCGCCGAGCTGGTGGAAATATTGGGTGGTGACACTCTGTGCAGTCTTGTCGAAACGAACAGGCTGATCCCATTTCTCAAAAAACAGAAATACGAGGGAAAGCCGCTCATTGAATTTCTTGGCGGCTGGATGAAAAAAATGCTCCCGCTTAGAGGTACCCCCATCGTGACCTATCATAAAAACTGGATATATTTTGTACGTATTTTTGGATTAGAGGAAGCAGGAACCGTGGAACCTCGGCCGGGAATACCGCCAACGCCCAAACATGTGACTGGTCTAATTAGCCTCATACGAGAAAGGGACATAAAGATCATCCTGGCTGCGAACTATTTTGATGAGCAGAAAATTAAAACAGTGGCGTCCCGAACCAATGCCGAAGCGGTTATAGTTCCGCTGTATGTCGGCGGAGCAGAAGATATTGACAGTTATTTCGGGCTGGTCGATTATTGGGTGGATGAACTCCTAAAGGCGGCGGAGAAAAAAGGTCTAATAAAAAAATCATGATTCAAACGCAGAGATAACAAGAATGGAAACAGTACAATTTTTTTCAGTTCAAATAGCCTTAATCGCCGTCGTATTGATTTTACACACTTATATAGGCTTGCATATCATCAGGCGAACCTTAATATTTTCAGACCTTGTGCTTGACCAGTTGGCGGCGTTCGGTGCCCTTGCGGCGATAGGCCTGGGGATAGAATACGGCACAATGCAATCGTATGCGGCCTCGATGACCGCCGTACTTTTTGGCGCGTTGTTGTTAACCTTGATAAAACCAAAACGCCAGGCAATACCTCGCGAGGCGATAATAGGTATCATGTATGCGATGAGCCTCGTGGCCTGCCTTTTGCTGGCGGATAAAATCCGCGGCGGAGACGTCTACGTTACCAAGACCCTTTCGGGATCTATGCTGTGGGTAACCTGGCCCATGGTTTGTATAACAGCCGTAACGTATATCCTGCTAATGCTCTTTCACTATAAGTTTCGGCTTAAGTTCATCGGGCTCGCTGAGAATCCGCAGAAGATGAGCAACGAAAGGTTCTGGGATTTTCTGCTTTTTACAACTCAGGGTATTATCACCGTACTAATCGTTCCCATTGCAGGAGTCCTTCTGGCATACGCGTTTCTAATGATACCCGCAGCTATAGCGGCTATGTTCACTAAGAAGTGGGCCGGTGCCGTAGTTATCGGCTGGAGCGCTGGATTTGCCGCCTGTTTAGCAGGCCTTTGCTCATCGTACTTCCTTAATATGCCGTATGGTCCTACTTTGGTTATATATTTGGGCCTGGTATTTGTATTCGCGGCGGTTTTTCGTGCCGTGCTCAATCGAAGAGCCTTCGTTTGATAAGAAAGGAACTCGGCAATGCTCCAGTTAATTCAAATAGTTGGCTTACCTTTTCTCGCATGTGTTATGATGAGTTCTGTTTTGGGATACCTGGGCATACACGTACTAAAAAGAGAGGTCATATTTGTCGATATTGCTCTGGCTCAGGTTGCCGCGGTGGGCGTTATCGTATCTCACATGATTTTCGACGTCCATGGCGATTCGGCACTTTCGTATGTATGCTCTCTGGCGGCCATTTTCATTATGGCGGTTTTTTATGCCTTCGCTCGAACCAGTATAATGGAAATCTCTATTGAAGCTATTATCGGAATTTCCTATGCGATCGCTGCTGCGGCAGCACTTTTCCTGGTTGGAATGAAGCCGGGAGGCCACATTCATATTCAGCATATACTGTCAGGAAGTCTCTTATGGACGGATGGACGGGATGTTGTCACAGAGGCGATTACTTTTTCAGCGGTCGGCTTTTGCTTATATCTTGTTCGAAAGCCTCTGATGAGCCTCTCCGAAAGTTATCGGAACACCCGCCCAATGGGAGCCCGGGCAATATTCTGGGATTTGCTTTTTTATTTACTGGTTGGTTTGGTTATTACATTGTCCGTCCAAATGGGTGGTGTGGTCCTTGTATTTGCGTATCTTATTATCCCGGCGACAATTTCCGCTGTTTTTACATCGCGCCTTGGAATGCAATTGATAATTATTTCTATAACGGCCGTATCTGCATCGATATTCGGCCTTTTATTCGCATATTATCTTGATTTTTCAGTTGGACCGGCTATCGCTCTGATGCTCGGGACCGAATTAATAATTGTCGCCGCTATCGGCAAATTAATAAGAGTTTAATGTAAATAGACCGGAAATACCGATAAGGACTTCGGAATGGGCAATAGAAAAAAACTATTAGTACTCGCTGCTTCGGCAGCTATGGTTTTTGTAGGCTGCCAGCAGACTGCTGATAGCCCCGTACTTGAAGACAAGCCGCCTGTAACCAAACAGACCATCGGCGTTTACGACCTTGCCAGGACTCTGGGACTGCGCGTCAGCGAATCGAAACCGACGCACGTAACGCTGAAGAATCCGGCCAATACGGTGACGATTTTTACGGTGAGCGGCGGGCAGATTTATGTCAATTCGAAGTCCATTTGCGGAGCCGGCCGCATCGAGAGAAGAGCGGGACATATCTACCTGTCGAAGTCGCTAATCCCGCGTTTGCGTTCGGCGTTGCGAATTGTTACGGCACGGCCGAAACCGCGAAGAATGTCGGGAACCGTAGTAATCGACCCCGGTCACGGCGGCAAAGACCCCGGCGCTAGAAGCATTCTCGGTTTTTACGAAAAAACCGTCAATCTGTCAGTGGCACTCGAGGTCGCACGCCTGCTCGAGCAAAAGGGACTCAGAGTCAAGATGACCCGGACGGACGATTACTTCATCGAACTCGAAGACCGTGCTGCAATAGCCAACAACCTCAACGCGGATTTATTCGTGAGCATCCATGCGGATTCCTTCCCGAAAAGCTCCAGGCGCGGCTACACCATTTACGTAGCACGTGTGGCATCGTCATCTTCCCGCCGGGCGGCGTATGCAATCTCCCGTTCGATGGGCGATACGGGCCTGAACAGTTTCGGAGTTCAAACCGCAAATTACCACGTCCTGACGGGAACCCGCGGTCCGGCCGTACTCGTCGAGTTAGGCTACCTCTCCAACCGCACCGAAGCCGCCCTGCTGCGAACAACTTCCTTCCAAAACCGCCTCGCCCAAGCCGTCGCCGACGGTATAAGCGATTATTTCGAATAATCAGATTCCGATGGTATACTTACTTTAGAATCCACTAAGACCCAATATAAGGGGAGTGGGTCAATTAATCCCAGGTGTGTTTGAAGCTCGTAGTTAACCAAAATCCCAGTTTGCCCCTGCGCCTAACACCAAGACCGTTTCGAGTTCAACCATATCAGAAGATTATAGTAAATAATAAAAGAATGTCCACATTTCAGCTTGAGAAAACTATGTACAGCAACCGGCCATTATCTTGACACCATGCTTACTTAGCCATTGTCAGGCCTGCCCTATTCGGCTACACTAAGGGTAGGCATAGTCGAAGGGATGTTCATGCCAATTCCGGCCGACTTTTTTGGACAAGATTTACGGGATTTATGCAGATTTTGCAGGGATTCCTTAATCTGCGTTCATCTACGTTTATCAGCGGTTAAAGAAAATGATTATCCACAGGATGCATTACGGCATTGATTATCCATAGCACGCAATACGCAATGCGAACAAAGAACGCCGTCTCACGGAGATTTTTTGAGAAGATGCTTGATTTTTGGAGTTGAATTTAGTATAATACTTAACAAAATTAATATAGAACACAGAATTCAGGAGACAGGAGGCCTTGCCATTTATGATTTATTGCTTACTATTTACGATTCTTTTTCTTCCGCGTTCACCCCCTGAGTGAGGTAGATAAAATCGTCATCTCATGGGGTAAATCAGTGAAATCTGCCGTTTTAATTCGGTGCTGTTTGTAAAAACAAAGCCAATGTTAAAATAAGTAAAATGATGTTAGTTTAGTAATGGAAAAGACTTATGGAGTTTTTGCGGGTTCAGGTGTTTTTTGGCTGCTAAAAACAAAGCCAATCGCCGGGCTTTGCCCGGAAATCCGAAGCACTAAACTCTAAATCCTAAATAAGACGAAGGAATCTATGATAAGTGAGATTAACTTTCTTTTATGCAGAATCCTAAAGGAATTATTGGAATTGCATTGGACTGGACAACAGGTTTGAAGTTAAAATGGTTGACATGAAAGCGTATCCGTTAAAGTTTGAGCCGATTTACAAGCGGCGGATATGGGGGGGGCAGAGGTTGCGGGATGTGTTTGGCAAGGAATTGCCGGCGGGCGAGAAGATCGGGGAAAGCTGGGAGCTGGCGGACCTGCCGGAGGATAGATCCGTGATTGTCGGCGGCGAACTGGACGGCCGGACGCTCCGCGAAGCTATCGAACAATATCCGAAGGAAATCACTGGAAATGCGAATTTCGCACTTCCGTTTCCGCTGCTGATAAAACTGCTGGACGCCGAGGACGTTCTGAGCGTGCAGGTGCATCCGGACCCGGATACCTGCCGGCGGATGGGCGAGGGCGAGCCGAAGACCGAGTGCTGGTATATAATCTCCGCCGAGCAGGATGCGGTGATTTACAAGGGCCTGAAAAAGGGAGTGACCAAAGAGCAGTTCGCCACGGCGATAGACGATGGTACGGTTGCCGAGATGCTGGTCAAAGTGTCGGTCGAGGCGGGCCAGTGCCATTTTCTGCCGGCCGGGACGGCCCATGCGGTCGGGCCGGGCCTGCTGATAGCCGAGATTCAGACGCCGTCGGATACGACGTACCGGGTTTTCGACTGGAACCGTCTGGACGACGCCGGGATGGCGAGAGAGCTGCACATCGAGCAGGCAATTCAGAGCATTCATTTCGACCAGACCGCCGACGAGCTGCCGGTGACGACGATGGGCCGGCTGGTCGAGTGCGAGTATTTTACGGTCGATAAAGGCCATCAGAGCAGGAGCTGCGAGATGCTGCTTTCGCCGGGGTGGATGAAGACGCTGATTATAATGTCCGGCTACGGTACGATTCTGGGGGGCCAGGGCAGTCTCGTGGAATTTCGTGCCGGGGATTGCCTACTCGTTCCAGCCGCCTACGAGGGGGCGATGCGCTTCGCCGCGGATACGGAATACCTGACCGTCACTTTGTAATTGACTATTGACTATTGATTATTGACTATTGTGATGCATCCAGCCAGACTTCGCTGTCGTAGCGGAGCATAATCAAGCCGTCTTCGAAACCGCCGAAAGCAATTTTCGGTTTTCCGCCGGTCAGTTCCTGAAGTATCCACTTGGGAAAGTCAGCTCCGGCCCTTATCGAGAGCGGAGCGCCGCCGCCGAAACGGGGGTTTATCTCGATGAACTTTATCTTGCCGTCATCTGTCAGAAACAGTTGGAGCGTGATGACGCCAGGGCCGGCTTCGAGCTTCTCGACCAGCGTGAGAGCTTCGTTCATAATGCTGGGATTTTTCGCCACCTGTCCCTTGCTTACTTCTCCGGCCCTGACCTCGATGCGTCTTCTCGGAACGACGCAGCGGACTTTCATGCCGAAATCGACGTATACATCGCATGTATATTCGGTGCCTTTTACAAGCTCCTGGCAGATGGGATTCGGGATCCTTTTGGCGTAGAAGAGCAATTCCCGGCGATTATTGACGACGGCGTTGCCCCTGCCGGCATAGCCGTCCCAGGGCTTGAGAAATAAGGGGAAGGTGATTTTCAATTTTCGATTGACGATTGACGATTGACTATTTTTTAAGGCAGTGCGGATGCTTGTGGTTACCGGGGTGTCGAAGTTATTTTTGTGAAGGAACTTACAGGTTTTTCTTTTGTCCTGGCAGATGTTGATTACCGCCTGGTCGGAGACAAGGACCCGGCAGCCTAACGCGTCGAATTTCGACTTGTTCCGTGACAGAGTTTTAAGGTCGAGATCGACCGTCGGAACGAGCAGGTTGACTTTGTTGGCTTTGACTATCGAGAGCAGTTGTTCGATATAGTGCCGATGTGCGGTCGGCTTGACGTCGAATCGCCGGTCACACAGTTGCAGGGCGGGGCTTAGCTCGGTCGTGTCGGTGCCGAAGTACGAAGCGTTTATCTTCAACCGGCGGGCCGCCCTGCGGAAGCTTTCGAGCAGCGAGACCCGCCTGCCAATGCAGGTGAACAGGATGTTCAACTTATTTCCGGATTTCGATTTTCGATTTTTCAATTCTATAATTCCACATTTAATATTTACGTCCAATTCTGAATCGAAAACCGGAAATAGTCAATATTTAATTCCCGATTTCGAATTCTTTTGACATTTTGCCCGGAGCATTCTAAACTAATGATTTCGGTTTTAAGGACAGGTATGATTTTGAGTCAATGGAAAGATAAAATTGAGAATAAGAAGGTCGTCGTCGGCGTTTTGGGACTCGGCTACGTGGGACTTCCCTTAGCCAGAGAGTTCGCCTCAGCGGGCCTGAAAGTAATGGGCTTCGACGTCGATGAGAAGAAGGTCCGTATTCTTAATTCCGGGCGCAGTATCATCAAGCACGTGCCTAATTCGCAGGTCAAACAGATGGTCGAAGCCGGCCGCTTCAGCGCCATGACCGATATGGCCCGTCTCAAAAGGGTCGATGCCATCCTGGTCTGCGTACCGACTCCTCTGACCGAGAACCGTGAGCCGGATATGCAATTTATTATCGGCAGCAGCGAGACGATTGCGAAGTACCTTCGGCCCGGCCAGCTTGTCGTTCTCGAAAGTACGACGTATCCAGGCACGACGAAAGAGCTTGTAGCACCGATTCTGGAAGGCGGCGGTCTAAAAGCCGGCAGGGATTTCCACCTGGCGTATTCGCCCGAGCGGGAGGACCCGGGCAACAAGGATTTTACCACCCAGACGATTCCGAAAGTGGTCGGCGGGCTGACGAAGAAATGCTGCCGGATGGCATGCGAGCTCTACGGAGCCGCCATTGTCCGGACCGTTCCGGTATCGAGCCTGGAGGCGGCCGAGGCGGCGAAGATCCTCGAAAATATCTATCGCTGTATCAATATAGCGATGGTCAATGAGCTGAAGATTGTTTTCGACAGAATGGGTGTCGATGTCTGGGAAGTAATCGCCGCCGCGAGCACCAAGCCGTTCGGCTTCAAGGCTTTTTACCCCGGACCGGGGCTGGGTGGTCACTGCATCCCGATAGATCCGTTTTACCTGACGTGGAAGGCTCGGCAGTACGGCTTGCCGACGCGGTTCATCGAGCTGGCCGGCGAAATCAATACCAGTATGCCACAATACGTGATTACGAAAACCATCGAAGCGCTGAACGAGCATCGCAAGAGCCTCAAGGGTTCCAAAGTGCTCGTTCTGGGCCTTGCTTATAAGAAGGATATAGATGATTTGCGGGAATCGCCATCGATAGAATTGATAGAGCTGCTGCGGCAAAAAGGCGCCAAGGTTGACTACAACGATCCTTACATTCCGAAAACGCACAGGCAGCGCCAGCATGATTTGAAAATGGTCAGCAAAAAGCTGTCGGCGAAAATGATGGCCGGTTACGACGCGGTTTTGATCTCGACCAACCATAGTGATTACGATTACGACTGGATTGTGAAGAACGCGAAACTCGTAGTCGATGCTCGCAACGCCACGGCGGGTGTTCGCGGGGCCGGGAAGAAAGTTGTTAAAGCATAAGATTGAAAGGGAGTTTGAATGCGGGTCCCGATTTTGGATTTAAAGGCGCAGTATGCGGCTATCAAGCAGCAGGTGACGCGGGCGATTGGCGAGGTCTGTGAGAATCAGGCTTTCGCGCTCGGCCCGGCGGTGGCCGAGTTCGAGCAGAACGTCGCCGCATATTGCGGCAGCAAACATGCTGTCGGGGTATCGAGCGGGACCGATGCGCTGCTTGTGAGCCTGATGGCGCTGGGCATCAAACCGGGCGATGAAGTGATAACAACCCCTTTCTCCTTTTTCGCCACGGCCGGCTGTATTGTCAGGGTAGGGGCAAGGCCGGTCTTTGCGGACGTCGATCCGGACTCCTTCAACATTGCCCCGTCCGGCATCGAAGAGAAAATAAACGACAGAACCAGCGCAATTATTCCGGTGCATTTGTTCGGACAGATTGCCGAGATGAAAGCTATTACGGAGATTGCAAAACGGCACGATCTTTCCGTAATCGAAGACGCCGCCCAGGCGATCGGTGCGAGCCGGAACGGCTCGAAGGCCGGCAATTTCGGCGACTACGGCTGCTTTTCATTTTACCCGACCAAGAATCTCGGCGGCTTTGGCGACGGCGGACTGGTCACAACGAACAACGATGTGCTGGCAGATGACATCAGGACGCTTCGCGACCACGGGCAAAAGCCGCGATATTTCTACAAAGTGATAGGCGGTAATTTCCGGCTGGATGGGATTCAGGGTGCGGTTCTGAACGTTAAGCTCAAATATCTCGATGAATGGAATGAGAAAAGAAGGCAAAACGCCGCCCTGTACGACGGTCTTTTCGCCGGTTCGCCGGTCAGGACGCCGGCTATTGATCCGGACAACGTGAGCATTTATCACCAGTACACCGTGACGGTGCCCGAGAGGGATAAGCTCCAGAAATATCTGGCGGATAATGAGATCGGCTCGGCGGTGTTTTATCCCAAGCCGCTGCATCTGCAGGACTGCTTCAGAGAACTCGGCTACAAACAGGGTGACATGCCGGTTGCCGAAAGACTTTGTAACGAGGTCTTATCTCTGCCGGTTTACCCCGAGCTTACGCCGGAGCAGATCGAATATGTTGCCGGAACGGTGTTAAAGTTTTACGGAATAAGTTAGGAATGCACTTTTACTAAATTGAAGTTAGGACGAAGAAATTGCTGAAAGTTAGTGAAAATCCTCCGATTATCTGGCCTGAGGACCAATCTATTGCTGATTTCCAGGGTGAATGGTGGGTCGCTCATACCAAGAGTAGAAACGAAAAGGCACTGGCCCACGATCTGATTCGCAGAAATATATGCTATTTTCTTCCGATGAGCTGGAAGGTTCGCCGCAAGAGCCGGCGGAAAATACGGTCCCTGCTGCCTCTTTTTAGCGGATACGTGTTTTTTTGCGGTACTGAGGACGAGCGGACCGAGCTGTGGCGCACCGACCGTGTAGCGAATCTGATAGAAGTCAGGGATCAGCAGAAGTTCCTCAAAGAGCTGCAGCAAATCGAGCAGGCGCTTCAGGCCGGAGCTCCTTTGGTGCCGCATAAATACGTTAAGGTTGGTCAGCAGTGCAGAGTTATAGCCGGACCATTGCTCGGCCTGCAGGGCGTTGTCGTCCGCACCAAAGGTATAATGCGACTGGTACTGCAGGTAGATATGCTCGGCCAGGCGGCAAGTGTAGAAATTGATATCGATATGATAGAGGTGGCTGACTGAACGAGCCCGAAATAAGGAGCCGATAGGATGCAGATTTGCGTTGTTGGGATAGGTTATGTAGGGCTGGTGACTTCTGCGTGTCTTGCGGAAGCGGGCAGCAAAGTCGTATGTGTCGATAACGACAGCAGGAAAATAGACGGCCTGAAAAACGGAGTTATCCCGATTTACGAGCCGGGCCTGGCTGAGATGGTCAAACGTAATGAAAAGCTCGGCCGGTTGCAATTTACAACGGATTTGAAATACGGCATGGACAATTCGCTTATCGTCTTTATTGCGGTCGGAACGCCCTCGGCGCCGGACGGCTCATCCGATTTATCCGCAGTCTTTTCCGTTGCCGAAGGCATCGCAGAAAACATGACGGACTACCGGATTATAGCGACAAAGAGCACCGTGCCGGTCGGTACGTGTCAAAAGGTAACTGATATTATCAAGTCGAAAACCGAAGTTCCGTTCGATTATGTCAGCAATCCGGAATTCCTGAAGGAAGGCGCCGCCGTCGAGGATTTTACGAGTCCGGACAGGATAATCATAGGCACAACAAATCCACCCGTGCGGACTATTATGCAGCAGTTGTACAGTCCGTTTATGCGAAAGAGCAGCCGAATTCTGTTTATGGATCCGTTGTCCGCGGAGATGACAAAGTATGCGGCCAATACGATGCTGGCGACGAGAATTTCTTTTATGAACGAGCTTTCGGTACTGTGCGAAAAACTCGGCGCCGATATCGAGCAGATCAGGCATGGTCTCGGCAGTGACTCGCGAATCGGCTCGGACTTTTTGTTTCCGGGTGTTGGTTACGGCGGCGCTTGCTTTCCGAAGGATATCCGGGCGCTGGTTCATACCGGCTCCGAGCATGGCATTGAGATGACGATAGCAAAGGCCGTCCAGCAGGTCAACATCAACCAGCAGAGACGGTTTGCCGAGCGGATTGTGAATTATTTCAGCGGCGCCGAAGAGGATACGACGCTGGCCGTCTGGGGGCTGGCGTTTAAGGCAAAGACCGACGATGTCAGGGAATCGCCGGCGATTTCCTGTATCGGGAAGTTCCTCGATTGCCGGATGAAAATTAGGGCCTACGACCCCGAGGCGGCCTCTTCGGCGATGGATGTATTGGGAAATTCAATCGAAACCTTCCAAAACGGATACGATGCACTTGCCGGCGCCGACGCCCTTGTTGTCTTCACGGACTGGCAGGAGTTCCGTAATCCCGACTTCGAAGTCATAGCGAAGAAACTTAATAAGCCTGTTATCTTTGACGGCAGAAACCTTTACAATCCCGATATAGTCAAAAAAGCGGGAATCGAATATCATAGTATCGGAAGGTCATCGGTTTGAAAATCTCTTCCATTGCGGGCTAAAGGGAAAGGATAAAACAGATGCGCATTGTTCTTGTTATTAAGAGTTTGGGTATACTCTTTGCCCTGATGGGTATTGCGTATTTGCTCAAACCCGAAATTATTAAAAAATTGATGGCATTCTTCAAAAAGGGCAAAAGAATATACCTTGCCGGACTTGTGCGATTTGCCCTGGCGGTTGTCTTTTTTATCGGGGCTCGTGAATGCAGATATTTCTGGATAATATTTGCCTGCGGAATCATTTTCATGTTAAGCGGTCTTTTGATATTCATGCTCGGACCCGAAAAGATCAGACGCATGTTCAACTGGTACCAGAACCAGCCAAATCTGTTTTTCCGTGTTATCGCTATAGTCGTCTTAATCTTTGGGGCAATTGTTATCCTTTCGGCGTAAATGCGCGGCGATGACAGGCTCGAACCACAAAATACAGGATACAGACAGCATGAAAGCACTAATTACAGGAGCTGCCGGATTCATCGGCTCGCATTTGTGCGAACGGCTCCTTGCTGAGGGTTGGGCTGTAATCGGCGTCGATAATTTCGATGACTTTTACGATCCGCAAATCAAGCGCCGGAACATCAGCAACTGTTTGAAGAATGAGAATTTCCGGCTAATCGAAGCCGACATCCGCGACAGTGACGTGATGGATCGGGCCGTTGGGGACGGCATGGACGTCATCGTGCACCTGGCCGCCCGGGCGGGGGTGCGGCCTTCAATCGCTCAGCCCGTGCTCTATGCGGATGTGAATATCAACGGAACGCTGAACATGCTTGAGGCGGCGAAGAAATACGAAATAAAAAAGTTCATCTTCGCCTCAAGCTCGAGTGTCTATGGCAATAACGAGAAAGTGCCCTTCTCAGAAGAGGATAATGTCGATTTTCCAATCTCGCCCTACGCGGCGACAAAGAAGGCGGGCGAGCTTATCTGCCACACTTATCACCACCTCTACGGCTTCCCGATTATCTGTCTTCGTTTCTTCACCGTTTACGGCCCCCGGCAGAGACCCGACCTGGCCATTCACAAATTCGCAAAACTTATCGAAGAGAATAAACCTATTCCCGTTTATGGCGATGGAACCATGATGCGGGACTTCACTTACATCGACGACATCATTGACGGCACTGTTGGAGCGATTGAAAATTGCAATGGCTTTAACATCTACAATCTCGGAGAGTCGCAGCCTATCGCCGTCAACGATTTGATCGCGGAAATAGAAAAAGCCCTCGGCAAAAAAGCAGTCAGGCAATACGAGCCTCCCCAGCCGGGCGACGTCGAACGTACCTATGCCGACGTCACGAAAGCCGCCGGAGACCTGTCTTATAAGCCTTCAACGTCCATCCAGGACGGTCTGAAGCAATTCGCAATCTGGTTAAGAAATGAAGCCTGATTGAATATCACCTCTATAAATTTGGCGAAAGAAACTTGCAAAATATCGGCGCGTTCACTATGATTTGCGGCAATGAAACAACGAAACGCTATGGTTTTGTGAAATATCCACGGAGAAATAATTAGGAGAAACACAGTGACAGACGAAAAGAAAGCGGATTTGGCCGGTCCCGGCATTGGTGATTACGACGAACTGGAGAAAATTCTGCCGCAGGATTACAGCTCTCTGCTAAGCCCGAAGGAGACCCAGCTTGCCACCTATGCCGTCAAAGATTACATCGAAGAAAACCTCTGTAAGGAGCTTAACCTGATTCGTGTAACCGTTCCTCTGATTGTGGACGTCGAGAGCGGCGTTAACGATATGCTCGACCGCGACGGCTCGCGAACGCCGATTCAGTTCCACATATCGAATGATCGGGACAAAAACCCGATTGATGCACAGGTCGTCCAGGCCGCAACCAAGTGGAAGCGCATGGCACTGAAGCAGTTCGGCATGAAGCTCGGCGAGGGTCTGCTTACCGATATGCGTGCCATACGAAAGGACTACTTTCTCGACCACGACCACAGCGCGTACGTCGACCAGTGGGACTGGGAGCTGGCAATAGACGCCGGGCAGCGCAACCTGGACCTGCTGCGGGAAGTTGTACGGAAAATCTGGAAGGTCCTCAAAGGCGCCGAGACGCACGTGCAGGAGCTCTTCCCACAATTGAAGAGCGACAAGTACCCCGACATGCCGGACGAGCTGACCTTTATCCACGCCGAAGAGATACTGGAGAGATACCCCGACCTGCCGCGCAAGCAAAGAGAGACGGAGATTGTGCAGGAATACCCGGCAATCTTCATCATCGGTATCGGCTCGGTCCTCGATGACGGTTATCCGCACGAAATGCGCGCCGCCGACTACGACGACTGGGTGACCGAGACGACAAGCGAGGACGGCCGGACTATGCACGGCCTTAACGGCGACATTCTCGTCTGGAATCCCGTCACGAAACGCCGCCACGAATTGACGTCGATGGGCATCCGCGTCAATCCCGAAACGCTGAAACAACAACTGGAGCTTTCAGGCCAACTCGATATGCTCGAGTTCCCGTACCATCAGGCCATTGTCAACAACGAGATTCCGCTGAGCATCGGCGGCGGCATCGGCCAGTCACGAACATTTATGCTCATCCTGAAAAAGGCCCACATCGGTGAAGTCAGCGCAACCGTCTGGCCGAAGAAACTAAAGGATATATGCAAAGCCAAAAATATCCACGTGATCGAATAATATGCTAAAATGCCAAAGGCGGCCGATCCCAACCGTCAGAGAATAAGGACGCCCGGCACATGAAGCTCTCGAAAAAAGACTTACTCGACATACCGGTAATCTCGCTCATAGCGGCGAACGCGATACCGGTGTGGGGCGTCTTGTTCCTTGGCTGGGATGCTTTTTATATTGTTCTGCTGTACTGGACGGAGAACCTCGTCGTCGGATTCTACAATGTCCTGAAGATGGTGTTCGCCGCCGTGCCCCATCCAGCCGCACATCTGGGCAAGCTGTTTCTAATTCCGTTTTTTATTGTTCACTACGGCGGCTTCACTGCCGTCCACGGCTTTTTCGTGCTGGCACTCTTTCACGACGGAGGGCAAGGTCCGCCCATGGGAAGAATGGATTGGCCCTGCTTTCTGGTATTCGTCCAGATGCTTTTCAATGTTGCCAGGTACATGTATTCGGTGATACCTCCACAGGTAAGATTTGCCGTGCTGGCGCTGTTTATCAGTCACGGCGTCTCCTTCGTTCAGAATTATCTGCTCAAAGGCGAGTACGCCACCGCCAAACCCGACAAGCTGATGGGCAACCCTTACGGGCGCGTGGTGGTGATGCACGTCGCGATTATCGCCGGTGTCTTTTTGGCGATGGCTGTCGGTTCTCCTGCCCCACTGCTTGTCGTGCTGGTGGGCCTAAAGACCATCCTTGACGTAAATCTGCACAACCGCGAGCACATAAAAGCGGCAGCAAAAGCACAAACAGAATAAATTTGGTAAATAGCTATGCCGCGAGCAATATTTTCCTATAAACATCAGCGGGCAAACTATTTTTCTTGACGGACGACATAAAGCCTTTTATACTTGTAATTTGCTTTGATTGGCAATGGGGTTTGCCTTTAACCGCTATTCAGTAGCTGATAACTCCTACTTTTTTCAAGATAGGAGTATTAGTCTATGGTTAAATTTATCTGCATAGCGATAGGAGGGGCGATTGGTGCCATTGTTCGTTATGGCATATCGGGCTTAGTACAGAATATGATTCCGGGCAGTTTCCCATGGGGAACTTTATGTGTTAATACGATAGGTTCTCTTTTGATCGGCTTATTCTGGGGATTATCTGAACTGACGTTCATTTCACCTGCAGCGAGACTGTTTATCGCCATTGGATTTCTCGGCTCTTTTACAACCTTCTCTACCTTCTCCCTCGAAACGTTCGATCTTCTCAGAGATCGTGAAACTATGTTGGGCTTGATTAATGTTGGACTGAATAATCTTCTTGCGATTGTATTTGTTTTTGCAGGATACTTTCTATCTCGATACTGGCTTAATCTCCTTAAATGAGGGCTTAGAGAAATGGAACTTCCGGAAGAAGGAATATTACTTCGAATATTCATAGGAGAAACAGACCGCGTTCATGGTAAATCTCTGTACGAACAGATTGTTTTGAAGGCCAGAGAATTAGGTCTGGCGGGGGCGACTGTTGTTCGTGGCATAATGGGCTTCGGCGCTGACAGCCGGATGCACTCGGCTAAGATTCTACGGCTATCGGAAGATTTGCCAATCATCATCGAACTGGTAGATACCGAAGAGAATCTCAACAAGCTGATGCCGTTTATTGATGAAAACGTCGTCGAAGGCCTTGTTACTATGGAAAAAGTCCGAATCATTAAATACCGACATAAATGATTCATCCAGATGGTGAAATAACAATCCCTACTGATTCGACTAAGCCATATTTTGTACAAAAGCTGCAAAGATGTGTCTTGCGTATTGGCTGCTTTTTTGAAAGGCTTTGATTGTGGACATCGTTTTTGGTGTGCCGGCTTCTACTGCCTGTTCCATCACCAAATGCGGCCGGACGCCAATGTCCAATAGGTGCTTTGCCAACGCCGGGTAGTCGATGTCGCCTTCGCCGAACGCCTCGGTCCAGATGTTGTCCTTCGACTGTCGAAGGTGCAGCTCGGTGATTCTTGAGCCGTAGAGTTTCAGTACGTCGAACAGGGCAACCGCCGAGTTTCCCGCCCCGCGGTAAATCCAGTGGGCGTCGAGGCATAGCGTGACGTATTGCGGGTCGGTGCCGGCCATCATGTGGTGAAACTCGCGGGCGGCGTTTCGCAGTTCGATATCATGGTTGTGATACGCCAGCGTTAGTCCAATCGCTTTTAGCTCGCGTCCCAGTTTCTCAATCGCCGCTGCCTGCACTCTAAGCTGGGCATCGTTCTTGTTTTCCGGCCCGCCCCATCGTATAGGACTCGGGTTCGTCACGATGATTTTCGTGCCGAGATCTTTGGCCCTGCGTGCAATCGCAAGCACCGCTTCGATGCTGGCTTCGGCCTTATCACGCTCGTGCAGTACGCTGTTGACGTACAGCGACGGCATTTCGAGGCCGTGCTTTTTCAGCAGCGGGCCCAACCGGTCAAGCTCCTGCGGATTATTGGCGAGCGGTTCGTAGCCGTCGAACCGGCTGGCGGCGACCTCGCCGAGTCCCTTATCCAGCTCCTTGTTAAAATCGCGTTTGTCCCGTGCATAAAATACGGCCCATGGATACTGGTTGCAGGCGAGATGCAATCTGCCGCTGCGGTTTTGCCCGGCACTCGCGGATGAACCGGCGCCCATCGCAAGTGCTCCGCCTGTGAGGGCTAAATCTTTGACAAATCTTCGCCGAGAAATTGCAGAATTAAACATAATCGAAAGCTCCTATTGAAAAGTTCAGTCCGAAACAAATAATTGTTTCCCAAGCTTAATTCAAACCGGGCATGCTCGACAAGAACATTCCTGCATATATTTGTCAAGTTATCAACCAATAAAAAAGGGGCCTATGCCAAACTTGTTGGCTCGACTTCCCCTTCGGCTGCGCTCAGGGCTAAAGGCTAATTCAGGGTGAAGAAAACCTTCATGCCGAGCGGAGACGAGGCACACTACTCCGCAGCCTCTCTTGGCCGATACAGACGGATATCGTCAATATACATCTTACCCGAACCGCCGGGTACAGTCATGTTGCCCTTGGTACCCAAGCCAATGGCAATCCTGTTAGCATTGGTCAGAACGATACCCTGATCGGCAAAGACCGATAGTGGGATTACCCACTCGGTCCAGGTGTCTATCGTTGCAGCGGCCGGATTGTCATGTACCACTACGGCAGATGCTCCGGCGAGGTTGGATACGACGATATACAGCGGATCAGGAGCGTTCGTAGTCTCGCCTCTGAACCACAGCGACAATTCATTTATGCCTTCGACCGTCCAGTCACGCTGGTCGGCCGGAAGCGTTAATTCCACCTCGGAATACTTAGCAAAGTTTTGCTTGTTGTTGTCGTACCAGAATGGCATCGATTTGCCTCCGCCGTGGACGATAGTCATCTCCATGTATGAATAACTGGTTTCGTCGCCGACGGCAGAACCTGTCCCGTTGCCGGGATAGGCCGGCTCATTATCATGCTCTGAGTACCCAAGTCCGTCTTTCCACGACCACCATATCTCATTGTTACCAACATCATATGCCTCGAAGTCATCCACGATAAGGTAATCAGGCACAGTGAACTTCCAGGTCGTTCCGGCTGTCACGGTTCCATCGTCTGTAATCTCATTTACTCGCCAGTAGTAATCTCCGCCGCCGAACTCGACCATACCAGCAACAGACAGGCTGGTCTGGGCCTGATTGCCCTGAAACTCGGGTGAGTCAGCAGTAGCATTGGCGACCGCATCACGGTCGACGCCGAAGTAGACATTGTGCTGGGATGCACCTTCTCCTGCAGACCAACTCAGCGTCTGAGCCACGGTCAGGGTCGCCACGGAACCGTTGCCGGGGCTGGGGGCGCCTGCCTTACGCGGGTCCTCGCCCTTGTTCATGATCTCGTTGGTCTGTTCAGCGGTGATCGCGTGGTCGAACAGCCTGACATCATCCAGGAAGCCTTTGAGAAATCGAAAGTTTCTGTTAGGTCGTCCCAGTCGAATCACAGCCAGATCCGCTACTTTGCCGTTGTGTACCTGGAAGTCAGCTTGTACGCCGTTGCAATACAACCTGCAACCATCTGTCTGATCCCACGTTACCGCCACATGGTTCCAACCGGTGCCGGCAAGCATAGGACCGCCCAGGCTGACATTAGTGGTTCCTCCCATCCAGAAGCCCAACGCGCCGGTAGTTTGACTGTGGATATGAATCTCCTGCTCACCAAAACCCATGCCGGCGCTTTCGGTTCCATACCAGAACGTACCTTCAGAGTAAAGGTCGCCGGTCTGATTGGTATTGACCCACATAGCGACAGAACCGCTGGCTGTGGTGACCATGAGCGCCGGCAGTTCCACGTGTCCCTGGTTGTCACCGAAAAATTCCAGCGCCAGGTTGAACTGGCCGGGTACCCAATGAACCTTGTCAACAATTGTTCCGTGATTACCGTGGCCTGAAAAATCGATCACTTTGTTACCAGCGCCGGACTCGAACTTCCACCAGCCGACCAGATTGGGATCGGTGATCGGTATATCCGGCAGCATTGTAAAGCTCCAGACATCGCCCTTGACCATTGGATTAGGCGGATTAGACTCGTCGACCCGCCAATAGTAGGTCTTGCCCAATTCCAGCATGCCGGGTGCATAGGTTGTATCTGTAGAAGACGTGCCGGCTGTGGCATTGTTCACATCGTCAAAGTTGTCTCCGAAGTGGACATAGTGCAATTTCGCATCCATGCCCGCCGTCCAACTGAGTTCTGTATCAGCGAACACAAACTTGGCGCCGTCGGACGGGCTGGGTTCATAAGCCTTCGTATGTGGGATCCAAAAGCTCCATACATCGCCCTTGCAGGGATTATTTGGGTCCGCATCATTGACCTCATCGATTCTCCAATAGTAAGTAGTACCCGAGACGAGGCCGTCCGGGTAGGCGCCTGGGGCAAAACCGGCAAAATAAAATGTTGTATTCAAATCCTGGTTGCCTCGGAATAGATCTGAGTCCCGATTGGCGTTGTTAACATCGTCGAAATTATCGCCCATGTACACATCGTGCGAAACGGCAGAAGCTCCCGGCGACCAGCTAAGATTCACCCACGTTTCGAAAAGCATGGCATTGTCCTCCGGAACAGGATTGGAGGCCTTCTCAACAACGCCCATCACATCAGCAAAGGTGTTCCCGAAACGGATTTCATCGGTGACTGAGTTGGTGCCGTCACACAGTGCGATCTGATTAAAGGCCGACTGGTCAAAATCCAGGTTCGTGATCGATGCGATAGCCTCCGATTCCGCTGGTACGGTGGTTAGATCGGTGATGTTGAAGAGGAAATACTCATCGGGCGTGCCATTGGGCTTCCAATTTATTTTGCCAACAATTAGACTAACGGCTGTTATTGGGTCTGGTGTATATGAAACGCCCGATTCAATGGTTACATCAACACTGTTATCGAAGGCAATTGCGCTGATGGGGCCATCCGAAGGATTGTGGATCGAGAACCCAAAACCACTACCGGGGGCAGCCATCGTATGGAGACTCGTATGATTGAGCGGCTGCGTTCCGAAAATGAACATTGCACCTCGATTGGCGGCAGGTCCCGCAAAGAGCAGGCTAAACAAGATCGTTGTGTTGTCTTGTGTGAGAGCGGCCTGCGATGCGGCGGAAATCGTTCGGTGTGCTTCAGCCCTGCCTGCACTGCCATATCGGGACAGGGCACTGCCGGCCACGCGCAGTGTCGAGAATGACAGACCCGAATCTTCGTTGAGAGGTTTTTGGTCTGCAAATTCTGTCAATCCGACGAAATAATCCCTGCCGTGGGACTTCGTTGCTACCCAGGGACCGTCAAAACCGATTCTGCCATCCAGGCCATCCAGCATTGCGGCCTCGTAATTAAATTGTTCCTCAATAACGAGATCTGCATTGGCCGGAGTGGTTGTGAGGAAAAACATTACCATCGCCACAGCGGCGAGGCTCAATGCCGTTCTGGTTCTGTTTCTTGTAATCATAACAATCCTCCTTTAAATGCTTCATAATAGGCCTTGGCTAAATACCGTAAGGCCCGATAATTTTTTGGTTATAATGCATTTATTTACAAATACTCCTGATATATGTGTGCTAATTGGTACTACCTCCTTACTTGGGGAAAAACCAGGGTCTATAAACATTGTTCCAACCTTCAGACCCGGAAATCACAAGTTTCACCTATTCTATTTGTACTATATTTACCATTGTGTCGTCAAGGAAAATGTCCAATCCTGACATGTCTCCAGAAGATTATCAGATATTATCCATAAGGACATAACAAACACCAAGAAACTAATTAGAAAAAGGGCCTATACCGAATTGACAGGCATAGGCCCTCATGTCATTCATGTGCTACTGATTTTTTCGCTAAAGTAGATTTAACTATTCAGCTTCAGCAGCCTCTCTTGGCCGATACAGCCGGATGTCATCAAAGTACATCTTGCCCGAACCACCCGGCACAGTCGTGTTGCTCTGGGTACCAATACCAATCGCTATTTTGTCAACGTTGCTCAGATTAATGCCCTGATCGGCAATAGTCCGGAGCGGGATAACCCACTCAGTCCAGGTACCGATGTTCGTCGCGGCCGGATCACCATGGTACACCACCGCAGGCACTCCGGCACTGTTCGATACGGCCACATAAAGCGATTCGGCAATGTTGCTGGCTATGCCGATATCCTGACTTGCCCACTGCGGGTCAGTCCAGCCGGTAATCGTGACGTTGGTGAACACGGCTTGACACGTTAGATCAACGTCATGACTCGTAAGCGCCAAACCGATATAGACGATTGCACCCATCTGGATGTTCTCAGGTGCACCCTGCACCGTCCATGTGGAGCCGTCGGCTGAACTATATGCTGTAAAGTTGCCGGCCAGGTCACGTTCGATCTTCACCCAGTATGGTGCAGTAATTCCAACTGTGTCCGTGTTGCTGCTGGCACCGTTGGTGACGGTACGGCGCTGGAAGGAAATACCCTGTTCAGGCGTCACGACCATCATTGCATGTACCGAGCCCGGATCGAGAGTTTCGCGAATCATTACGCCTGCCTTGGCCCATGAATTGGTGTTATCGATGCTCTCGACCTTAGCAACGATCGAGCCGACGCCGGTAAGCTGCTTGAAGGCGTAGTGGAACTCATCCGCCTGGTTCCAGATATCCGCGCCGGCGGCGGTCATCGTGTAGGTTTCGACCGGTTCCTCGACGAAGCTGCCCACCGAAGCGGGATAGCCTCTGAACCACAGCGACAATTCTCCAACACCTCTTACGGTCCAGTCCTGCTGAGAGTCCAGCGTCATGGTTGCCTCGGAATAATTCAAGTAGCCCTGCTTGTTGTTGTCATAGGCCAGAGGCATCGATTGGTTGCCGCCGTGAACGATTTTTTCCTCGGTAAAAGATTCGGTTGTTTCGTCGCCTACGGATGCACCTGTGCCGTTACCTGCATAGTATGGCGGAGTATCCGGCGTTCCGTAGCCGAGCCCGTCTTTCCACGCGTACCATATCTGATTGTTATCGGCGTCGTAGTTCTCGAAATCATCCACAATGAGAGAATCAACCGTCGCAAAGTCCCAGATGTTACCCTGCCACAATGCAGGAATTTCAGCATCGTTTACCTCGTCGATGCGCCAATAGTAAGTTGTGCCCACATCGAGTGACAACGGACCATAGCTGGTCTCGGTCACGGCCGTAACCGGAGTGGTACCTTCTATCACGGCCTGCAAGTCGTCGCTGAAGTACACATTGTGCCCGGCCGCTTCTCTTCCCGCCGTCCAGCCGAGTACCGGATCCAGGGCAACGTTTGTCGCCCCGGAGGTCGGGGATGGCTTTCTCGCACTTACGGGTATTGAGAAGAAGCGAACCTCGCTCAGACCGAACTGTTCCAGGATGTCTCCCCAGTTGCTGTTGGCTGTAAGCCTGACGTACTTTGCCGCCACGCCGCCCATGTCAATTGTGGTATCGTGGGCATAATCCGCCGTACCGGGCGCCTGGGCAAATTCATGCGTCGTGCCCAGCGTTGTAAAATTGTCGCCGTCGGTCGAATACTCAATCGTTACATCTTTGAATCCCAAACCGATCAACTGCTCCAGATCACTGTTCGAGTTCCAGACCCACATCTCATGGACTTTTTGAACACTTTGGAACTCAAATTCGATCCAGGTCGGCTGATTTGCGTCCCGAGCGCTCAGCCACATAGTGCCTTCACCTATATTGCCGTGCAGTAAGCCGCCGGCATCAAGCCCCGAGTCGTTCACGGTATTTTCATATCCTTTACCTTGCTCGCTGCTGGAAGCCGTGGCGACTACGTGATCGATGACATAAGCAAATAATTCGGTCGTAAAGCTCCAGACACTGCTTTTGAACTCTACATGGCTGTTGGGCGGGGCATTGACCTCATCAACCCGCCAATAGTAAGTCTTGCCAAAATCAAGGCGTTGTGCCGGAGTATAACTAACAGCGGTCTGGGCGATGCCGCCAGTGGCAGCATTGACATCGTCGAAGCTCTCACCAAGATAGACTTTGTGTCCGTTTGTTGGCGCTGCAAATTCTCCCGGTTCCCAACCAAGAACCACATCTATGGGTACATCTGTTGCCCCGCGAGGCGGGCTCGGATTGGCGGCCTTCACCGGCGGATGATCTTTCCACTCAAACAAATCAGCTATGTCCCATGCTCCCAGTGCCCGGTTGTAGATGCGTACTTCGTCAATGTCGCCATTGAAGGATTCAATGCTCCCGCCGCCGTGGGTGTTACCAATACCCATATTGGCTGTGGGTTTATCGGCAAAATCAAATCCACCGGACTGTATCTCTTCACCGTTGAGATAAATCTTGGCCGTGGTTCCATCAAAAGTGACTGCTACGTGCGCCCATTCCCCGATAAACTGAGTCATTATGCCTTCGGGTGAACTTACATATCTGCCTTTTCGAAAAAACTGAAGAGAAGTACTCATTGAGTTAAGCTGGAAGACAAACATCATTGCGTTAGTGTCAGCCCAAGCATCTCTCTTACCGATCAGACCTTGCTGTACCGGGCCAGTGCCTTCGCCGGCCCACCTGATCCAAAGTGCCAGAGTCAGTTGCCCCGTTTTCTCAGCCGGATTCCAGGTTCCAAGTTCAATCCTGCTGTGTGACGTTTTGTCAACATTGATTGCGCCCTTGCCTATGAAGCCGGGCGAGATCCACGTAACGCCGTTATTCAGGGTTCCATCGTGACCATTGCCTGACACATCTATAGCGATTGTACCCACACCCTCATCAAGAGGATAATAGCCTAACAGATCGCTTGTAATATCGGCGTTCGCCACGTTTGCTGCCAGCCCCAGCACAAAAACAAAAGGAGCTAAATAAATCATTTTTCTGTACATAACAATCCTCCTTACAAGATAGTTTCGATACCCACGCTTTGGTCACTCTCGAAAACGATTTATAATAACATGTAATCCTCCATGCACTTTCCCTAAACCGCCCATAAAATTTTTGCTATTTATCGCTACCTCCTTCCTTGCAATGCCAGAACTTGGCCGTTAATCATGAAGTGACAATCTCAAATAGGCCATGTAAATTCCACTTGCTTCGGAACAAAATACCCCCGGCGCAGCCTCGGGCTCCGCCCTTGGCCGCAATTCAAAAACTCGTCTTGTAGAAAAGCTTCGTAAAATACTACAAATAAAAAGGATACAATCGGTCAAAACAAAAAACGAGCATAAAAACAACGTTTTGAAAGATTGTATTACAAAAGCCACCAATTATATTCTACTTTATTAAATATTTTCGCGTCAAGTAAAATCTCTGAATTACACATTGGAGTACAATAGCAGGGGCCCATACCGAATCATCTCGGTATAGGCCCCGTATTGACTGCAAGACAGCGATCCGTCGCTTTTTATCACCAGGCCCTAATAAAAGCTATGGCAATCTTAGCTCCTGATTACGGCTGCGGCTCTGGTTCCGGAGCCGGTTTATATAGCCGGATATCGTCAATGAACATCTTGCCCGAACCGCCGGGGGTTGTCATGTTGCCCTGAGTACCAAGACCGATAGCAATGCTGTCAACATTGGCCAGGTTAATACCCTGATCGGCAAATGCCTGGAGGGGAATCACCCATTCGGTCCAGGTGTCTATCGTCGCCGCGTCAGGATTATCGTGGGCCACGACCGCCGGGGCGCCGGCATTATTGGACAACGCCACGTAGAGCGGTTCAGAATCATTGCTTACGATGCCGATATCCTGACTTGACCACTGTGTACCAACTGTGCCGGTAGTCGTGACGTTTGTGAATACACCTTCGCATGTGGCTCCGGCGTTGTGAGCGGTTACTGCCAGACCTATATAGACATTCGAGCCCATCTGGATAGGCTCCGAAATGCCCAGCTTCTGCCATGTAGAACCGTTGGCTGAACTATATGCCGAGAAATTGCCTGCCAGGCCACGCTCGATCTTCACCCAGTACGGTGCGGTGATATCGGCAGTCGTATCGTCGATACTGTCACCGCCCGTCTCGGGGCGTCGCTGAAAGGAAATACCTGAAGCATAGCTTACAATCGCCATTGCGTGTTTCGAGTCCGCATCGAGTGTCTCACGAATCATCACGCCGGCCTTGGCCCAGGCGTCCGTATCGCCAACGCTCTCGACTTTCGCCACAATAGAGCCGGCGCCGGACAGGGTTTTGAAGGCATAGTGGAACTCATCGGACTGACCCCAGATATCTGTGCCGGAGCCGGTCATAGTATAAGTTCCTGCCGGGTCTTCGACAAAGCTGCCGACAGATGCCGGATAGCCTCTGAACCACAGCGACAAATCAGTGACGTCTCCCTCAGTCCAGTCTCGCTGGTCCGTCAGGGTATGTTCCACCTCCGAATACTTGGCATAGCCCTGCTTGTTATTATCGAAGGCAAGCGGCATAGATTTACCACCGCCATGGACGATAGTCTCCTCGGTATAAGAAGCAGTATTTTCGTCGCCTACTGCAGCGCCGGTTCCGTTGCCGGCGAAATAATCCGCCGTCCCGGGCGTACCATAACCGAGCCCATCGTGCCATGAGAACCATATCTGGTTCTCACCGGCGTCGTAGTCCTCGAAATCGTCTATGACAAAATAATCGCTTGTCACAAAGCTCCAGACGTTGCCTTTCCATGGACTATCGGGATTGACACCGTTGACCTCATCAATTCGCCAGTAATAGGTCGTACTCAATGAAAGCACTCCGGGATCGTAGCTCTCCTCACCGAGGGCCCTTGGTCCTTTGTACTCAGGTGAAGCTTTCGTAGCATTGGCCACGGCATCTGCATCCGCACCGAAGTACACTTCGTGCGAAGCGGCGACGTCTCCCGCGTCCCATCTTAGATTTACCGACGGTTTTACGCCCACTGCATCGTTGGCCGGGTTCGGGCCGCTGACGGCGCCCTCGGTAGTAAAGCTCCAGATATCGCCTTTATGCGTTTCTGTGCCGTCGAACTCATCGACACGCCAGTAATAAGTCTTAGCCAGCTTAAGCGGGCCGGGATTGAAATTTGTAGTGCCGTTAGGAGTGCCTGCGACAGCATCATTCACTTCGTCAAAATCATCGCCGAAGACTATATAGTGTAATTTTGCATCAAAACCAGGAGTCCAAGTAAGCGTTACGTTGAGATTGACAAATTCGGCGCTGTCAGCCGGCTGTGGAGTGTAAGCGGTTTGAGGTGTCACAGTGAAGCTCCAGACGTTGCCCTTCCAGGGGCTATTCGGATCCGCATTGTTAACCTCATCAATTCGCCAATAGTAGGTTGTGCCGTTGACAAGGCCGTCCGGATAAGCAAATCCTGGAAAACCGGCGACATAAAAGTCATCAGTCTGGTTGATTCGGAAAGTATCGCCGGCGCCATCGTTCACGTCATCGAAATTATCGCCCATGTAAACATCGTGTGAGACGGCAAGCTCGCCCGGCGTCCAGGAAAGAGTTGCCCATGTTTGCTCGAGGAATGCCCCATCGGCCGGGTCCGGTTCAGAAGCTTTCAATGGCGGCGTGGGTTTCATTCCGGGAACATAGTCTCCTTCATACATCAATACAAAATCCAGCCAGAAAGGAACTACAGAGGCGGAACACCATATCTCAAGTTTTACATCATCAATCTGGACTTCTGAGGCGTAGTGATACTCGGCCCACTCGGTTGTCAGATCGAAATCTGTTGCTCCCCAGGCATTAATGGAGTTATCCGTTGCTTTCAACGCTACGCTCAGGGGGCGCGGTTCTTCCGCTTTGGCCCAGAAGCTGATTGTATAGTCTTTATCCATATCGACATATATGGGCAGACTCAGAACAATGAAATGCCAGTTGGCGGTTCCTATCGGCTCAACCCTAAGACTCCTTTTGCCGTCAATGAACTCGGTCTCATCGATTTCAACAAGGCTGCCAGCACCCTCTGCTGAATTCCAGGTACCCCAATTTTCCCAGTCCGGATCGTTAAAGATAGGCTCATCTTCTTCAAAACCTGGATTTACTATCAAGTTCTCGATTTGTGCATGAGTTACAAGTGGGACAGCAAACAGCATAAAAACAAAGCATGTCAAATAGATTTGTTTTTTAAACATAATAATCCTCCTTATAAAAATATGGATATCTATACTTTGGCTACACACCAAATCGATTTACAGTTATTGTTACATCCACATTATTTTTCAATATTGACCTTGGAATTTGAGATTTTAGCCGCCTCCTTTCTTCCAATGCACGGTACGGATTGCTCATTGGAATTCACTCAATCCTGTCTGCAGGGATAGAAAAACATAGATGCTAATAAACCTATTTATACCAGATTAGCCGCCTCTGGGTCAAGTAAAAATCGCCGGATTTACGTATTTATTGTTTTCATGATAAGGCTCTGCGGAAACACTGAACTTTTTGTTTTGTAAAAACTCTATTGCACCTGTCGGGCCTGAGAAGTACACTATAGGCATGATGGAATGCCAATCAGGGCAGGTATCAAGATGATTTTGGAGGTGTTCAAATGTTGTCAGGAAGAAAAAGAAAAATATCAAAAAGTCATCAATCAACGAAAAGTCATGATTTTTCACACAAAGATTCCAATGCGGGCAGGCTCGCAGCCTGGAGCAGGAAGCATCCCTGGCTTATATGGCTGCTTCCTATAGTAGGCCTGGTATCACTGATTTGGTTCCTAATACGTGTCGTACCCAAGCCTTCGCGCGCAACATATCCGTGTCAGAGGCTGGCGGCGCCGCTGGCGAGTGGTTTTGTGGTTTGGATTGCAGGGCTGGTTGGCTCTGCTTTTATGTATCGCAGGGTCGGGCGGCTGCTGCAGAAGTCGCGGTACGTGCTGGCCGGGATTTGTGCCGTTGCGGCCGTCGCCATAATATGGGGCGCAATCTGTGTGAGCGATAGCAATCCGGCCACTGCGGCAGCGTTTACTCCATCCGAGCAGGCAAACAGCCCGATGGGCACGGCGAAAGGGATTAATCCCGGTCGCGTCGTATGGATTCGCGATCCCGATGCCACCGGCTGGGACGGCTCTAACGGGAGCTGGTGGGATGACAAAAATACCGACCAGAAAACGGTCGATGCGATGCTCTCCAAAGCCATTCAGGGACTGACCGGCCGGCCGAGCGATTCAGAGGCGTGGGATGTGCTTTTTAAGGACTTCAATAAGAGCAAAGGCACCGGCCAGGCCGGCTATCGCAAGCCGGAGAAAATCGCTATCAAGCTCAATATGAACCAGGACCGTAGAGCCGACTGGACGCCGGACATCGGCAATCCGAGCCCTCACGTTGTTTATTCGCTTGTGAATCAGCTTGTAAACAACGCGGGTGTGCCCGGCTCGGCGATTACCCTGTTTGATGCGACGCGCTCTATCGGCGATCCCATTTACAATAAGATAAGAAGCAATCAGTCGCCGGACTTTCAAAGCGTAAGGTTCGTGGTCACTCCCGACAGAGCGGGAAGCGGGCGCATCGCCGCGGAGCACGATACAGCCAATCCACTTTATACAAAAGCCGGCACCGCTTACCTGCCCAAGTGTGTGACCGAGGCTAAGTACCTGATCAATCTGGCGCTCATGAGAGCTCATACCCTGTTCGGCGTGACGTTATGCGGAAAGAACCACTTCGGCACGATGTATTTTCCGAACGATCGCGGCTGGACGCCCAGATCGCTGCACAGGTACGGCGACAGAAGAGATCCGATGGGCTCGTATAACTGCCTGGTGAATCTGAACGGGCACCAGCACCTGGACGGCAAAACGCTTCTGTACATGGTCGACGCATTGTATCCGGCGAGGAATCAAACTGGCAAAGTTATACGCTTTGCGAGTTTTGACAATGACTGGTTCTCCAGCATTTTCGTCTCGCAGGACATGGTAGCAATCGACTCGGTGGGTCTTGATTTCTTAAGAGATGAGCAGGTTCTTAACCCGAAGGTTGTTGATGTGACCGGTAATCCCGACAACTATCTGCACGAGGCTGCGCTGGCCGATAAGCCGCCGTCAGGGACGACTTACGATCCGGAAAAAGACGGGACTGTTCTGAAAGGCATCGGCGTCCACGAGCACTGGAACAATTCGAAGGACAGGAAATATTCGCGCAATCTTGGAATCGGCAATGGAATTGAGCTGGTGACTAAAAACTAATTCTAACCGGTACAAGCTTCTACTTTTTTAGTTTTGCCTTTTCCAGCTCTGCTTCAGCCTTTTTGCGTGTCGTAATGTCCCGGATGCTCTCACGGTGCCCCAGGGAATTGCCGCTGTCATCGTAGATGGGCTGCCAGGACATTTCCACCCAGATGACCTTGCCGCCCTTGCGCACGATCCTGAATTGAACGTCGTTGCCTGTGCTGCCTTTTATTGCCGAGCGGAAGGCTCGTGCTATCCGGTCGCGGTCCTGCTCATAAACGACCATATTTGGGTAATCCGACATGGCCATAATCTCTTTTACGGTGTAGCCCGAGACACGTTGCGCCGCCGGATTTGTCCATAATACGCGGCCGGACGGGCCGATCCAGACCTCCCAGTCGTAGGTGTAGTCCGCGATGGCGCGAAAGCACTGGTCGGTCATTTTGGTGACCAATTCGGTACGTTTTCGCGCGCTGACGTCGTCATATACGGCGACAATCCTTCCGGATGGCAATCGATATACGTAGTTCTCGCGCCAGCCGGCGACTCTTTCGTCTTTGTATACTGAAATTGGGTGGTGCTCTGGTGTGCCGGTTTTATACACTCGTTGGAATACGTCGAACAGGCCGAACTGCTTAACGCCGGGAAAAGCCTTTGTGACGCTCTTTCCAATAAGCTGTTCTTTCTTGATATGATCGATCTGTTCGGCCGCCGTGTTGAAATCCACGAAGATGAAATCCTCGCCGTCGTTTCGGGCTTCGTAAATCGCTATTCCACTGCAGACACTATCGAATAGAACCTTGAATTTCGCCCGGCATTCTTCGAGTGCTTCTTCCGGTCGGAAGCTACTGCTGTGAGGCTTTGCCTTCTTACCACGGTTGGTTTTCATAATTTAACCTCCGCTTATATGCTCCCAGTAAACACGTATTTAAAAACATACTTAGGCTACGCTCGGCTTGTTCAACTGAAGCTCAAAATTTTATCTATCTACCTATATTTTACAAGTTTTCTTAAGAATCGGCAAAACAGAATTTTTGCAATTGTTTCAACCAAACCGACATAAAATTCCGACGTATTCAATAAGATTACAGTGATTGCCATGTGTATCTTAGTTCTGAACTTTTGCAAAATTGAAGTTAGGTATACTTTTGGGAAGAAAAAAGCGATGTGTAACATTTGATAATGCAATAGGTTATGCTACAATACCTTATTATTTTCAGAAAACCGAGAAACTGATTTTCTGAAATAATATATTCCTAACTATAATTTTGTAAAACTCTTGTTAGTTGTTAAACTGCCCCTCGCAGTGAAAACCGGTATGAGAGCTTACTACCAGTAACCAACAGAAAGGCAAGAAAATGAGCGAAAAGGTAAACAGGCAATTCAATTGGCGGGCATTCTTTTCGGTATTGATGGCAATTTCCTTTATTGGAATGGCTTTTACCGGAGCCGTACTGTTTGTGGTTCCGCCGGGCAGGATCGCAAACTGGAGCGGTTGGACTCTTCTTGCCCTAACTAAGCACCAATGGATAGGTCTTCATGACTGGTTCAGTATTATCTTCGTGATTGCATCGGTTTTCCATTTATACCTGAACTGGAACTGTATGATATGTTATTTCAAGAGCAGGATCAGCAAGGCCTTCGCCTTGCGCACCGAATGGATACTGGCGCTTGTAATTTGTGTCGTGGTTTTTCTTGGTACCTTGGGCGATGTCAAGCCCTTTTCCTCGTTGCTCGCCTGGAATGAAAGCATAAAACATAATTGGGACAATCCCCAGCAACGTGCTCCTATCCCTCATGCCGAGCTGATGACCTTAATCGAAATAGCCGAACAGGTACGAGGCGTTGATATCGAAACCATGCTCAAGAACCTCAAGGCCCGGGGGATTGAAGTTGAATCCACCGACGCAGTGCTCGGCAAACTCGCTGAGGCCTACAACATGACGCCGGCCCAGTTATACAATATTTCACTGGGTCAAACCGGCTCTGGCGGAGGTCGCGGAGGAATGGGGCAGGGAGGAGGACGTCATGGCCAGGGCGGAGGTTATGGTGATGTTCAAACCGATGGCAATACGGGGCACTTCCAGAGCAGAACCGGTCGAGGTCTCGGGCAATTGACACTTAAAGAGTATTGTAGACAAATCAACCTGGATGTGGATATGGCGGTCAAAAAACTACAAAACGCCGGTTATAAAGCCGGCCCTGAGAAGACCATACGAAACATTGCAGACAGTATCGGTGTACATCCGTCCCAGATCCGTAGTGTCCTTGAGCCTGCAATCCCATAAGGTGTTCCGGCTGGAATCTGTTGGCAACCTTACCCTGCTATCAGGCTGCCGATTTGGTAGACAAGCAACGTTATTATGTAGGCCAGCACGGTCAAACCGAAGAATTGGAATAGCGCCCAGCCCCAGGAGTTTGTTTCCTGCTTTGTCATTACGACCGTTGCCACGCACGGAGCGTAAATGAGACAAAACAGCATAATGCAGAAGCCCGTTAACGGTGTGTAGTTGGCTCGCAATTGCTGCCGCAGGGTACTTGCACCTTTGTCCGTGCTTCCTACGGCGTAAACGATGGCCAATTGTGAGACGAAGACTTCCTTGGCCGCGGTCGCACCGATCAGGGCGGTTCCGATCTTCCAGTCGAAGCCCAGAGGTTTAATGACGGGTTCTATTGCTTGTCCCAATCTTCCGATGACCGAATGTTCGAGCCTGGCCTGCTGTGCCTGCTGATCCGACAAGCCGGCCACAGATTCCCGGTCCGGTTTCGGGTAGCTGCTTGCAAACCAGAGCAGAATCGAAATAGCGAGAATAATCGTGCCGGCCTTTCTCAGGTACATCCAGCCCCTGTGCCACATGTGGATACTGACCGATTTTAGTGTGGGCATGCGGTAAGGCGGCAGTTCCATCACGAACGGTATGGTCTCGCCCTTAAAAAATGTCAGGCGCAAGACTTTGATCAAAATAATTGCCAGAACAATGCCGATGAAATAGATAAACCACATCACAGGTCCGTGCAAGTCCTCGTGGAAAAATGCGGGGATGATCAGTGCATAAATCGTCAATCTTGCGCCACAGCTCATCAGCGGAATAACCATGATTGTCGTCAGTCTGTTGCGTTTGTTTTCGAGTATTCTCGTGGCCATTATCGCCGGCACGGAACATCCGAAGCCGATAAGCATCGGGATGAAACTTTTGCCGTGCAGGCCGATTTTGTGCATGATTCGGTCCATGATAAACGCCGCTCTCGCCATGTAGCCGCTGTCCTCGAGCATGGCGATGGCCAGAAACAGCAGCAGGATATTGGGCAGGAACACAATCACTCCCCCTACTCCGCTAATGACGCCGTCTACTAAAAGAGACTTGAGCGAACTCTCACTCCCGGCAGGCCAGAGTCCGGCCACGGCACTACCGGCCCACCCGAAAAACAATTCGAGCCAGCCCATAGGATATGCGCCGATCTTGAAAGTCAGCAAAAAGACCAGGTACATCAGGGTCAGAAAGATCGGCAGCCCCAGCAGGCGATTCGTGACAACCGCATCTATCATGTCGCTGTAACTGTGACGCGATTCGACGGTGGTTCTGATGGTCTCCTGGCAGGCGCCCGAGATGAATCCGTACCGTCGATCGGCCATGACGACTTCGGGTGCGTCGCCGAAAATACTCTTTTGATGCTCGATACTTGAGGCGACGGTATCGTGAACTTGCCGGTCGGTGACTTTTGACGTGATGTCGTCGTCCTGCTCGAGCAGCTTGACCGCCAGCCACCTTGAACCGTACTTTTGTACCAGTTTACGCTCCTTGTCGACAATAATTGCATCGATTTTTGCCAGCTCGTGCTCAATTTCTTCGCCGTAAGTGACCTTATGTGTGCGCCCCCTGCCGCCCTCGTAAACTGTTTTGACAATCTCATCCAGCAACTCTTTTTTGCCTTTGCCTTTATTGCCGATAGTCGGGATAATCGGCGCTTCGAGGAGACGCGATAGCTGCTCGATATCGAACAGCAGACCCTTCTGCTCGGCGACGTCGCTCATATTGAACGCCAAGACCAGGGGGACGTTCATTTCAATAAGCTGTGTTGCCAGATACAGATTTCGCTCGATACCGGATGCGTCAATAATGTCGACAACGACGTCCGGCTGCTCATCGATGATAAAGTTGCGTGTAACAAGCTCTTCGATTGAATAGGCGGTCAGGCTGTACGTTCCCGGCAGGTCCACAAAAGTTATTTCGTACCCTTCGTATTTGCAAAGACCTTCCTTCTTCTCTACAGTAACGCCGGGGTAGTTACCCACGTGCTGGCGAGCGCCGGTCAACTGGTTGAATATCGAGGTTTTTCCGCTATTCGGATTTCCGGTCAGGGCGACCGTTATCTTTTTCATAATCGCAGCTACTTACCATAATCTTATCGGCCATCCCCCTGCCCAGCATCATCCTTGAGCCTTTGGCACTGATTACAAACGGTCCGGGATGGCCATTACTTACAACGGTTATTTCCACGTTGGCAACGAGTCCCATTGCTGCCAGCCGGCTGTTCAAACCGCGTCCGGCTTCAATTCCAGCTAATTTCACCGTCTCGCCGGATTGAATCGTGGACAGAGGTTTTACTTTTTTCTGCTCCATTATTTCCTGTCTCGCTTATCTGTAGTTTTTGACATCCGTTTTTTGCAGAATCTCTGGAATTGGTCCGTCAGATCGCAACCGTTTTTGCCGCTGTGTCTGACAAATTCGATAAAACATAACAGCTTTGCAATAATTCCCGGCCCCAGTGCGTGCTCGGCCTTGCATGCGGCCTGCTGGGCGGTGTTCGGCTCGATGCCCAGAACGTCGATGAAGAAGGCCTTCAGGATTTTGTGCTTATTTACGATTTCCGCCGCAGTAACCCGGCCTTTATCGGTAAGCGTCACATAGTCGTACGGCTTGTAGTTGGCAAAACCCTTTTGCTTCAAGACCCTCAAGGCCCCGGTTACAGAGGCCCTTGACACATCGAGTGATTTCGCTATGTCCTTGCTGCGGGCGATGTTAGACTCGCTGGCAAGATTAAAAATCGCTTCGAGATAATCTTCCAAAGATGCACTTAATTTATCATTTTGTGATGCTGTCATAGCTATTTTTCTCATATAATCTTCGCATCACCTAATATAGTTAGTCATGCCTAACTATGTCAAGGCTTTTTTTGAGAATTTGTAAAATTTATTATGACCCCAAAGTTTGGGGGCAAGACATTATCGTATCTAAAGGCGTTTATCGAGTTTCGGCTGCCGGCTTCAAAACGTTAAACGAAATATGCTGTTTCAGAAATTGAATAACCAGATTATCTACGGCGGGAAATGCACAATTCCGTTAGGGGATGCCGGTAACGGATTTAGTGTAAAATTATCAGTGTTTACATTATAAAAAATTTGTTTTATAGTGTGCTTTATATTAAAATGGTCTTGTTTATACGGGGCGTGGCGCAGTTTGGTAGCGCGCTTGACTGGGGGTCAAGAGGTCGCTGGTTCAAGTCCAGTCGCCCCGATTTGTCCGGGATGGCGTATAAAACCACATGTGCGTTTTTCTGTTATAAGTGGGCTAATCGGAAATGTTTTTTAAGACAGGAGGAGCCGTCAGACTTTACTTGATATCGTTTCTAAGGGAAGCAAAATGTCGCTCTTAAGAAAAAAGTCTGTTTCTTCAGTTTGTCCGAAAACCGGGAAGTTCTCAGCTCGCGGAAAAAAAGGTCGTTGGTTGATCTGGATTGTTCCATTAACCGGATTTTTCGCTCTTATATGGTTTCTTGTACGTGTTTTGCCAAAGCCTTCTCGGGCTACATATCCCTGTCAGAGGGTGGCATTTCCTCTGGCTTCGGCTTTTGTAATCTGGGTTTTGGGTCTGGCCGGTTCGGTTAGCGCTTTTCGTAGGGCAAAACGCTGTCGAGCGCAAGCACGTTATGTGCTATATGTAGTGTTAATTGCCGTGAGCGTCGGTTCTGTGTGGCTGGCTTTGAGTTCGACCGAAAAAAAGGCGGCTTTGGCTGCCGAGCAAACGCCTAATGCTCCTATTGGGATTGCTCAGGGAGTCAATCCGGGGCGGGTTGTGTGGATACACGATCCGAACGCTACGGATTGGGACGGCTATTCTTCGCCGGAGCACTGGTACGATGATAATCATACGGAACAGGCGGTAGTGGATAAGATGATTTCGCGGGCGATTCGCGGTTTGGCCGGCGAGGATTCGGATGCGGCAGCGTGGGATGTGATTTTCCGGAATTTCAACCTCCGCCGGGGCAAAGGGGACGTCGGGTACACAGCCGGCGAAAAAATTGCCGTCAAGATTAATAATACAATGTGCTATAACGCAAACACGAACACATTCGAGCAGCGGTCAAACAATAAAAACAGAATTGATAATTCGCCGCAACTGACTATCTCGCTACTGGGCCAGTTGGTGGACGTGGTAGGAGTGGACCAGGCGGATATTACAATTGGTGATCCGGGACGGATAACGCCGAACTTTTTTTACAATATCGTTCATCCGGTGTTCCCTTATGTCTGCTATATGGCCAGCCACGGCGGGCGCGGGCGAACTCAATCGACATTTTCCGACGTTGAGTTTTACTGGAGCACGCCAGCGGCCAACGGCAAGAGGCAGGATTATATACCTCGCTCGTTTGCCGAGGCGGATTATATGATTAACTTTGCCATTCTTAAGAGCCATAGCAGCGGCGGGATAACGGTGTGCGGCAAGAACCATTACGGCTCGCTTTTGCGGAACCCGGACCGCACCCTCCGGGGCCAGCGTTATAACTATTACGATATGCACAACAGCTTGCCGGCAAACCGCATGGGCATGGGATATTACCGTGCTCTCGTGGATCTGATGGGACATCCCGAACTAGGAGGCAAGACTGTCATCTATCTTGTCGATGGTCTTTTCGCAGGGCAAAACTGGGATTCCCGGCCGGTAAAGTGGAACATGGAGCCGTTTTACGGCGATTGGCCGTCCAGCATTTTTGTCTCTCAGGATCCGGTTGCTATCGATTCGGTCTGCTGCGATTTTCTCCAGGCCGAGTGGAATGATTATCCGCATCTCGACGGTGCCGACGACTACCTGCACGAGGCGGCGCTGGCCGACAATCCGCCATCGGGGACATTTTATAACCCGAGCAATGACGGCGTTGGGCTTGCCAGTCTGGGTGTACACGAGCATTGGAATGATTCGGTGTTGAAGCAATACTCCCGCAATCTGGGCACCGACGACGGCATTGAATTGACTTCACCCGTGCCGGCTGATTTTAACGGGGACGGCGTGGTGGATTGCGAAGATTTTATGACCTTGATGGACCAGTGGATGCAGACATCGGGGCTACTTTCGGCTGATATCGCTCCGGGCCCGGCCGGCGACGGAATTGTCGACATGGAAGATTTAGCCATGTTTGTAGATTACTGGCCAAGATAGTTCCATGTGCTATTTGTGATGGTTTTTTGTTTTGCTGAATAACGCGTAACCCAATACGACCAGCAGCACTACCGCTGAGGCGTATTTTACTGCGGCAGGCAACATCCAGTGCGGGTGGGCGGCGATTTCGATATCCACGCTGGTAGCCAGCAAATCGAGCAAAATTCCGCCCAAGAGTGCACAGCTCGCGACAGTGACCAGATAAATGATTGCGGTGGTCCTTCCCAGTGTTTTCCAGATGGTTATAAACGAGGCGGCGTTTGTTGCCGGGCCTGTCATGAGAAAGACCAGGGCCGCACCGGGCGTCAGACCTTTCAATATCAATGCCGCCGCCACCGGTACCGAAGCCGTAGCGCACACGTATATCGGTATGCCCAGAAACATCATTACGACCATTGCGAAAATTCCAGTGCCGAGTTTTTCCGCGAAGTAACCGTCCGGGACCAGGGCGGAAATAAAGGCCGCGATTACCAATCCGAGCAACATCGCCCTGCCTATATCCCGCGGTAGCGTGACAAAGCCGTATTTCAATCCTCTGACAACTCTGCCGGTTTTTTTGTTGCTGCAGCACTCATCCGTACATTTTTCCGCCGGATTTTTTTGAGCTTTTCCGCCCTGCCCGAATACGTCGACGAGAGTGCCTCCTACAAGACCGGTTATGAGTGCCGCCACCGGCCTGAAAATGGCAAAGACAGGACCCAGCAGACTAAATGTCACAAAAATACTGTCCACACCGGTCTGTGGTGTTGAAAGAAGAAACGCTATCGTTGAGCCTTTGCTCGCTCCGTGTTTATGCAGCGACATCGAGACCGGAATTACACCGCATGAACACAAAGGCAGCGGAACTCCGAAAATCGATGCCTTCAGCAGAGGCCACAGCCCCCCGCCGCCAAGATGTTTTTCCACAAGCTGCTGTGAGACCAGCACTGAAAGTATGCCGGCGACAAAAAAGCCAAACAGCAGGTACGGCGACATCTCGGCTATCGTGGCCCAGAAATCCATAATTATCAATTTAATAAAATCAACCATTCTCTATGCCTTTACTACACGTACAACCGCCATTTTTGAGCAGGTAATTAACTCAAACTGACGAATTTTTGTCATCCTGAGCACAACGAAGGATCTCAATTTTGTCAATGTTATAGCAATGCATCGGTCAGTTTGAGTTACTAAATCTTTATCGTTTCAGTTCGGCATACATTACCCTGCAAGTCGATTGTCACATCCTCGAAGGTCATTCTTACGACGCTTTTGGCGATAGCTTCTCGTGCGATGTGAATCAGGCCGGAGCAGCAAGGTACTTCCATATGGATTACGGCCAAGCTGTTGAGCTTGTTCGCTTGCAGTATTGCTGCCAGCTTCTCGATATAAAACTGCACATCATCCAGTTTCGGACAACCAACTGCTATGCTGCGGTCCTTCATAAACCGGTTGTGAAAATCGCTCATTGCGAACGGCACGCAGTCCGCTACCAGCAGCAAATCGGAGTTTGCGAAATATGGTGCATTATGCGACACGAGCTTAAACTGCACCGGCCACTGGCCAAGTTGAGACGGGAGTTCTCCGGCGGGAGCTGCTCCGGCTGACACAGTTTTTTTTCTCAATTGTTTGGATGCCGTGCCGGGACAAACGAAAGCAGCCTGCACTTGTGTTTGTTTCTCTCTGGCCAGATATTGTTTGGTTGCTTCTTCGTCAAAATCTTCGGCCTGGCGTTTTTCGATCGTTATCGCATCCTGGGGGCAGTGTCCGAGACAGGCTCCAAGGCCGTCGCAATAAATCTCGCTGACAAGTCTGGCTTTGCCATCAATTATCTTTATGGCGCCTTCGGCGCAGGCATTCACGCACAGGCCACAGCCGTTACACTTTTCCTCATCTATTTTTACAATGTTTCGCAAGCTCATACTACAATCTCATCAAAGTTCAAATAATTTTTCGTCGTCCCGATGTTTTGAGCTTTATCAGGTGATCGATTGCCAGCAAGGGATGTTTTCTGATCATTTTTGGTCCTGAAAAGTGCATCACTTCGGTAATTCGTTTTCGCATGTCTGGTTTATAACAGTGTATTTTACATTTTGAACAAGCACCTTTCTTTTCGCCGAAAGGGCATTTTCCAAGATGTTCTTTCGCATAACCTAAAAGCTCCGAGCATTCCGTACATAAAGCCTCCCGTCCGGATGGGTGATTAGCCCCACAGAATATCCGTATCATAATCTCGATTGTCTTTTTTGCTTTTTCTAAACTTCTCATTCTCTGTGTTTTCGGATTCTGCAAGGTCAATCACCCATCGCTGTTCTATTACTCTGCATTCAGTACCGACTTGGCGCGGTCGAGCGATACTACACCTACAGCGGCATATTTAATCTTTCCATCCGGATTGATGAAAAACGTCGTCGGTATCGAGGTCACAGAGGCAAACGGTTCCGGCAAAGGGCTGCCAATGGTGGCAAGCGTATAATTTATATTCTTTGACGCTGCGAAGGCTTTTAAATGCTCTGGCTGTTCATTGGATATTGCCAGTATACCGAGTTTGTCTTCGGATAGCATCTTCCTCAGTTCGATCAGATGTGGAATCTCCAGGTTGCACGCCGGGCACCATGTCGCCCAGAAAACAACGACCAGGTTCCGGCCGCGATAATCGCTCAGCTTGTGCTTAATGCCGTCGATATCCTCGACAATGAAATCGGTAGCTTCTGTTCCAAAAGATGAAACGAAAGCATCATCCCATGTCTTTTGAGGCTCGGCTATCTGGTCCTGATTTTCACCGTCGGCAATTTTCGGCTTTGTCAACCGGTTTCCAACAGCAGCGAAAACCGTTGCCGCCATCACTGCCGCTAGACCGATTACAATCCATAGCGTTTTTTGTGGTTTTGATTTTTCGCTCATATTTAGCTCCTTGTATTTACTGCCAGCCGCGGCGATTCGTACCGGATTTTACTGTCGTAGTCTCCTACTTCAGCATTTCCGCCAGATCCTCATCTACATCGCCGACCGGCTTGATGTTATAGTTTTCTACGAGTATCTTCAGTACGTTCGGGCTGATAAACGCAGGCAGGCTCGGTCCGAGTCTTATGTTCTTGATGCCCAGATGCAGCAGGGTCAGGAGTATTGCGACGGCCTTCTGCTCGTACCACGAGACTACGAGCGAGAGAGGTAATTCGTTTACGCTGCAATCGAACGCCCCGGCGAGCGCCGTTGCGATCTTGATTGTCGAATAGCAGTCATTGCATTGGCCTGTATCGACCAGGCGGGGAATACCGTCGATATCGCCGTAGTCGTGCGCATTCAAACGGTACTTGCCGCACGCCGCCGTCAGGATAACGCAATCATCCGGGACCTTCTCAGCCAGTTCGGAGAAATAATTTCGCCCGGGCTTGGCGCCGTCACAGCCGCCGATGAAGAAGAAATGGCGGATCTTGCCGGCTTTTACCGCTTCTACAATTTTATCCGCCAGACTAAGTACGGCCGTATGGTGGAATCCCGTGCTCAGGGTGCCCTGCGGATTCTCAGGAAGCGGCGGCTGGGACAGTGCCTTCTCGATAACCTCGCTGAAATCCCGATCCTGGATGTGTTTGACACCAGCAACACCTGCAATTCCGCAGGTGAACATTCGGTCTTTGTAGGAGTCCTTTGGAATCATCACACAGTTAGTGGTGGCCAAAATCGCTCCGCTAAACTCATCGAACTCCTTCTTCTGGTTCTGCCAAGCCGTGCCGTAGTTGCCCACGAGATGCTTGAACTTCCTCAACTCCGGATAACCGTGAGCGGGCAGCATCTCGCCGTGAGTATAAACGTTGATCCCCTTGTCTTCAGTCTGCACCAGCAGCTCGTAAAGGTCGAGCAAATCGTGGCCTGTTACGACAATTCCCGGCCCTGCTTTTGTGCCTGTCGGTACCGTCGCCGGTGTCGGATTGCCGAAAGTGAACGTGTGCGCCTTGTCGAGCATCTCCATCACTCGCAGATTCATCTCGCCGGCTTTCAGCACGAACCCGATATAACGGTCCAGATCGAAGTCCACGTTCGTCAAAGTCGAAAACATCGCTTCGTGCATAAAGGCATCCACTTCTTCATCTTTTTGCCCCAACTCTCTCGCATGATATGCGTATGCGGCGACGCCTTTTAGCCCGAACACAAGAGTATCCTGCAGGCTCTGAATGTCTTCATCCTTGCCGCAGACGCCCACTTTCTTACAGCCCGTCCCGCCTGCTGTCTGTTCACATTGATAACAAAACATAATTCTCCTTTCACTTTCCCATCAGTTCATATTTTTAGATGTAAAAAATAGCTCTACGGCTATAGACTCGCTTGAGAATTTATCATTAATTTATGCCCGGATCATCGTCAGCAGCATTTTGAATCTCTCGCCGGCATTTACAGCATGCGGCACATTGGCCGGCATAATGATAATCTGCCCTTGTGAAATCTCGTTGATTTCGCCCGCTATTTTCACCCTGCCCCTCCCGTCGAGAACCTGGATGACCGCATCGTAAGGCGCCGTATGCTCGCTCAGCTTTTGTCCCTGATCGAAGGCAAACATCGTAATTGTTCCTGCAGATTTATCGAGTATCGTCTTGCTGACAATCGAATCCTTCGCGTATTCGATTAACTCGGCCATATTTTGTCCTTTGCCCAGGCAGTCGGGCAATACGCGGGATTTTTCCTTTTCGCCGGTCATTGCTTTCTCCTTTTGGTATTCATTTCATTATTCTTTTGGCTGTTTCTCGACAACTGGTCAAAGGTAATCGCAGCCAGGCCTTTGTCCATCTTCTTTTGCAAATCGGCAAGCCTGCTCCTCACCGGACAAGTTCTCCACCGGGAACAGCTATATTTACTCAGCACGCACCGATTGATGCTTATGGGACCCTGAATTGCCTTTACGACCTCGAGCATATTGATCTTTGCCGGCTCTAAAGCCAGTGTAAAACCGCCCCTGGGGCCCATACGGCTCTCTACGAGTTTCGCCCTGTTGAGCTTTTGCATCAGCTTACACGCTAATTGATACGGAACATGCTCCTCTGCGGCCGCCGCCCTGGTCGATACCGGGCCGTTTCCATAGTGCTTTGCAAGATATACCATCAAACGCGCTGCATAATCGGTATTTCGTCTTACTACATCCATTATCGTCCTGCCTGTATAAATTCGACCTTTATTTAAAGCCACTATATCAGATATATATAGTCCTATACGACTAATATAGTCCTATTTGTTCGCCCTGTCAATAAGAAATAACATTTTTTTCAAAAATTTATGCTGGTTCTGGTGTAACGGTCTAAAATCCGGATTTTTCTGGCTTTTCGTTGTTTATTCGAGGATGTTGAGAACCTCTCCGGCTGGAATTCGAATCTGCTTTTCAAGGCCTTTGGTGGATTTGAACCGGTATTGGCTCCGTCCTTTCAGGATGATATCGTTCTTTTCTGCGATGATTTCAATATCCTGCGCGGAATCTCGTTTATGGATGATGTTCGCCAGCACGAAGGCCTTTTCGAGACCGTCTCCGGTATTGTAGTTTGCCAATTCGTCAGGTTGTGCCAGACGCTTGCCGTCATAAATCGAGGCATTCTGCATTTTTTCGAGCCACGAATAAGCTTGTTCGAGCGACATCGAGCCGGCTATCCGAATCGAGACGGGATTCCTCTCCAGAGCCGCCTTGATAAAGGGAAGCCATTCACAGCTCTCCATATCACGATAGGCGTAAAAAGCGAGATCCGCCGTGGAATTGCTCTTCCGCTTCTGCCGGAGGTAATCGAAGATGTCCTCTCTGGTTAGTTCGGTGGATATTTCAATAGGATCGTCCGGCAGGAAATGCTTGTCCGGAGACGGCAGTTTAGCTTTAGTGTGTACGAAGTCGGTCAGGTCGTTCACAAGTTGCAGGGCATTCGGGATAATCGGCTCGATAAATTTCTCGAAGGCGGATTGGTCCTCGGCGTTTCTCAGATCGGGTTTCTGGTTTTGTATAAACTCGTCAAGCTGGTCACAACGGATTCTGCCGGGCAGTTGGTAAAGGACAAAGTCCTCGTCTGAAACCTCGGCGAGTAATTTGTCGAAAGTTTTGTCGGCCACTCTGTAATTGCTGCCGTGCTCGTAGCGAAAGAGCAGTTCGGCCTTTATAAATTGCGACTGCCCGTGGCAATCGCGGCAGACCTGGAAGAAATTCTGGTAATTCTGATTAGAACGCAGGAAATTTGCAAAGACGGTAAGCGACAGATCTATCGACAGGTAGTCATCCAGTTTCCTGCTGAATTCCCGATAGCGTTCTTTATCAATGGCTGCATCTTGATACAAGCAGTGTATGTAACCGCTGCTGTGAGCGACGATCGTCACGTTTTCATTGCGCAGCGCCCGCTGGGCCTTGTTTGAAATGGCGGTGCCGTTAAACCACATCGTTTTGGTGACGAGCCTTCTGTTGTTGGTTAGAATTCCATCCTGCAGGTCGATGAAATTCTGCGAATGGAGCGGCGTAAGTATCATGTAAATATCTTCGAGAGGGATTTGACACACTATAAACGCCGCCGCCGCGTAAAGTGCGGCGAGCGATACACATTCGCCGGCCGCCGTCTTATAGCCTTCTTTAAGTCGAAATGCGTTCATCGCCTCGATGGTTTCAGTCTTCCAGTACGGGATTATATCGCTATTGTATTTATCCAGGCCGAAATGTCGGCGAATATCCACATCGAAATAATATTTATCGCCCTGATAGCCGAACAGGGCGTTGCTCCCGGCGATGTCGTCGGGCGGGATAAATTTCTCGAACCGTTTGAGCTCTTTGGCCTGACTTGTCAGACCCCACGTTTCGAGATCGAGATTGAACTCGAACTCATCGATGATGAACTGTTTGAGCCGCATCAATTTCCTGTACGTGCTTTTGCCGTCCAGCTTCCTAAAGCAGTCAAGCTCGCGCCACTGCCAGATATTCGGGCTCATAATATTGGCCAGAAGCAGGCTGTACATCAGCTCCGGAAATACGAACACCTCCATATCCGAAAGCGTTATCGCGGATGAATATTTTTCCAGTTCGTTCGAATTCATTTTTAATTAGCTCCGTTTTTTAGTAGCTTCCGCATCATCCGCCAGGCTTTCCGGCAGCGTTTCAACAAATTCCCTGATCCGGTCCCGCACTTTTCGAAAAGCCGCCATGACCTGCTCCGAGCTTCCCAGGGCCATCGTGGGGTCCTCGAATGGCTTATGAATCACCATGGTTTTACCGCCGAATACGGGACATTTCTCACTTGCATAATCACATAAAGTTATAACATAATCGAAATCAATCGCCATATAATCTTTAACGTGCTTAGATGTTTGTGATGAAATATCGACTCCGGCCTCCCCCATCACGGTTATCGCTCTGGAGCTGACGCCGGCCGGCATGACGCCCGCGGAGAAGGCTTCGATTGCATCGGACTTCAGGTGCCTGGCCCAGCCTTCAGCCATCTGACTCCGGCACGCATTGCCCGTACAAAGAAACAACATTTTGAGCTTTTCTTCTACCTCACGCATTTATACTCCACATATATTAAAGAATACTGCTTATTTGCGGCAACGTCGGTTTCATGGCACGAGCAACTTATGCAATACAACCATAATATTGCCGCTGCATCTCGCATATTATAGCAGAGAATCAGGTATTCTCCAGGATGTAATAAGCAATGTTTTACACCAGGCTGAATTTTACGATAAAAACGAGAAATATTCTTGTATTGTTTTGAAACATTAATAGAGTACGAACGTGCTGAAATTTAGTGTCAGGATGATCGGCAGAATGTACAAGGCCGTTAGAAAACGGATGTTCACGTTTCTTGTCGGAGCAGTCTTTGCCGTGCTGTGCTTTATTATACTCAATGCGGCCATGGTGCCCGTATCGAGATCCGAATATTGCGGCGGCAAGTGTCACGAAATGAATACCGCATACTTGAGTTGGGAACTTTCGCCGCACGGCGCCAACTCTCACGGGATTCGTGTCGAATGCATCGATTGCCACCTTCCACCGAAAGACAAGTACTTCACACATATTACAGCAAAAGCCTACACGGGTGCCAAGGATATGTATAAGCATTACTTCGGTCCGCAATACGATATCGAGCAGATTCGCAGGAAGGTTCTGGTGCACATATCGAATCAAATATGCCTGCATTGTCATGATAATTTACTCGGCAAACCGAGCGGTTCCGCGGCGAGAATCGCACATACGGCGGTGCTTGCCGAACCCGAAGCTAAAGAGAACAGGTGTGTCCAATGTCACGAAGATGTCGGACACCAGCGTCAAAACAAACTTTTTTCACAGTAATAAGGGAAGGAAGGAACCATGAAAACTTCGGATCAAAGGGCTTTATTACTTGTTGTATTCACTTGTATTTTCGGATCGGCGATCTCAGCCGCAGTCCGGGCTGAGCAGGCATCTCAGATTGTCTCGCCGTCTCTTAAGGAATACCGCATTGTCAGGAACGTCACGGAGGACGCCCAGAGATGTATCGACTGCCATGCCGTCGAAAGCAAAGGGATTGTCGCAGACTGGGCGGCGAGCCGGCACGGCCACGCTAACATATCCTGTCTGTATTGCCATGCCGCCGGGCCGGCGGATTCCGACGTCAGCAGGGACCACCTCTCGCTCGACAAAATCCCCGTGAGCGTGATTGTCTCGCCGAAAGATTGTTCCCGATGCCATCCGGGCGAGGCCGCACAGTACACGCGGAGCAAACATGCCAATACCCTCGAGCTGATATGGAAGATTGATCCGTGGCTCAATGATGGGATGAATAACAGCATCGAGCGGCAGACTGGATGCTACCATTGCCACGGCAGCATTGTGAAAGTCGAAGGTGGAAAATTCAATGCCGATACATGGCCGAACGTGGGAGTCGGCAGGATAAATCCGGACAGCAGCAGAGGAAGCTGTTCGAGCTGTCATACCAGGCACAAATTCTCCCTCTCGGAAGCAAGGAAACCGGAAGCCTGCGGCCAGTGCCACTTGGGGCCGGACCACCCGCAGATAGAAATATACGAAGAGTCCAAGCACGGCGCCATTTATCATGCGGAGGGCGATAGCTGGAACTGGGACGCTGCGCCGGGCACTTGGACACCCGGCGTCGATTACCGCGCGCCGAGCTGTTCTGTTTGTCACATGTCGGCCGTGCAAAAGATCGCCGCTACGCATGATGTCACAGAACGTCTCGCATGGGAAACCCAGGCGCCGCTTACGGTTCGGCCGAATCAGTTCGCACCCTGGCCGGCAAAGACAAAATGGCAGACGGAACGAAGGAAAATGGAGCAAATCTGCCGGGCGTGCCACTCTCAGGCATGGACGAAAGGGCATTTCGAGCGTCTTGACGCCGCCGTGGCGAATTATAACAACAATTACTATAAGCCCATGAAGAAGCTCATAGATGAGCTCTACGAGAAGAAGCTGCTCAGCAAGGAAAAGAATCTTGACGAGCAGCTTGAAATCGATATGTACGAATTATGGCATCACGAGGGCAGGCGCTCCCGGTTCGGCGCCGCAATGATGGCGCCTGATTACGCATGGTGGCACGGATTCTACGAGCTTAAGAAAAGGTGCATGATTATCGAAGAACAGGTCGAGAAGCTGCTGCAAAGCGGCAAGCCGGCAAAAGTGTTCGAGGTCAAAAGCTCCGACGGCGATACTGCCAAGCCGGATTTTGAGAAATAGCCTCAATATCTGAAGCTCAATCACCGCCGGCTGCAAAATCCTAACAGCTCACAAAACTCGCAGTCTTTGCGAAGCCGACCATTGCAGTTTTCGAGAATGCCGATTCTGGACAGCGAGAAATCATATTTGACCGGATCGGTCGGCTCGATCTCGGCAAAACTTTCCGTTATTTCTATCGCGGCCGACAAAGACACGGTTTTCCGGCCGTAGAGCCCGAGAAATTTGCATAGCCGGCTCATGTGCACGTCGACGGGAACAATAAGCTTGGCCTTGTCAATCGACTTCCACAGCCCGGCATCAACATCGTCGTCGCGCACCATCCATCGCAGAAAAAGATTGAGCCGTTTGCACGCACTGCCCCCGGCGGGACTTACCAACAGATACTTCAGCCCGAGGCTAAGCTGCCCCTTGTGTCCGGCGGCATGTATATCCAGGAGAGAATCGCAAAATAAGGATAGTGCCGGAATGATATTTTTATCATCAGGATTATAGCCCAGGGCAAAATAACGCTCTATACTCCCGCACCGATTGATGATTGTCCTTAAAAGCGTCAGCAAGTCGGATATATTATCGCCGGTAGTGAACCGGTGCTTGAAATCTTTCAGAGTTTGTCTCTTTTGCTTATCGAAATTTACTACGAACCCGGATGGACTGTCACCCATACGCCCGAGCAGATCAGTAAGACTTTTCTCGATTTGCTGTACTCGGCCGTAAGCGAGAGCCGAGGCCAGAAATGCTGCAATTTCCATATCAGCCGGATTGGAGTAACGATATATGAATTGCAAAGGATCGGGGCTAATCAATTCACGACGATTATATCTTTCGTACAGTTTTTCCAGAACATCTTCAATTTGCGCGGTGCGTTTACTCACTGACTACCGCCGTCTTAAACTCTTCGATGTTCATTTTTTCTATCATCGCCCCGAGCCTCTGATGTTTTTTTGCGTTCGATTTATAGAAATCAACGATTTTATCGACGATATCGAGAGCCTGTTCGGTCGAGAGGCCCCTTGCTATTTCCTGAGCCAGCCTCGGACGGGCGCCTCCGTTTCCTCCGGCCAGAACTCTCCAGCCCTTGAGCGTTCCCACCAGCCCGATATCCTTAATGCAGGTCTCGGCACACTGATTGGGACAGCCGCTGACGCCGATCTTTATTTTTCCCGGCAGCTCTGTGCCGTGATATTTCCCGTCCAGCTCCAGCCCCACCGTCAGACTGTCCTGCTGGCCGCGCTTGCAAAACGTCGTGCCCGGGCAGGCTTTGACGCTTCTGACGCACAGCCCTACGGCAGCGCCGGGCGACATCCCAAGTTCCGACCAAATGCTCTCCACGTCCTGTTCCTGCACACCGACGATAGCGATCCTGGCGGCGCTTGTAATCTTAAGTGCCTGTGCCTGATACTTCTCAGCTACATCCGCGAGTTTGCGAAGAGTTTCCGGCTTGATAACTCCGCACGGAATGTGAGGGGCCACGGCATAGGTTTGTTTGTCTCGTTGAATAATGACTCCCTTATCGCCATCTTTCAGCACTTTTTACCCTTTCGTCATACTATATTGAATCGTCTTTTGAATTTTATGCAAACAACAGTAAACTCACAGCCATTACCATCATACCGGCGACTAATCCGTAAGCAGCCATATGGTGTTCGCCATATTCGCGAGCGGTCGGCAGCAACTCGTCCAGCGAGATAAAAACCATAATTCCCGCCACGGCCGCAAAGAGTATACCAAATATGATGTCGTTAAAAAACGAGAAAAGAATGGCGTAACCGACTAATGCCCCGACCGGTTCGGATAACCCGGAGAGAAACGAATAGACGAACGCCTTATTCCTGCTGCCTGTGGCATAGAATATGGGGATCGATACGGCAATTCCTTCGGGAACGTTATGTATGGCTATGGCAACGGCAATCGCAATACCGAGCTTCGGATCTCTCAGGGCGCTGACAAAAGTCGCAAGACCTTCCGGGAAATTGTGGATAGCAATCGCCAGTGCAGTGAATAAACCCATCCGGTACAGCTTCCTGAAATTGGCCGGCCTTTCGGCCAGGTCCATTTCCTCGGTCCTGTGAACTTCGTGCGGATTTTCGAACGACGGCACGAGCTGGTCGATAATCGCAATAAAAGCAATCCCGGCAAAAAAAGCCAGCACGGCTATCCAATAACCAACGGCCTGCCCTAATTCACCGGCAAGAGATTCTTTTGCTTTTGGGAATATTTCTACGAACGAGACATAGATCATCACCCCGGTGGAAAAGCCGAGTGCTACTGATAGAAACTTTGTATTGGTGCGTCTGGCAAGAAATGCCAGAGCACTGCCAAAACCCGTTGCCAGGCCGGCAAACAATGTCAGACCAAAAGCGATCAATACGTTCTGAAATTCCATGGTCCTTACTAAAAGGCTGCTGTGTCGTTCCGACCGAGCTTGAGGTCTTACTTGGTCTTGCTTATTTCGTCTATTATCTCCTGTACTTCTTCAGAGCCTTCGGTGTATAACTTTTCCTCGTCCGGAGCCAGTTCATGTAGCAGCCGTAAGAATTCGCCGGCGTGAACACGCTCTTCGTCGGCTATATCTTTCAATACCTCCACGGCTAATTTGTTGTCGATTGATTCTGCTAATTGCATATAGAGCTGAACCGCTTCATATTCAGCAGCTACCATAAAGCGAATAGCACGAATCAATTCTGCTTCTGTCAGCTTACGGTCTGCCGCAAGCCCACTAAACGGATTTCCAAATTCAGACATTTTATCATCTCCTTAAAACTGTTCTCTAATAATCTACCTGGTCTGGCCAATAAGTGTTCTCCATCTGTTGATATGGCCATTCTCATCCGCCTGGTCCTTTTCAATTACTTTGCGTGTATCTTCGTCCCAGTCGATAGTATCGAGAAGCTCAGCATAGTGATGGATCGCTTTTGTTTCGACCCAGATTCCCGTTTTGAGAATTGCCTTTCTTCCCAATAGCCGGGAGCCGAAACCGAATGCGACACCTGCGAACCAGAAAGCCAGCCTGGTGACCGAAGGCTTGAAGCCGAACTCATAGAGTTTAACCTGAAAATCCTGGTAATGCGTCATCTCATTACACATGGCGGCTATCAACCGGCGATTGAAATCGCAATTCTCGCCGGTAATCTGAAATCGGTATATAGTTATCGCCATAAGCTCAAGGGTATGTAATGTCAGCAGCCCTTTCTTTATTGCCTTCAATCTCAGCGGTTCCATGTCCCGGCCTCTCATTTTAAAATCATCGCTACGCAACTGTGGCCGGACAATTGAGACGTCATAAGAAGTTTGGCCTTGTGTGTTTTGCTCGCCCATGTTTAGGTTTCTCCCGATGTTATTGATAATGGTCGTACATTGACTTTGCGGCAAGTTCTCGCCACCGTCGACCATCCGCTTCGATAAGTTTATCGGCTTCCTGGAAGCTCCCGCTGCCGGCGGCGTATTTATGAGGTGCCGACGAATCCCGCTCCCAGGCCTTCAGCAGCGGTGCCAGAAGCCGCCATGAGATTTCGATATCATCCTGCCTTGTAAAGAGCGTCTGGTCCCCTACCATACAATCGAGAAGCAGTCTCTCATAAGCCTCGGGCATGTCAACGTAGAAAACACTTTTGTAACTGAAATTCATATTAAGCGTGCTCATACACATTTTCGAGCCGGGCCTTTTGGCCTGAAAGCTCAGCGCTATTCCTTCTTCCGGCTGGATTTTCAGCACGAGGACATTCGGCGGCAGCTCATCGAGACCGGCGGAAGAAAACATCGAATACGGCAGCTTCTTGAAAGTAATCGCAATCTCCGTATCTTTTACCGGAAGTCTCTTGCCGGTTCGAAGATAAAAAGGAATCCCCTGCCACCTCCAGTTGTCTATGAAGAGCTTGGCGGCGACGAAGGTTTCTGTTTTCGAATCCGGGCTGACTCCGTCTTCTTCCAGATAGCCTTTGACCTGCCTGCCGTTAATTGTGCCGGGACCATATTGTCCCCGAACCCAAAAATCGTCGAATTTATCGCTTTTAAACGGCCGAATCGACCGCAGCAGTCTGACTTTTTCGTCACGGACTCGATCCGCCTCGAAGGATATGGGCGGCTCCATCGCCACTAAAGTAACCATTTGGAGCATGTGATTTTGAAACATGTCACGTAGGGCGCCGGATGTGTCGTAGTAGCCAGCTCTGTGCTGCACGCCCGCCGTCTCGGAGATTGTGATTTGCACGTGGTCTATGTAATTCCGGTTCCAGACCGGTTCGAAGATGGCGTTGGCGAACCGCAGCATCAGGATATTCTGAACGGTCTCCTTGCCGAGATAGTGGTCGATGCGATATATTTGGGACTCTTTGAAGCAGCGGCCTATACTATTGTTTAAATCCAATGCACTTTGAAAGTCTCTGCCGAATGGTTTTTCGACGACCAGCTTGACCTGTTCGGCAGTGCCGGGACTGCTTGTGTAGGCCAGTCCTGAAGAGCCGAGACGATCGACGATAGTTTCGTACAGAAAAGGTGGAACTGCCAGGTAAAGAACGAGATTCCCGCCGACACTGTGTTTTTGGTTCAACTCTACGACTCTCGAACCGATACGTTCGTACAGTCCTGCGTCGTCGTAGTCACCATCTATGTAGTAGAGCCTGTTGACGAAAGCATCCAGATGTTTCGAGGACAAAAAGTTGGAACTGTCGCGTATCGACTGTTGCGCAATTCTGCGAAAATCTTCATCCGAGAATTTCTTCCGCCCGCATCCCAGAAGGTAAAATCTGTCGCTTAACAGTTCCTGCGTAAAAAGATTGAACATGCTAACCAGCAGTTTCCTGTGTGCCAGGTCGCCAGACGCTCCGAAGACAACCAGAGCGCCAGGACCAGCTACAGTTTCTGCGCATAGCTGCTCTCTATAATCAACTGAAGGTTTTATTTCCTGCATATCAACCTTTTATTAGTATAATCTTAACCCAAGCAGCATACAGTGTTTGTATACAGGGGCGATTAATCTTCAACCGGCTCGAATTCGTCTTTGCCCACGCCGCAGTCAGGACAGACCCAGTCATCCGGCAGGTTCTCAAAAGCAGTACCCGGTTTCACGTCGTTATCAGGGTCACCCACCGCCGGGTCATAAATGTAGCCGCACATAAGACATTTGTACTTTTTCATCTTTTTAGCTCCTTTTCTTGATGTTTCTCTTGATTTTTTCTGTGCTATATAAGTTGCCGCCGTCTGCGGCGTTTTGCCGCCTTTTACATAGCGGTAATAGGCATATGTCATTGGTATTTTTCTGTCATGGATAGTCTCACAAGCTGTAATCGTGCCGATAAATAACGTATGTGTTCCGACTTCAATCGCCTCGACGACTTCGGCTTCGATAAAACTCGCCGCGTTGTCCAGCACAATCGGTATCCCTGTTTGGCTGGTTTTGTATTTTACCTGCTCGAATTTGTCAATATCTCTGCCGGATTTAAATCCCCATTCACGAATAAAATCCAGCGATGTGCCTTCCGCAAGAACAGAGATTATGAACGCCCTGCTGTCCGTAATATATCGGTACGTCAGACAATCGTTATTTACGCTGACGGCAATCATGGGCGGCTCAGGCACAATTTGAAATACCGTATTGACAATGCAGCCGTTGAATCTGCCGTCCTTCTTCGAAGAAATTATACACATCGGATAGTTTAATTTATACAGTGATTCCAGATCTAACATCCGTGTTTTCCTGAATCGATCGGGTTACTCGTATTGTTTCAATGACTGGTCAAGGGTCACAATGTGCCTCATTTCTTCTTTAATTATTTCATCGATTTTTTCCTTGTCGGCTCCAGTGGGAACAAACTCCTTCAAGCCGTGATAGAAAACGATCGAGTCCTTTTCCTTCTCCACGGCTCTTCGTATGATATCTGTTTTTTCCTGCCTGCCGCGCAGCTCCTCGGCCGGATCTGATCTGATTCCAAAGACGGCCAGGCCTGCCATAATCCTCGGATCAGGCAGTAAATCGTCAGGTCCCGAAGCACTTTTCTGCCGGCTTCGTTCCGAAAGCTGCTGTTTCATTCCGGCAAAAATCATTTCGTGCTCCCTCTCCCATTCAGCCAGTCTGAGAAACATTTGGCAGATGTCGGGATCGTTAAAAAGTTCCGCCGCCCTGATGTAAAAGTCTGTTCCGTTTCGTTCGATTTGCTCGGCGATTTCAAATACTTCTAAAGCATTAAATGTAACGGTCATTATGTCGCCTTCCCGGGCTGTTGCGCTTTAGCTACATTAAATCCTGCAGTTTCTCATTCAAAGTAACAATATGGCCCATTTCTTCCTTTATGATATCCTCAACTTTATCTTTACCGGCTCTGCGGGAGACTGCCTCTTTCAGGCCAACATAAAAAGCAATCGAGTCCCTTTCAACACCAATTGCCATCTTCAGGACGTCTTCGGGTGTGTCCTTTTCAGCCAACTGTTCGACAGGATCAGCCTTGACATCGAAAACATTACCATCGGCCATAACGCGCAGATACATCTGGGCCTGTCCATCGGGATCGAAGACCGGCTCTTCAACTTCTGTTCCTGAAAGCTCCGCCCGCATATCAGTAAAAGTCTTAAGATGCTCATCTTCCATCGCGGCAAGGCCGAGTAAGACCTCACTCACCGCCGGGAACTTTTCCGCCGCGGCACGATAAAATTTGCCTCCGTTTCTCTCAATCTGTTCGGCCATCTCAAAAACTTCGTCAGCGTTAAAAGGCATACTCATTATTCTTTTCCTTTCAGTTGTGTCTCTTTAATATTCACGTAAATTTTATCCGTAATCTGTTTTCAGGTTCCCTGGGCCGTAGCTTTTGCCCTGTCCTCCTGGGACATTGCTGCCAGCTTCTGGATCTTCTTAATGTTAAGGCCCAGCTCTTTAGCCACTCGTGAGCCGTAGTCCGGGTCGGCTTTGTAGAATATCGCTGTCTGGCGCAACTGGATCTGCTTTTGAGCACCTTTCAGATGACAGGCAATGTTGCCGATAAGGTGATCACGATCCTCGTCTGTCATAACATCGCGGTAAAGATTGCCGGCCTGCACGAAATCATCGTTGGGATGCGCATAAGGCTGACGGGCCGCCTGTCCAGATACATCGAATGGCGGTTCGAGTGAGCCGGGATCCGGTGCCGGGCCGCCGGCGCTGTTTGGCCAGTAATTAGGGCCGGCGCCGCCATTATCGTCAACTCGCATGGATCCGTCCCGCTGGTAGCTTTTCTCCGGGGTGGCTTTGGGTGAGTTTACAGGTATCAGGTGATAGTTTGGTCCCAGGCGATGAATATGCGTGTCGTGATAGGAAAAAATTCGGGCCTGTAGCATCTTGTCCGGAGACGCGGCGATTCCCGGCACGAGGTTGCCGGGGCAAAAGGCGGCCTGCTCGACCTCGGCAAAGTAATTCTTCGGATTGCGGTTCAGAACGAGTCGACCGACTTCAATCGGCGGAAAATCACTATGGGGCCAGACCTTCGTGATATCAAAGATATCATATCGATAATCTTTTGCCTGTTCGGGCGTCATAATCTGCACCTGCATTGTCCAGCTCGGATATTCGCCTCGCTCGACGGAGTCATATAAATCTTTGGTTGCGTGGTCGGGATTTTCACCCGCTAAACGCGTCGCTTCTTCTCTTGTCAGGTTCTTTATTCCCTGGTCGGTCTTGAGATGATATTGTACCCAGAAGTACTCGCCTTTTTTATTGTACCATTTGAAAGTGTGGCTGCTGTAGCCGTTCATGTTCCGATAGGTGGCCGGCGTGCCCCGGTCTGAAAACAGAATAGTTACCTGGTGGATCGATTCGGGGGTCAGAGAGAGAAAGTCCCAGAACATATCGGGATCCGGACAATTGGTAGCCGGGTGACGTTTCTGCGTGTGTATGAAATCAGGGAATTTAAGCGGATCGCGGATGAAGAAAACGGGGGTGTTGTTTCCGACCAGATCGTAATTTCCGTCTTTTGTGTAGAATTTGACAGCAAATCCACGGGGGTCGCGGGCAGCGTCGGCCGAGCCCTTTTCGCCGCCTACGGTGGAAAATCGAGCAAAGACCTCCGTTTTTTTGCCTACTTTTGAAAGAAATTTGGCTTTAGTATACTTGGTTACATCCGCGGTTACTTCGAAATAGCCGCCTGCCCCTGCACCCTTGGCGTGCACTACTCGCTCGGGAATACGTTCACGGTCAAAATGAGCCAGCTTTTCCAAAAGATGAGCGTCTTGCATAAGTACCGGACCGCGGGTGCCGGCCGTCATGGAATTCTGGTCGTCACCAACCGGAATTCCGAATGCGGTTGTTAGTTTTTTTGAATCACTCATTTTCTAAACTCCTTTCTGGACGAACAACTTAATCTTCACATATCAGGTGGTTGGAAGTTTCAAACTAAACCGGAATCTATATAACTATTCGAGCGATCTCAGCTTTTTGATTAAAGCACTGATATGTTTGAGTTCTTCGATAATTATATCTTCCACCTTTTCCTTTCCAGCCTGAAAATATACCATGTCTTTTAAGCCGACATAAAAAACAATCATTTCCTTCTCGGATTCGATGGCAATCTCGATGATCTCCTTTGCGGTTTCCTTGCCGGTGAGAGCCTCCAACGGATTTTTTCTGCCTTCCCAGGAACGAGCGTCGGCCATGGCCTGCAGATACGCTGCCGAACGGCCAAGGGGATTGAAAATTGACAACCCTTCTTCTTCGGCAAGTATTTCTCTCATGTTCTGAAAGGTTTTGAGATGCTCATTCTCCTCTGAGGACAAATCAAGCAGTAAGGCCCCGGTATTTTCATTGGAGCATTTTTCCGCTGCTTCGCGATAAAACTCTGAAGCGTTGCTTTCAATTTGTTCGGCTATTTCGTATATTTCGTCGGCGGCAAAAGTTATGGTCATTGCTAATCTCCTTCAGTTGTTGGAGGTGTTAAGATTCTCTGTCTCAATTCGCGGTCGAGCATAAACATTCCGCCCGGAGCTTTCTCCATCATTTTGAGTTGCTGGACTAACTGGTCGGCGGACGCCTCCTCTTCTACCTGCTCATTGACGAACCACTGCAAAAAGCTGTTGGTTGCGTGGTCTTTTTCTTCAATCGCCAAATCCACCAGATCGTTAATCAGTCCTGTAACTTTCTGCTCGTGTTCGTAAACGGCTTCGAAAACCTCCAGCGGCGAATCCCATTCCGTCTTAGGTCCGTCGATTGGCTTTAATGTGATTCGACCTCCCCGCTCGTCGATGAATCCGTAAATTTTCATCGCGTGCGAGACTTCTTCCTGTGTCTGCACCATCATCCAGTTGGCAAAGCCGTTCAAATTCAGAGACTTGAAATAGGCTTCCATGGACAGATACAGATAGGCCGAATACAACTCGGCATTTACCTGCTCATTTAAAGCTTTTTCCATTTTTTTACTGATCATTACTTATCCCTTCCATAACCCGTGGATGTTGCAGTGCTCTCTTGCGCTAACCGAGTTGCCTTCGATATGGAATGTCGCTTCCGGTGCGGCTGACGGCTCCAGAAACTGCCTGTAAGCTTTGCCGTCGGCCAACAGCTCGATCCACTCAATTAAATGCTCATCGGTCATCGGGTGAGGTACGGAACCGACCTTGACCTTATAGCCGCCGTCGATTTTCTCGATTACCGGGACGTGCTTTTCGGTCGTGGCGTCGGCGGTCTTTTCGTCCAGCATCTCCATCGGCTTGCCGCAACAGACCAGCTCTCCGGCTCCGCCGTGAAGCACCTCAACAATATTACCACACGTATTGCATTTGTAGATTTGTAGTTGCTTAGCCATAATCAATCCCTTTCATAATTTGAGTATTCTAATTCGCTATTCCGACTTCTTTGTGTTTGGCCAGGATTTCGTCGGCGAGTCTGTCCAAAGCGGCAAAATCAGCCTGCTTCGGCTCGCCTTTCGCCAGCACTGGCTCAAGAATTTCAGCTTTGATATTTGGCATCATCGATGTCAACTGCTCGATCATTTTGCCGCCCCAGCCGTAGGAGCCGATAACCGAAGCAAATTTAATCCCGGGCCGAAGAGCATTGGCCAGAAAAGCCGCATGGGCGGCGGAGGGATGCGGCCCGACAAGTACCGTTGGTGAACCTATCACTATAGTCGCCGCATCGACAAGGGCCATCGCCAGTTTGCCGATATCGACCGTTGCCAGCTCGAACTGTCTTACCTTAATGCTTCTTTCGATCAGGGCCTCGACAAAATGCGATACCATCTTGGATGTACTGCCGTGCATCGAGACATAGACTACGACCACCTCATTTTTGACGGCATCAGAAGCCCAGTCTTTATAAGCATCAACGATAAGCTCAGGCCTGTCGTATACGGGCCCGTGACTCGGAGCGATCATCTCAATTTCCAGCTTGTCGAGCTTTGCGAGATTGGCGTTGATTTGCTTTCTGAACGGCATCATAATCTCGGCATAATACCGCTTGGCCGATTCATATACTGCGGCCTGATCGTCGACAAATAAGCTGCTCGTGGCGAGGTGAGCACCGAAGAAATCGCAGGAAAAGAGGACTTTCCCTTCCGGAATGTATGTGCTCATTGTCTCCGGCCAGTGCACCCACGGCGTGTAGACAAATCGCAGCGTTTTATCGCCGAGGCTGAGTTCGCGGCCATCCTCGACTGTGAGGAATTTTTCATCCTCGATGCCGAGCAAACCCTTCAGCATTTCTTTACACTTAGGATTCGTCACTACTTTTGCATCCGGGTAGAGAAGCAGCACTTCGGGCAGAGATCCCGAATGATCCTGCTCGGCGTGATTAGCCACTATATAGTCGATTCTCTCGACACCGGTGCCGACGATATTGCCAAGCAGTATATCGGTTTTAGTCGGATCGACTGTGTCGATCAACGCCGTTTTCTCGCTTCCACATACGATATACGAATTATAACTCGTACCGTCCGGCAGTGGAATCAGCCGGTCGAACAATCTTGCATCCCAGTCGATTGCTCCAACTGCATATATGTTTGGCTTTATTTGCCTCATTTTAACGCTTCCTTTGCCGCTTTTAGTGCTGCTTCGTAATCAGGCTCGTTCGACAGCTCGTCAACAATCTCTATGTAACGAATCACGCCCGTTTTGTCCACAACAAACACGGCCCTTGCCAAAAGTCGCAAATCTTTTATCAGCACGCCGTACGCGTTACCGAAATCCGCCTTTTTGTGGTCTGAGAGGGTCTGAACGTTCTTAACGCCCGCCGCCCCACACCAACGCGTTTGGGCAAACGGCAGGTCCATACTAATCACCAGCACGGCCACATCGTCGCCCAGGGATGTTGCCTGCTCGTTGAATTTACGTACTTCGGTATCGCAAGTCGATGTGTCGAGTGACCCGACAGAGCAAATGACAAGCACTTTACCTTTGATCTCTGAGAGCCTGAATGGAGACATGTCATTTTTCACAACCTCGAAATCCGGTGCGGTATCACCAATACTCGGCTGAGTGCCTGAAAGTGCCATTGGATTTCCCTTTACTGTTATGCTTTTTTTCGTCTCTGTCATATTCCACCTCTTTTCCCGATCTGAATCTTTCCTTCAGCCGCTTTCGCCGAAATAAATCTTGTGAAATTCATTCAGCGTAGATTTTAGCTGCTCGACATTCTCCAGATCCGTCGTTTGTTTGGCCTTCATCGAGTAAACAAGCATCTGATGCAGGAGTGTCAACTTTTTGACGTAATCATTCTGCGCCTTGGCATCGCCATCGGCCGGCAGCTTTACACGCTGAGCCATGAAATAATATGTGACAATTTCGCTGAGCTCGTCGGCATGAAGCTCCTTGTTGTTTACCCAACGGACAATCTGGTTCATGTTCGGCTTGTCCTGGGCGGATAACTCCGTTATCAGCTTCATCGATTTTTCAATCGTTGTGATATGTTCGGCCATCTCATCGAATCGGGCATCATCGTCGTATATGCCGCACGGAATTTGACAATGCGAATACGCAATCGATACGAAAATCGCAACTGTCGCCATAATGCCGGCTGCTGCTATTTTTTTTCTGACTGACGTTTTCATTTTTCATCTCCTTAACAATTTTTAATAATTGGTAGCCTCAAGCTCACAATGGCTTTGAGGATGCGCGCATGCCGGACATACATCCGGGGCGTTCGGCCCTTCATGAACATAGCCGCAGTTCCTGCAAATCCATCGCACGGGCTTTTGACGCTTGAATACAATACCGTCGGCGATATTTTTTGCAAGGGCAAGGTAACGCTCCTCGTGGCGTTTCTCGGCTATGGCAATGGCTCTGAACGCCTTTGCAATTTCGACAAACCCCTCTTCTTCTGCAACTTTTGCAAATTCCGGATACATTTCGGTTGTTTCGTAATGCTCTCCGGCTGCGGCTGCCTTCAAGTTTTGGATAGTGCTGCCGATTACTCCGGCTGGAAATGCGGCGGTGATTTCCACTTCTCCGCCCTTGAGAAACTTGAATTCCCGCTTGGCGTGCTCTTTTTCCTGGTTGGCCGTCTCTTCAAAAATCGCTGCTATCTGTTCGTAGCCATCTTTTTTGGCCTGACTGGCAAAATAAGTATATCTGTTCCTTGCCTGTGATTCACCCGCAAAGGCTGCTAACAAATTCTTTTCAGTTTGACTTCCTTTTAATTCCATAGTTTCCTCACTTTCTTAATCTTACTCCTGATATACTTCCAAGGGATACAATTTAACTCTTAATAGTCGTTTTAACAACTAGTCGTTTTAACAACGCATTCGAAATACGCCCAATCGGTATTTATGAAAAGCCCGATTGCTTTAATGGCTCTTCCCAGATGCCATCAATAAGAACAATCGGGCCTTCAGCAGTCAAGAACTAAATTTTATTCGATTGGAAGAACTACGAATCTCGTATACCTTTGCTCTTTTATCAGCAATAGTACCTTTTTAGTCTCGACTGATGCCTGCAACGCTTCACCAAATTCTTCTATAGAGCCAACTTCTTTCTGATTTACACTTAAAATAATAGTACCCGGCCTGATACCCGCCGTGTATGCTCGGCTGTTCGAATCGACACCGGATACAACGATCCCTTCATCCGGCCTCAAACCATAATATTGCCGCATCTCTTCAGTCAAATTCTGAAGGGTTAATCCGAGTTTTTTGGACAGTTCCGAAGTTTCTTTCATGGCAACGTTGTCGTAAAGCTCTCCAATGCTGACGGTAAGTGTCTTTTCCTGGCCCTTACGGTAGATAAGCAACTGTACTCTGGTCCCGGGAGCTACCATAGCAATGGTATTTCTCAACTGCCCTATACCTTTGACATCCTGTCCGTCTATTTTCAGGATTATATCGCCGGTTTCCAAACCCGCCTTTTCAGCCGGTGAATCCTTCATAACGTCGCTCACCAGCACGCCCTTTGTGGAATCGACACCAAAATAATCTGCAAGATCCTGTGTAAGTTCGCCGATCATGACGCCTAATTGTCCACGGGTTACCTTGCCGTCTTTAACCAGTTGTTCTTTTATGTTCTTTGCCATATTGACTGGGATTGCGAATCCGATACCTACACTTCCGCCGCTACTGCTGAAAATCGCGGTATTGATTCCGATTGCCTTGCCTTCGAGATTAATCAAAGGCCCGCCGGAATTACCCGGATTGATTGCGGCGTCGGTCTGGATAAAATCCTCGTAGTCCGTGATTCCGACCGTGCTTCTTCCTTTCGCACTGACAATTCCGAAAGTTAGTGTCTCGGCGAGACCAAACGGATTGCCTATTGCTATTACCCACTCACCGACTTCAAGAGCATCGGAATCACCCAAAGGAAGAGCAGGCAGATTTTCGCCGTTTATCTTTATAACCGCTACATCGGACTTCTCATCGCTTCCGATTCTCGTAGCACTGAATTCGCGTCCATCGTTGAGTTTAACGGTAATAACATCCGCATCGCCGACCACGTGGTTGTTTGTGAGGATGTAGCCGTCATCGCTGACGATAAAACCCGAACCCTGTCCCATCTGGCGTCGTTCCCGAGGCATGCGAGGTTCGCGTTCACGAAAGAAATCGAACGGATTGTTATTCTCGAATCCGGCCTCTATTGACTTCTCGACTTTAATGAAAACCACCGCCGGAACGGCCTTTTTAGCTACCGAAGAAAATGCTTTCGATGTCTCTTGCAGGGATGCCAAATCATTTTCATGAGAATATGTCGCGGGTGCCACGGAGAACAGAAAGACCAGAGCCACTAACAAGTATATTCCACTTCGTTTAATTTTAGCATTCATTATGATGCTCCTTTCATGTTATCAACTTAGTTTACCTTTTTACAACTTTCTTCAATGCTTTGTTCGCTGATTACCTTTAGCAAAAAGCGTGCCAAATGAAAAGGTAACATTACTAACTCTTTTCACGGCAAGGAATAAAATGATTTAGATAAAATCATTCCTTTGGTGACAGACTGTCATTATGACATCCCGCATCCCTGCAGGAACTGTCAAAGCTGCAAAAAGCCGCGCCCGAGCTAATTCAGAAATTAGTCGATCTGAAAGGAGTACTACCTGGTCAAACGAATAGATCAAAAATCCCCTTATTAAAATTGGCAGATTAACTTTTCAAAGATCCGGGACAAAGCCGTCCGCAATGCTTAGTCTGTATTATTTTTAAGTTGTGATTTCTGTCACAAAATATTTTGTCATTTATATTCTAATCTCGCACAGTCTTATTCCTTGCCGCACAAGTCACATATACCCTCGATGTAAACCGTTTTCCTCAGAACTTTGAATTTTTTTGCTATATGTCCGGGCACTTTTATAACATCGAAAGGCTTGTGGTGAAAATCTATGATCCTTTTACACTTAATGCACTTAAAATGCTGATGTTTTTCCATACCACCGTCATATCGCCTGGCGTCGCCGGAGCCTTCGATAACAAATGCCGCACCAATTTCATTGAGCGTCAGCAAAGTCCTGTTAACCGTATCCAGTGATATGCTCGGATACAATTTTCTGACCTTCTCGTAAAGTACTTCTGCCGAAGGATGGTCATCCGAATTGATAAGCTCACGATATATCGCTGTCCTCTGAGGTGTTACCTTCAAGCCCTTTTCTCTACAGAGGCCGGTGAACCAGAGTATTTTCTCTTCAAGCTCACTGCTGCTCATTTTAGTTCCTTTGTTATTCATAGTAGTTACTATATAGTAATAACTCTTAATTATCAACAATGTTCATTAATTTTATTCTTTTTTTTTCGCTTTTTCCGTTTTGGAAACCAGGTTTTCTCAAGAGCTTTTTTTACACTTAAAAGAGCATCTGTTTCAAGGTAATTATTTCAATAGGCAGGTTTTTATGGGATGTGCCGCAAATACAGCGTAAATCTCCGGCCGGATGGTTGTATAATCGTATTTAATCCGGTAAACTTTGTTTATCTTAGTAATCCAGTAAAAATACTTTAATGGCCTCAATCTCGACGAAGGATACGGCAGGCTGAAAAACATAAAAGCGACGGCATGAAGTACATTCTATTAATCGTTATAGGTCTGCCTATAACAGTATTTTTAGTAAGCGCTAATACAGTCCTTGCTGCAAGAGGACCAGCCAAGTCCATCGCGGCGGTTCGAACCGATGCGCCACCAATTATCGATGGAAAAATCGATGATTCCTGCTGGGAAATGGCGAATATAGCTACAGATTTTACGGATTACAGGACGGAGAGTCCGGCCGTTGAGCAGACTTTAGTCAGGGTGCTGTATGACAATAACAATATATACGTTTCCTTCGAGTGTCTGGAGCCGCAGCCCGAGCGTATCATTGCCGTAGAGCGTAAATACGATCAGTCGCTACATGAAGAGGATGGGATTGAAATAAGGTTTGACACTTTCGGCGATCGTCGCAGCGCTTATGTTTTCGCCGTTAATACGCTTGGAACACGCTATGATGCACGAATTGGTCTGTTTGATTCCCATGATGATGATACCTGGGGCTGCGACTGGTCTGCGGCCTGTACTGTCGAGGACGACCGCTGGTTTGCAGAAATAGCCATTCCAATAGGTAATATACTTTTCGAGCGTAAAAACAAGATGACCTGGGGTGTTAATTTCCGCCGGCGGGAAAGGGGGATGCAGGAGAGCAGCTATTGGTGCTATCGCAACAGTCAGGCCCGCAGCCCGCGAGAATTCGGGTCGCTTACGAACCTGGATCTTGCGAAGGCCAAATTCAATCCCAATCCGACCTTCGAGACATATCTGAGCGGCACATCTGATTTCAAGCAAAATGATAGTGAGCTGTCGACGGGACTGGACATATCGATGCGTCTGAACTCAAATCTGATCAGTGCTTTCACTATAAATCCCGATTTCGGCCAGGTCGAGGCGGACCCGGACACAATCGAACTGAGGGATACAGAGAGATTTTTACGCGAACGGCGTACGTTTTTCCGCGAAGGCAGCGAACTGTTCACAACCCCGCTTAATATCTATTACAGCCGTCGTCTTATGGATATCGACGCCGGGGCGAAAGTTACCGGCCAGGGAAAAAGCTGGGCACTCGGTCTGATAGATGTGCAGGGGCAAATCAGCCGGGATGAAGAACTAATCGACGGTAACTACCATGTCGGCAGACTAATCCATAATATAAACGATGAATCCCATATCGGCGGCATATGGGCCAACTCACAACGCTCGGACGGCAGGAACTTCACCGGCGGACTCGATTCACGAATATTTTTCGACAGCACCACCTCGTTGTCCGCACAGTTTCTGGGTCTGAGCGATTCGAACGGCATAGAAACCGACGGCCACGAAGATCATGATGCGTACGGCCTGTATACGGCGCTGAGCGGAGGCTCTCAGCCTTTCTGGTGGCAGGTGGACTATCGCGACATTACCCGCGGATTTCAGCCCGATCTCGGCTATATCCCCCGCCGGGACATCAGAGGTCCGGGTTCATTTATGCAGTACAGGGCTTATCCCGAGGACGGCCCTTTCAAGTCGGTCAGAGCCTTTTCAGAGATCGACGTTTATGAAAATCACCAGCACGATACGACTTTAAGGGACTTCATCGAAGGTGCCGGCGTATGTTTCCGCAACGAAGTGGAAGTATGGTACACACGATCCAACAGATATCACGCCCCCTATCAAAACTGGAATGATCGTGTTAGAATCGAGTATAATGAAGAAGTCGATATCTGGGATTCGGTCAGCGGCGGTATTGAAAAAGGTATATATGAAGAGCAGCCTTATAGAGAGTATTTCATTGAAAAGCCCATGAGAATTACAGATCGCCTTGTTAATACGCTCAACGGCAACTACCGCATTCAGGAGGAAAACGGCGATGAGGATATCTGGCTCTGGAGATCGGTAACCCAGTACAGCTTTCCCTGGAACGGAATTGTCAAGTTCACCGCAGAGCAGACATCAGAGGACCGGCATAATCTGACGCTGCTGTTTTCCTGGCCTGTGAAGAAGAATATGGATTTATACGTCCTGTTGAACGATTACGAAACGGACACCGAAGACGTCCGTGCGGCGTTCGTCAAAATGGTCTATCGTTTTTAGACTCTTGGGAGAATATAATATGTACCCTCAAAATCAAATCAATCGGCGTAATTTTCTCAAAACGGCGGCGGTAGCTGGCGCTGCTTCTGCTCTCAACAGCACGCTCGCGAAGGCCCAGCCCAAGGGCCTGCGGCCGAGTCAGGCAGACGGTGTCACTGTGCTTAATCCTCAGAACCGCGTACCGGTCAGCCTGATTATCGACGACTCGACATGCTTAGTGAACATGGCGCACTTCGGCATCCCGCACTTCGCCACCGCCTGGCCGGACAGGTACAAGCAGGACTGGAGAAGCCTGCCGCGCGAGATACCTGATTCGTTCGTTCGCAAATTCGGCCTCTGGTGCAAAGAGCACGGCGTCAAAGGCAAGTACAGCATAGTCCCCTACCCCGCCTGTGTCGGCTGGCTGGACCGCTGCCTTCCCGGCTGGTCGCAAAAGGACCTGGATGACAGCCTAAAACTCATCCGCGAGCTGATGATGCCCGACTGGGACATCCACCCGGAGATGATCAGCCACACATGGGTCATCAATACCAAAACCGGCCGGCCATACCCCGAGCGGACCGGCTACTACATCGAGAACGCCGGCTGGAGCCAGGACAAATCCGCCGACCAGCTCGCCGATTATATGGCCTACGCCCTGCGAATCCTAAAGAACGTCGGCCTCGACTGCGAGGGCATCACCACGCCCGGCGGCTTCGGCAACCGGAACCGTGAAAACCTCGCCAAGGCCACGCTCGAATCCTGTCGGGACGTATTCAATGCAGAGATTCCGCATTACTTCCGCGACCTCTTCACCGATGAGCGAAGCGTCGCCCCGCTGGTCCAGTATGCATCCGGCCTCGACGGCGACAATCCCAAATGCGTTGTCTCGATCATCGGCTGCACCGGTGACTGGCTCGGCGGCTGGGACGGACTGGTCCGCGGCTCGGTCGATAAGCACATCACTGAGGACCTCAAAGGCGGCCGTCTGCCGGAAGTCATAGCCAGAGGCGAGCCAGCGATAATCGTCTGCCACTGGCCCGGCGTATATTTCAACGGCGAGGAGGTGGGCTTCAATATCTTCAAGGAGGTCGTAAAGCGGCTACACGCCAGGTACGACAATCTGCTCTGGATGAAGAATTGCGAAATCGCCCGCTACTGGGCCGCCAAAGAGCTGACTAAGATCGAAAAACATGGCCGGCAGGTTACATTCACCGCCCCGTTCGCAACGACTCGCTTCACCATACGTCTCAGGGGCAGCTCACGAACACGACCAAGATTGACAATTACCGGAAAGCGCACAGAACTTCGAAGGGTTACGACCCCGCTGCAACTGCAAAGCGGCACCTGGCACAGCGACGGCTCGGAAATTATAGTCTGTTTTGACCTGCCCAAAGGCAAATCAACGCTAAAAGTCTAACAAAATCGGTTTGGGACGGTTCTTAAACTGTCTCCGTCGTGTAACTTATATTTCTCATTTTTCTTCTCTTCTGTATTGTCTTTGTCAATTTCCACGAATTTCTTTGTATTTTGATAAGAAAAAAGCATTTTATTGTAAGAAAACCGCATTCTCAAACGTCTGAGATGGTGGTTATGATTTAGCTGTGCCCGCTAAAGGTGCGGGTTGTGTACCATTATTGTTTTGTTTGTATAAGTATCTTATTCATATAGACTTAAGGTTCTGATAGAGTTTTTTGAAACAGTTCGAGAGGAATGAAATTGCGACAACGGAAAAAGTTAGGTGAGCTGCTTTGCGAAAAATCGTATCTTGACGAGTCAAACCTTAATTTTGCGCTTGAAGAGCAAAAGGTTGGACATCGACGCCTGGGCCAGATATTGCTGGATCTTGGCTATATAACACAAGACCAGCTAAATGAAGCACTTGCGCAACAATCGGGTATTGATAAGTTAGATTTGACTGATCTTTCAATTGGCGGCGATGTCATTAGCCTTGTACCGGCGGAGTTGGTCAGCAAATACAATATTTTGCCCTTGCGCCAGGAAAACGGCCATTTAACAATAGCTATGACGGACCCATTTCAACCTCAGGTTATTGAGGATTTACGGCTGGTAACCGGCTGTACCGTGCGCCGGTATTATGCTGACCCGAAGGAAATGGAGAATGCTATATTGAAATTCTACGGCAGCAATGCGGCAAGGATGATGGATGACCTTGTTCCGGTCGAACAGCGAAAAGAGGTTGAAAAACTGGAAAACGGAGATTACTCGCCGGCCAAGCTGCACGAGCTGGCCAGAGAACCTTCTTTGGTCAATCTTGTAAATCTGGTCATACTTGAAGCGATCGAGGCCCGCGCCAGCGATATTCATATCGAGCCGTTCGAACACGAAGTAAAGATTAAATACAGAATCGACGGGATGCTTGTCGAGAGGACACCTTCGTCGAAGCGGCTACAGGCGGCGATTATTTCACGAATCAAAATTATGGCAAATATGAATATTGCCGAACGATTTGTGCCGCAGGATGGACATATTGAGTTTGCCGGAAAGAAGGGCAGAGTCGATCTTCGTGTTTCGACCGTTCCGACCGTATTCGGGGAGTCCATCGAACTGAGGATTTTGGATAGGTCGACATCCCTGATGAAACTTCACGATTTGGGAATGAACGATCAATGTCTGGAAGGTTTCACTCAATGTCTGCACCGGACACACGGGATTGTGCTCGTTACAGGACCGACTGGCTGCGGCAAGACGACGACGCTTTACGCATCACTCAACAAGATATACTCCCCTGCCGTGAAAATGATAACGATAGAAGATCCTGTTGAGTATCAGCTTGAAGGCATTAACCAGATGCCTGTGAATCCGAAAAGAGGGCTTACGTTCGCTACGGGCCTCAGGCATATTCTTCGCCACGACCCTGACATCGTCATGGTGGGTGAGATTCGAGACCGCGACACCGCTAATATAGCGATTCGTGCCGCCCTTACGGGCCATCTTGTCTTTTCGACACTTCATACGAACGATGCTCCCGGGGCCGTGACGAGATTAATCGACATGGGTGTAGAGCCTTTCCTGTTAGCCAGCTCCCTTGAGGCGGTTATGGCGCAGAGGCTTGTGCGAACGATTTGTCCGAATTGCAAAGTATCGTACAAGCCGGATGAACATCTAATCAAAAGCCTTAATGGCTCGATGAAGATTCAGCCTGACACGAAGTTCTATCACGGCACCGGTTGCAACGAATGCGGACAAACCGGCATGAGCGGGCGAATCGGGATGTATGAACTGCTCAGAATCACTACAACGCTCCGGGAGTTGATCGCAACAAAGCCGACAACCGAACAGATTATCAAAGCAGCACCACCGGACCACATAAGTATGGTGCACGATGGTCTCACTAAGGTATTAGAAGGTGTTACCACTCCCGAGGAAATCTTCAGGGTTTCCAAGAGTATCGGCGAGGAAGATTAGAGAGTAATTATGAAACGTTATCTCGAACGAGTTATGGAATACGAAAGGTGAGATATCAAAGGTGAATTGGTTTTACTACAAGGCGGTTGATCAAAGCGGCGGACATGTTTCCGGGACGATACAGGCAATTGACCGGAAAAGTGCAGTTGTCGCTTTGACCGATAAAGGCCATTTCGTAACGGAATTGACCAAAGAGATTCGATCCAAGAGTGTCGGTGTCGTCGAGGGCGAGAAAGGTGCGCCGAGCCTTGGTCAGCTTCTGAGATTCGGTTCGGGAAGGGTCACCAGCAAAGATGTCTTGGCTTTAACCACCCAGTTGAGCACTGCCTTGCGGGCGGGTCTGCCGCTACTAAGCGGACTTGAGCTTCTTCGTAAACAGCAGCACAAGCAGGCGGCAAGAGATTTGCTGGGCGATCTCGTAGATGCGGTAAGTGCCGGGCAGTCACTTTCAGAGGCTATGGGCATGCATGAAGAGGTGTTTAGCCCTTTGTATCTGTCGATGGTACGAGTCGGTGAGACAGGTGGAATTCTCGAACAGACTTCCGCTCAACTGGCAGATATGTTGACCAGGGAAGAAAAGATAAAAACGAATATGAAAAATGCTTCGGCTTATCCGATTTTTGTTCTGTGCCTCGGTCTCGTGTCGGTGACCATCGTTATAACCGTGATTTTGCCCAAGATATTAGGCACTTTGGGAGCTGACCTTGCAGTTCTGCCGTTGCCGACGAGGATATTAATGGGCATCAGCGCGTTTGTTCAGGGTTTGTTTACAACCTACATTGGTTGGATTGTTCTGGCTGCTATTGTCGCGGGGCTATATTACCTGCGAAAATGGACAAAAACCACCGGTCGCCTAAGCTGCGATAAGTTTAAGCTAAGAATACCCATTTTAGGTTCGGTATTGCGAACTATAGCGGTGGGCAGATTCGCACGAACGCTCGGCGCGCTTACGATGGGAGGCGTGACGATTTTGGAGGCGTTGGGGGTGGTTCGTGATACTCTTGGGAATGAATTGTTAGGCAATGAAATTGATTCCGTGGCAGGCAAAGTCAAACGGGGCGAGCCTCTGGCTGATCCTTTGGGCGAGTCCGGATATTTCCCGCCGCTGCTCGTGCAGATCGTTGCAGTAGGCGAACAGACGGGAAAGCTCGATGAATTGCTGCTGAATGCCGCCGATACTTTCGACGCGGATGCCGACTCGGCCATAAACAAGTTCATGGCGATTTTCCCTGCGATTTTGATATTGCTGCTTGCGCTTGTGATAGGTTTCATCATTGCGGCAACCCTGCTGCCGATAGTTGTCATGGAACTTGGTGGTGGAATGTTTTAACGCTCATACGCAATATGATTGAAAAGGTACGATTCACAAAACAGTTATTTGAGAGGTAAGAAAATGGAGCGGAAGAACAGGAAAAGCAAGGCATTTACCCTTGTAGAGTTGCTTGTGGTCGTTTTGATTATAACGATGCTTGCAGCGTTTGTCACGCCGAAGTTTTTCTCCGGCATCGGCAAAACCAAAGCGCAATTGTCGAGGGCAAAAATGGCAATTATCGAAAATGCGCTCGCCCGATTCTACATTGACTGCGGACGATATCCGGATGATTCCGAAGGGCTCGAAGTGTTGATTGTGTCACCTGCGGACATAGAAGAGGGCAAGTGGAACGGGCCGTATCTCAAGCAAAGTGACCTGCTTGACCTTTGGGAAAATCCTTATATCTATGTTGCCGAAGGCGAGTACAACCCCGGCAGCTTTGATTTGATAAGCCTGGGAGCTGACGCCATGGACGGAGGCGAGGGCGATAACGAAGATATAATCAACGAATAATTTGGTTGTCGGCTGCTTAATTCGAGTTGGCCAAATATGAAATTGAATACCAAAACAAAGCGACAGGGTTTTACCATCTCGGAGGTGCTCCTGGTGGTGGTTATCATTGCCCTGATCTCCGGTGCCGGAGCCGGGCTGTATGTGGGAACATTCAGGAAGCTTCAGGTTGAAAGAGCGGCATATGATTTCCTGCTCACTGCAAAATATGCAAGGTTAATGGCGATTGAGCAACAAAAACAATATAAGATGGAATTGGATTTGGCAAATAAAGTATTTTACCTGACTACGGTACTGCTGGATGAAAACGGTGAGCCGGCGGGACAGGAAACAGTAAAGAACCTTTATTGCAAACCCGTGCAGTATGAAGGAGATATTGAATTTGAGGCCGTCGAGATCGTACCGAACGGCTGGGAGACTGAATCGGCGAGTGAGGAGCTAAAGACAATCGCCTTTTCGCCTAACGGCACCTCGCAGTCGGCGGTGGTTCAAATCGGCAACGGCAAGACGCATTACGCGATAAGTATCAGCGCCGCCACAGGCAGAGCAAAGATGTATTTCGGGACGGCAGAAAATGTGAAAGTCGGTACCACTGATTTGGATGCGGAATGATAATGCGGGCAAAAATGACCAACAAAAAAGGTTTTACTCTGGTCGAGGTAATCTCGGCGAGCATTATCCTCTGCGGAGCCGTCATGATAGTAGGGGCGATCGGCACTAAGACGCTGATTGGAACACGGCTTAACAGAAGATATGAAATGGCGGCGTCGTTGATCGACAAGCAGCTTAATTTGATTGACTACATCGGCATCGATTCAGTCGTCGAAATGGGTCAAATGGAGGGGGAGTTTGAAGATTCCGAGTACTCATATAATTGGAAAGTTGATACAGAATACCAGGAGATTGACAGTTTGTATTTAGTTAGGTTGACTGTGAGCTGGGTCGAGGGAAATCGGCCTTACAGTCTTTCCGTCGATACGATGCTGGACGGAGAAACTCTGATGGATGAAAGTGGTGCTGAAACGGCACAATAGTGATTGAATGGAAATGTATCCGAAAAGAACTGGATTTACGTTGGTGGAAGTCTTGGTGGCCTCGACAATAGGCGTATTTATTGCATTGGTAGCGGTTGGTGCGCTGAGGGCTATTACGGCCAGTTCCGGAATGGTCGACCGCAACATCAACGCCGCAGCTGAAGTCAGATTTGCCGCACAAATGATAGCAAGGGATCTGGAGAACTTCTATAAAGACGATAATATCGAAAACACCAAATTTATCGGGACCGTTGAAGATCTCGAAGGCGGCAATTATACAAGTTATCTTATTTTTTACACCCTCGGAAGAGTCAAGGCCAGGGCTGATCAGCCGGAAGGCGATTTGTACGAAGTGGAATACTACCTGATGCAGGAAGGTGAAACTATGTCGCTCATGAGGCGGTTATGGCCTAATCCAAGTGAAGAGCTCGAGCCGGGAGGAATCCTGACGGTAATTGCCGAGAATATTGCTACTTTCAATGTACAGTATTTTGACGGTGAAGAGTGGTCTGAGGAATGGCCTGAGGAAATGCAGGCCCTGCCTGACCTGGTTTCAATCTCTATCGCAGCCAGGCAATCAGATCGAACCAATCCGCCTTCGGAATCAATTATTGTGAACCTGACCCGGTCTGAGGCGGAAGATATCGGCATCATGGAAGGCGGGGCTTTGACTACAACCGGCCAGGAGAGTAGCGGATAGAACCAGATGAGAAGCTCCGTTACGAGTATTGGGGCGTATTAATGAAAACGAGAGCAGACAAAACGCATAATAAGAATTCGACATCGACAGCGTGCAGCCGCCGTCAAGACAAGGGGCTTGTTATTATAGCGGTTCTTTGGATGGTAGTGGTGTTGATGGTGATGGCTGCGATACTGGGACGCAAGAGCAGGCTCGATATGAAAGTGTGCCTTGCCAGAATGGAAACGGTGCGTTGTAAGTGGGCTTGTCGTGCGGGGATAGAGAAAGCGATTGCAGTGCTGAATGAGGATGAAACAGAGAATGACACTTTCCTGGACATATGGAGTGATAACGCTGAAGACTTCAATGATATCATGCTGAATAAGTGCTGGTTCACCGTTCGGGTCATAGATGAGTCAAGCAAATTGAACATAAATACCATTACCAAAGAGCAGCTTCTTGGATTGCCGGACATGGTCGAAGAAATTGCAGATGCAATAATCGATTGGCGCGACAGCGATGACACTCCGAGCGGATTAGGTGTCGAAAGCGGGTACTATGAAAGTTTAACGTATGGATACATTGCCCGGAACGGATCTTTCAAGACCATCCGTGAGCTGCTCTTAGTCAAGGATGTTACGGAAGAGTTGTTCTATGGCGAAGACACGAATCTGAACGGACGGCTGGACTATAACGAAAGAGACGGCCAGGAAAGTCCGCCGGCAGATGATGGTGATAACATACTGGATGTGGGATGGGCTGCGTACCTGACGTGCTATCCACCTGACAGTAGCGAAAGTTCAACGACAGATACTACCGCAGATCAACAGCAAACATCCGGAGGCCAGCAACAGACGTCCGACAATCAACAGCAAACATCCGGAGGCCAGCAACAGACGTCCGACAATCAGCAGCAAACATCCGGAGGCCGACAGGAAACACCCGACGGTCAACAACAGACGTCCGGCGGAACACAGCAAACATCCGGAAATGCCGGACAGATGTCCGGCGGTACAGAACAAACTTCCGAGAGTACGAGTCAAACATCAACAAAAATAAACATCAATACGGCCTCGGACATAGTTCTGGCCGCTTTACTTGGTGGGGGAGATGAAGCCGAACGGACCGCCCAGACGATCATAACCTACAGAAATTCTCTGGCGGATGGGATAGAAGATGCTTCAGAACTGAACGAGCAGGGTATATTGGATGATGACATTTTTGAGCAACTCGAGGAATATATTACGACCAGTTCGGACATATTTACGATTCGCTGTTTTGCTACTGCTGATAGAAACGGGTTAAACGGGGCGACTTTGCAGACCGAAGCGGTTGTTGACAGGAGTTCGAGACCCTGCAAGATACTTTTTTGGTACCAGGGAACAAACTAACTGATAATTAGCTGTTTATTATCGAGGCTTTCGATTGCCTTTGGAGTGAAAATTGGACGATATGAATAACGATAAAACAAATGTAGAAATACGGCAATCCATCGTCGCCATCGCCAAGGATGATAACAAACTCAAGGGGATCGAGCTCCAAAACCAGGATGGTTCTCTGGAGATTCTCTGGACCAGGAGCGGCGAAAGCACTGATGCCGAGTGGAGTGATTTTGTGGCGGATTGTGGTTTGTCCGTCGAGCCGGCCGCACCCGTAGATACTGATATTGGAAGAATGGTCGTAGTCGGCTTTAATTCGGCCGGGACGATTTTTCATCGTACTACCGTCCCTGCTGTGGGAGCCAGAGAAATTGAATCGATCATTAAATTACAGGCTGAGACCCGGCTGCCGCTATCGGCCGACCAATTTGAGATGGCCTGGCGGGCAGACCAACGGCATGATGAACAAGTCGATGTTATCATGGCAGTTGCGAGAAAGGAGCAGTTGCAAAAGTTCGTAGATAACGTAAGTTCTTTCAAACCGGCAAAAATCCTGTTGAGCTGCGAAGGAATAGTGAAAGTATGGGAGGCGTTCTTCTCCGGAAATAAAGAAAATGCCGTAGTTTTGAGTACCAGTACGCACGATACGCAGGTCTGTCTGGTCGAAGATGGACGGTTGAGCAATGCCTTAGTTCTGGATATTGGAACAGATGATTTTTCCTCGGACGGCACAGTGGAACAAAATGAAACCACCGAAAGATTCGCCCAGGATATGAATAGTGTGCTTGAATTATTCGGTTGTTCCGATCAAGTGGAATTGCCGGTCTTTGTGTTGTCCGACGGCGGTGCTACATACGTGAGCATGGTTTCATGTCTAAGACTGGCGGGATTGAATGCGAGAGTGGCGTTGCCGGATGTTGACGGCTTAATGGCAAAGAGCGAGCTTTCCGTTAAAGATCTCTATGAGTATCGTGTGCCGATAGGCCTTGCTTTGATGGAATTTGATAAAACCGAAGATGAGCTTAACATATTCGAAAACTTATACCATCCTTCCGAGAAGGAAGTAAAGAAAAATTGGCTGCATTCGACGAAGATAACATGTGTAATTGCGTCTGTTATGCTGGTTCTGCTGGCTATCGTGACTTTTGCAGTGGACGTAACCGGACCAAAAGTAATCGAGAAACGTTTGGAGGCGTCCGTTTCCGATGTTGATATGAACGGGCTTGTAAAGAAGCAGCAATTAATCAAAACGGTGGCACGTGAAAGACCGGATTTGCTGGAGCTTCTCAAGCTAATAAACGAAAGCGGTGAACGAGGTATTACACTTACTAATTTCTATTTCAAAAAAGGTCAGCCGGTCAGAATAACTGGTCAGACAACAAGCAATGACCAGCTAAGCAGGTACGCGAAAAACTTACAAGGCCAAAAAGGTATAGAACAAGTGAATTATACTGCGAACATGAATACAAAAAGCAGGAAAATCACATTTAACATGACTTTTCAGTATAAGAATTTCAGCAAAAAAACAACAAAGGCAAGGGGATGAAAATCGAGGAAACCATGATTGATAAATTGAGCAAAAAAGATATCAGAGCGATTAAGTTCGGCGTCATAGCGGTAGTGATTATCCTGGTGTTTATGTTTGGTTCTGCGTTGCACGATCGCTGGAAGAAGGGCAAAACAAAAAGTTCTGTACTTAACGCTAAATTGGATGCTATCGACGTAGATGAGATCAAGCAGGCGGGCCTGATATCAATTGTGCCGGTAATTGAAATGCCGAAAATCGAGAAAGAACAGAAGTTTCTATTTCGAGACAATCTGAGCGAGCAATTCAAGAGAGCCGGAATAAGGAATAAACCTCTTCAGGTTCAGGCCGGCAGAAAATCTCCGCAGACCGGATACAAGCTGTTACTTGTCAAATGCAACGCCACATGCAGGTTCTCACAGGTGCTTGATTTCCTTGCCCGGCTGAATGAGAATCCGTACCTGGTTGGAATAGAAGAACTCAAATTCAAATGTGACCCAAAGAAAAAAGGGCAAGTGGAGCTGGATTTAGTCGTATCGACGTTCGCTATATAGGAGAAGTAAATCATGACACTCGATTATTTGAAAGATAAAAAGGAGCTTGTTCCAACTGTGCTGCTTGGGATCTCAGTGCTTTGCGTAATTATAATCATAGTGAAGGCGGCAGGTCTTTTTAGAGCCTCAGCCAAGGCCGAGACTGTGGTTATACGGGCTATCGAGCAGAGCAAGCCGGACCCCAATAATATGAAAGATCAATTGGCCAGTTCCGAGAAGATTGCTGCGGCTTTGAAGAAGAACAATCTTTTCGCACCGCCCGAAGCGAAAACGCACCCTGTTCAGGCAGTATTAGGCATTTTCGGTAACCAGGTGCTGATAAAGGATAAGTGGTACAATATCGGTGAGACGATAGAAGACGCAAAGATTGTTGCCATCGGCCCTACGTCAGTAACGATTGCGTGGGACGGCAAGGAAAAGGCGTTTCTGCCGATCCAGGCGGTGATTGCCGAAACCCCACGCGGGTCGAGGGACAGAACCTCAGGAGCAAAGGGAAACGAAGATGTTAGTAAAGATGAAAAGAGAGAGGGAGGTCCCGAGTCAGTTACAGTTCGAATTGAAGAAAGAAGGCCGGAATTTGGCGGTCGAGGCGGACCCGGCGGAGCGGGATTTATGGCAATGAGACAAAGATTTGAGAATATGTCCGAGAGGGAAAGACAAGAGTTTAGAGAGCGGATGCGTGAAAGATTTGCCGACAGAGGGGGACCGGGTGGCAGAGGGAGACCCGGCGGTGGACGGGGTTCCGGTGGAAGACGGTAACAATATTCTAAAAATGAGGTGAATCAAATGAAACAGTCAGGCGCAACAGTATTATTTATTATAGTCTGTGCCGCAGTGCTTGCTGCTGCTTATGCGGCCGGTATTTGCATCAGAGAGGTACGATTCAGTGCTGCCAGGAATGTAGCTAAAACAACAACTACTGTAGCTGAGAAACCGAGCACCGAGCCTGAAGTAAGCCGAGAACAGGCAAGGCAGGTGCCCGATCCCGGAGGCATGGATGCAAGGCGTGGCTTTGCTCCCGATGGCCAAGCCGGATTAGAAGAGCAAAGAGGTGGATTTAGAGATCAAAGGGCCGGTATGAGAGAGCGATTTGAGAATATGACCGATGAAGAAAGGAAGCAATTCATGGCCCAAATGCGAGACAGATTCGGGGGCAGGCGGCGAGAAAATACGCCTCAGCTTTCTGAGGAAGACAGGGCAAAAATGAGAAAGGAACTGGAGGACCTGCGGTCCAGATCGGAAGAAATGTCGGAGGAAGAAAGACAAGAAGCGAGAACTCGGATATTCGAAAAATATGGCATCACTCCCAGAGGATTCGGTGGCAGAGCCGGTGGCGGCCGGAACTTTGGCGGCGGAGAAACTGGCAGGCGACGCCCTTCCGCCAGTCCTGACGAAGGACAGTGATAGAATAATTGGATTTAGATTGAGGTGAATATAATGGAACGGTCAAAATCAATAATGTCGATTGTAGTTGGTCTTGCGGCGATTCTTATTATCTGGAGGATCGGGTTTTACCCGCCCGTGCCGGAACAGACGGAAAAGCCGGAGCAAACCCAAGTGGCTTCCGAGCCCAATACGCCGAGTGTCGCAAGAGAGCCGATGGTGTCCTTCGACACCGATGAACGGCAAAGATCTGCCGATGTTAACGAGCCGGAAAGAATATTAGCAGCGGCTGAGCCGAACAGGCCCGCCGAGCCTAACGGGCCAATGGAGTTCGTTAACCTGAAAAGTGTGGAGATGAAAAGCATCATCGAGAAGCTTGCAGACTGGACCGGCAAGGTAATCATCCCGACGGATGAGGCGATGAAGCAGAAGGTCACTATATACGCGCCCGAAAAGCTGCCGAGGAGCGAAGCCCTTCGTGTGATATACAGCGCTCTGCGTCTGAAAGGCTATATCGTGGAAGAAAGCGAAGGGACTCTCTTTCTCAAGCCGATAACAGACGCTAAACTCGGCCGGGTTCCCGTAATAGCCGCTGATGAGCCCCTTGCTATGATTGATAACAAAGACCAGGTCGTGCAGAAATTTTTTGAGCTGAGAAGTTACAATCCCTCCGAGATGGGTACGATCATTCAGCCGTTAGTCAACGAGAACGGATACGTGAGTGTTGACGAAACCAGCGGTACGCTGATGGTGATTGATTCGGTCGCGAACCTTATGCGTCTTGAGCGAATTATCCAGCAGTTTGATGTGCCCGGTTCCGAGCAGGCCGTAACGGAAATTATTGAAGTACGTCATGGTGATCCTTCGGAGATTGTTCAGATGTTGAACATCCTGTTAGGTGAGACACAGGGGATAAGCACCTTAAGATATAACAGATACAGAAACGAAAGGGACAGGCGCTCGTCTTCGAGGTCAGGTTCATCCCAAAGCTCATCCGAAAAAACTTCAAGCAGCGCCGGGAAAACGGGTACGAGGGATGGGGGGGCAACATCCGTCGTTGTGGGAACGACGCGAGGGCCGATCGTTCTTATTCCCGAGCCCAGGCGTAAATGGATTATTGCCAAGGCGTCGGCGGAAGATTTGAAGCAAATCAAGTTATGGGTCAATAAGCTCGATATGGAAGAGCCGGTCGGATCGGAGTACGAGGTGGTCCAGCTCAGATATGCAGATCCCGACGAGGTACAGGACAGCGTCGAAGACGGATTCCGAGATTTGCCGGGAACGGAGTTTTTGCCGAGCATTCTTGTTCAGTCGCTGGATGAGACAAGACAAGTCATCATCTTCGGTCGCAAGGATCTACGTGAGATAGTCAAGAAAATGATTAATGAAATAGATGTTCCGCCCGGCCAGTTCGAGACGGTACATATCAAGCTCAAACATGCCGATCCGGATATGGTCAAGGAGAAGCTGGACGAGTTATATGAACAGACCGGCAGTAGCAGCAGCTTCGGCTTTTTCGGTGGATATAATCGTTTTTCCAGAGGACGGGGAAGTTCGTCACAATCTTCCGGAATGGTGAAAGTCGTTTCATATACTACGCTTAAGGAAATTACAATAATCGCCTCGCCGGAAAATATGATAGAAATAAGAAAACGAATCGCCGAATGGGACGTTCCGCTGGATGTCGACTCGGTTAAGCCGCGGATAATCGAGTTGCGTAATTGCGATCCCGTTGAGATGGCCAACCTGCTAAATTCACTCTTCAGCGAGGGCGGCAGCAGCAGTAGCAGCCGCGGCGTCTCAATGTTTCGAGGTATGTTCGCCAGCCAGTTGGTGGACCAGCAGAAAATTGTCGGGGCGCTCTACGGGCAGTTAACTTTCGAAGAGGTGCCCGGCACCAAGAAAATCATCGTAATTAGCAAGATTCCAGAGGCTTACGACGTAATTGAGGATTTGGTGAAGGAGCTTGATAAGGAAGAAATGGCCGAGATACCGAAAGTTATAGAGCTCAAGTACTCGGATCCGGAAGAGCTCTGCGAAATCCTGAATGCGATGTTTGCCGAGGCGGGTACGTCCGCGAGCCTCAGGCGCAGTGACGTGGGGCTTAGCGAGTATTCGATGGAAGAGAAAGCTCAGACCGCCTCTGCCGAGAGCACCAGCCAGGGACAGTACACACCGCCGTGGTCCAGCTCCGGCGCTCGACGCACCATCAATGAGGAAATGCCGATTAGCAATGTCATCGGCAGGATTCGCTTTGTTCCGGAGCCTCGTACAAAAAAAATCCTCGTTCTATCGCCTCCAGAGTTTATGCCACAGATAGAAAAGCTGATCGAGCAGCTTGACGTGCCCGGCAAACAAGTCATGATAAAGGCTATAATTGTGGAAGTTGACCACAGCAACATGACTTCTCTTGGTATCCAGCTCGCACCGACCGGGTCGGAGGGACTGGCATTCGGCAGCTATGACGAAGATACGCTCGCCATTCTCAATAACCTCCAGTATATGGAGACTCATGGCGCATTTACGTTTCAGACGGCGGCGGATGTGACCGCGATGATCGATTTTTTGGCAAAGCAAACGAATGCCAAGATTCTCAATCAGCAGACGTTGTGGACTGAAGACAATGAAGAAGCGAGTTTCTTCAAGGGTGACAAAGTCGCGTTCTTCACGGCTACGACAACGACAAGCACCGTCGGTGTCACGCAGGATATCGAATTTTCGAGAGTCGGTATGACCCTGGCGGTCAGGCCGAGCATTACGCCCAACAAAGACGTGGACATGATCGTAAACATTATCATCTCCCAGATTACTCCTGGTGACGAGGAGAACGGCCAGCCGGTCAGGACCGAGATGGAGACAAAGACCAATATGATAGTAGGTGACGGCCAGACAATTATGCTCGGCGGAATTCTCTTCCAGGAAGACAGAATTGTCAAACGCAAAGTTCCGCTGCTGGGTGATGTCCCGCTGATCGGGGAACTTCTGTTCGGCCACAACGAAACCATAGTTGCCAATAATGAAATGCTCGTTTTTATTACACCTTATGTGATAGAAGATTTTGACAATCTGGAGCCGGAGACAAAAGAGCAAATAGAAAAACCCAAGGAAAAACTCAAAAATATCCTGAAGCAGTTGGATACCTCAATGGAACAACTGAAGTAGACAAGGACGCTTTGCAGAAATTAGATCGATTTGTAGTTTAAGGTGTAAGAGTTCTCCTCATGAGAGCACACTGCCCTGCTGTCGGCATTTTGATGTTTCTATTTGTAGATATGGTCGAAAAGTTCTTCGGCCATATCCGCATCGAGGTTCTTTAGTATCTTATATTCGTCAAGTGCCGAACCCCTGTCCCTTATTGACAGGTAGGATAATCCTAATCCGAAGTGGGCGTTTGCATCACCGGGTGTTAGAGAAACTGCCTTCTTAAAGGCTTCGATTGCTTCGGAATAGCGGCCCATCGCTCCGTAGGTCAGCCCCAAGTTGATATAAGCATCGGGAAAATCCGGCTTCAGGCGAGTAACCTGTTTGAACGCCGCCGCTGCATCTTCGTGAAGAGCGATTTCGTTGCAGGCTATACCTAATCCGAAGTAAGCCATCGCATAATCGGGCTCTATTTGGATTGCCTGTTTACAGGCTTCGATCGATTCCTGGTAACGGCCAAGCCCGCCATAGGTCATTCCCAGATTCAGATATGCTTCGGCGAAATCCGGATCCATCCTGACTGCTTCTTTGAAAGCTTCAATAGCCTGTTCATGGCGGCCAAGCCCCTCGTAGGCAATCCCCAGACCCAGGCAGGCCATTGCATGATCGGGCTGTATTTGGAGCGCCAGCTCGCAGACTTCAATCGCCTCCTTATAACGGCCGAGCTCGCCATAAGATAATCCTAAGCCGGTGTAAGCTCCTGGTTCTTCCGGATCGATAAGGATAGCTTGCCTGAATGCTTCGACGGAATCTTCGTGACGGCCGAGCTCGCCATAGGTGATCCCAACGTTAAGATAAGCCTCCAGGTAATCCGGCTTGTGGTGAATTGCCTGCTCGTAAGCCTCTGCCGCCTCGTCATAGAGTCCAAGATTGTCACAGGCGACGCCAAGGTCATAATAAGCCGTCGGTTCATCGGGTTTAATGCGAATTGCCCGCTTGCAGGCCTCTGCCGCCTCTTCATATCGGCCAAGCGCGAAATATTCTGTTCGAAGTTTGTAGTGTGCCCCCATCATATCCGGATTGATCCGCAGGGCCTGATTGTAGGCCTCTATCGCATTGGTCCGACGGCCGAGCTCGCTGTAAGCGACACCCAGATTGTAGTGAGCATCCACCAAATCCGGATCGATCCTTATAGCCTGTATAAAGGCTTCCAAAGCTTGCTCGTGTCGGCCGAGCTGGCCATAAAGTACACCCAAATCGTAATGACCCTCTGCGTAATCCGGTTTTATTTGGATGGCCCGGCTGAAGGCTTCTATGGCTTCTTTGTTCCGGCGAAGTTTGGTATAGGACAGTCCCATTATGGAATAGGCCTCTACCAGCTTTGGTTCGAAAGTTACAGCTTTTTTGCAAGCTTCGATAGCCTCCGGATGGCGACCGAGATGGTTATATGCGGCACCGAGATAATAGTGGGTCTGAGCATCGTCGGGCTTTATACCAATAGCAGATTCATAGGCCTCCAATGCCTGAAGATGACGGCCAAGTTCGGCATAACAATAGCCGATATGAAACCAGGCTTCCGCCGACTTTTCATCGGCCTCAACGGCTTTCTTGAAGCAATCGAGGGCTTTTTTGTTATTGCCGGCCCACACAAGCGCCATCCCATCATGATAAAGGTCCCGGCCAGCCGCTGTTTGTTGTTCTGAAATATCGGAAGCCCACCGGCTCAAAGTCTTGCCGTTTGTTCCGGGTTCCATAGCAATAAACGGTCTTACGGGAACAGCAAAGTTTACGGTCTGCCCTTCGATTATCCGCGTGACGGCCATACCTATTACTTCCGCTCTGACGTTGAGCACGGCACCGCCGATTGCACCTGTCGGAACCGGCGCGGATATTTGACATATCTTTCCTGTTGAGGGTATATCTCGTACGGCGATAACAATACCGCCGCTGAGACCTTGCTGCGGTTTTACGGGGTTACTGGCAACAATCACTTGTTCTGCTACTTTAGGTATCACCCCTGCCGGCCGTATGAATTTAACCGCATCCTCGGGGATATCGACCGATACCTTCACAAGACTACTAACCGCACTTTCCGCCAGTACCATTTTTATTGAATAATTATTACTATCGTAAGTTACGACTTCGGCGCTTTGTGCACCTTTTAAGATGTCGTAATTCGTGACGAGATCCCCCCGCTCGTCGACAAAAAAACCAGCCCCTTTATTCAAGATGTTTCTCTGACCGTCATAGGTGATTACCGTTGCTATGGCGGATTTAACATCCTTGAGGAATGCGCCCGGCTCAGCCAAAGGCAGCGCTCGAGCGGCTAATGCAAGCACGCAAAGCCAAATCAAAGATATTCGCCGCATACTATTCATAAGAACCTCCAGCGGATTACTTCGACGAGATTGTCTTGTTCGGTTAACTGCCCGAACCCGTAAGCTGCTAACTTAAGCTGAACGCTTCGCTTCTGGAATCTGCTATTGTTATACAGCATGATTATAGTCCGGATAAAATGAGTAGTCCAGATATTTCTTTTGCGCATGACATACCCAAACGAGCCTATAGTCTGTCAAATTTGATTTGATAGCTTAAAATGACTCTTTAAAAGAATTTGTGGGTTTCAATAGGTTTGGGCAATGCCCCGAGATTGTGATATAAGGCTAATTCGAGGGTTTTGAAGCTCTTGAAACCATAGGATTTTCTGGTAGTCACTTTCGCTT